>Ga0306920_100000446_pt1 | contig 48066 bp, 41 predicted proteins | sample flu12Cox44000170_FD_204666 | JGI IMG/M metagenome (GOLD analysis project Ga0306920, IMG submission 204666) | Lab enrichment of tropical soil microbial communities from Luquillo Experimental Forest, Puerto Rico - flux4day.12C.oxic.44.000.170 (v2)... | ecosystem: Environmental > Terrestrial >... | reverse complement strand
CAACACCCCCCCAGCCAACGCCAAGCAGGAAAAGGAGGTCATCGAATCTGCTGTCAGAATCAGATAAATCGCAATAGCAATAACGATCGCATAAGCAATCATGTGCTGCGATCGCTGTCTTCCCTTGGGTTTTTGATATGCTGCGAGAAACGACCACAGGCAGCCGATTCCGGAAACGAGGCAAGTCATCCCCAGCAGATTCTTACCTAGCGTGACGCCGCTGTATACAGGAGTCCAGCTCCATTGATTGTAACTTCGTCCGAGTTCGGGATAGTACTTGATGAAGAGAAGGGACAAGGGAACCAGAATGAAACTGATACGCGTCAATACCTGTCTGACAGCCGACACTACATCCGAATCGGTAAGAATAATCAGCACCATCACTAGATCACCGATCGCTTTGATCCATCTCTTGACGGCCACGACCGGATAATCCGACCAGATTACGCTGGTCAAACAGTATGCGAAAAACAGCAAAACCGGCGTGTTCGTCGTAAGTATTGACACCGTCCGCTTTATTCTTTGCGAAAGAACAATGGTTCCGGCCACCAGGAGGAAACCGAATACCACCGCGTCAAGAGGACTCCCATCAACGTAGGCTTCACGCGACTCGAATGCCGGCCCGCTCTGCAGCCAAACCGTGACCGGCCGTGACGACACAATCAGCAGCCAAAAGGTCGGGATCCAGATGGCCGTTGAATGGTGTGCGTTGCGATCACGGGCCAAATAAAATAGGCCGATAATTCCAAGCAGGTAGACGAGTGTGGCAACCGGTGGCGGCATTCGCTCTCTCGGCAAAATATCAGTTCACAGTCTGAACGGTTTCATCGTAGTTAATCGAGAAAGAGACGATGAATCAGCTCCAGAGTTAGAACTTTATGAATTTCGGTGGTGTAGTTACGGTCACCTTTTAGGTGCCCGTTGACGATGGTCTGGAGACCCTGGCTCTGAAGGTAGGGACGGGACAGCGTCCGCGGATCCAGCAGTAACTCCCTGACGTACTCGGCGAGCTTGTCTCGATACCACACTCGATAATGATAAAATTTATGCCGCCCCAGGAAAAGCCGTTCCAGATGAAGCGGCGAAGCAAGATGATCCATTCGCGCTAGCCACTGCGGCATGCCGTAATCGTAGGCGTACTCGGCCTTAAATGTGAACTCCAGGAGTGCACGGGAGAAGGCTGAGCCCCCGTTTAAGCCCCGGTCAGTACGAATACCGTGAAGCGCCGGATTGCCCTCGGCAATTAGCCGAATGCAATCGTCATTGTCAGCAAAAATGTCACTTCGTACCATTGCCGAATCCGGAGCGCGGAAGGCGGTCTGGACCAAATCGTTGTCCACATAAGGAGAACGCATGGATAGCTGCGTTTCTTCGACAGACAAAATCCCATAATGGTGCCAAGGGAGTTGTCGGAACGCGACAAAAGACACGGCGTGCCCTTGTCTCAGCTGGGCATACTTTTCTTTTGCTGCCCCCACGTAGGCCAAAAACTCTTGGCTAAAAAGCCCTCTAGCGGGAACACCGGGCTTAAACGAAATGTGTCTTCGCAGTACCTCGCTTCCATAATTCCCCGTAATCCTGTTGGGAGCGATCTCTTTCGCGCGTTCGTTGACGTACAAGTCAGCGGTGCGATTCACACTAGCGCATCCATCCGAAAGATAGACGGTTCTTTCCGCATAATGTGGGAAATTCGTGAGAAACTGCTCTCCTACCTCAATGACTTCGTGAGATTGACCGCAGACCGAGGCTACGCGACGAGCAAGAACCACATCTTCGCAATCACGATACATGCCCCCGAATGAATAGCAGGGCAGAGTGCCCGGAGCAGCCTTCCACCAGGCCATAATCATTCGGGTGTCCAACCCCCCCGTCAGGGAAACTCCGACTCGACCTTCAGCGCGGAAGTATCTCGGCAAATTCCTGGTGAAGACGGTCTTCAGCGCCTGGTAGTACGCCTCCGGTTCGAGCGGCTGCTGGCTTTCCCACTCCTTAGGATCGAAATAGGCGTCTTTTTGATTCAGCTTTCCATCATGGAAAACCCAAGACGAGGCGGGCGGCAACAAATAGACGTTCTTGAAAAGTGTGCGATTCTCTAAAACACAGCCGCAGGATACGAACTCCCCTAGGCTTTGCGGATTCAAGGCCCGCAACTCGGGACGGACATTTAGAATCGCTTTAGCCTCAGCTGCGAAGTAGAAACCCTCATTTGCCTCGTGATAATAGAGCCGATGCAGGCCGTAGCGGTCGTTGAAGAGTGTCAGTTTATTTCGCGTTCGGTCTATTGCCAGGCCCTGGAATTTTCCGTTCAGACTCGCGGGAAAAGCGGGTTCCTCTTCATATTTGTGTACCAGGTAGCTCGGACCGTTCGGTTCGAAAGAATGCCCTTTCTCTTTCAGGCGCCGGAGTTCCCCGGGATCGGCGAAGTCCTCGCCAGAAAATGCCAGGATGACATCACCCTGCTCGTTGCGAACGGGAACTCCTTCCGCGAAAGAATTCGCGCGCAGCACACATCCAACATAAACTCCCAGCGTCTCATCCATCCAATGCGAGACTACGTAGGAAGGCTCGTGGCGAAGACTTTCTATCATTTGAAACAATTGAGCTTCGGCCCGCTCCCTGGACATTTTAGTAATTAGGCCGACAATTCCCGGCATAGAGCTTGAAATCCTTTCAACCGACCTGACCTTACCCGACTAAAGTTGTTTGTTTGTGAATGCGTTGCAGTAAGAAAGATTGGAGCCGGCGGGAGGAATCGAACGCCCCATCTGCCGAATACAATTCGGCCGCTCTATCATTGAGCTACACCGGCTTGGAACGAACTTTGAGATTGTACCATTTCGACCGCAGACCAACCACCAAAGCGATTGCACGCTCTGGAAGAATCCCAACGAATCCACGATGAAGTTTGAGTTTCAAGCAGATGCTTCCCCATGCCGTAAGTGGAACGGCATACCTCGGCATCAGTATTTCTTCAAATCCATTACGAACCTTGAATTCACGCAGTGGACTATCTCGTTTGTTACCATAGTTAAATTTTCCGTATGTCAAATGCGTTATTCCTTTTTGCGCGCAGAGCTCGACTGCTTTAGCCAATAATGCGTTGGAAGGACGCTTGTCAAAATGGCTGGCCTTGCATGTCAGATTTAGCAGAGCCGCAACCCTACCCCGAAAAACGAGCTTCAAGAAGCCGATCATTTCGTCGCCCGCGTGCGCGCAAATAAAATCACTTCGCTCGATAAACGATTCTTGGTCTCTTCTGACTTGGTCGACGCTTTTGCCAAAGTGATTATTGGGCCGTCCTTGCTTCACGGGGGCGTCATTGTTGATGCCAACGATTCCTCGTATCAGGTCATCATTGAATTCGTGGACAGAAATTCTCACGCCCCGCTTTTGCGACCGACGCACATTCTTCCGGCTCTCTTGCGGCAAGCCATCCCACCAGGCCTGAAAGCTGTTGGTGCGGACCACAGCGATGCTTTCCAACTCCATCGGATATCTGTAGCGAGGAGTGGCATCGGGCAATTTCTGTGTGAAAGTGAATATATCCGGCCTTATCTGGGCCAACTGATTCTCTTTGAGCCTTCGAATGCAGCTTTCGGGGTCCTGGAGTTCAGTCTCCAGCCATTCCTCATCGTGGACGACGGCCACCTTTATCCACTTTCCTCTTATAACTATCCACTTATGTTCGATTTCGATAGCGGGAACCTGGATCCATTTTCCCTTGATACTAATGGCGATTCTGTCGCTCGTCGTTTCCATTGAAGCGGTTGAGTCGACCTTGTCGATTACCTTCATGACTTCGCATCTTCTCCCGTGTTAAAGCGGCCATTCCGCAAATTTCAGGCCGACGTTGGTATCGATTCGAGAGTCAAGAGTTACACGCTGCGCAGAGCTGCCTGCGAGTGGACGTCTGGCCTAAGTTGTTTCTCGTTCAGCTGAACGAAAATCTCATCCATGATTTTCGCGGTTAACAGGATTTCCCTGTATGGAATGGGAGGTGGAAGATCTTCGGCAATAGATCGATAGAAATTCTCAATTAAATACTTCATGCCCGATTTCATGTGAAAATCTCGCGCCAGAAAGGACTTGGCATTAGTGAAAACGTTCCCTAGGTACTGCCCAGCAGTAGTCATGGGAGGAATAAACTTTTCGGCATAGCTCACATATCTGCTTCCACGTACCTTGATCAGCGTTTCCTGATCGTGATCCATAACCAGCCCGTTTTTGCTGCCGTAAACGCGGAACTGATGAAGCGATGGCCGCATTTGAGATGAAAACGTGAAGTACGCGGATGTGCGGTCTTCTTCCAAGACAATCACCCGTAATTCGTCGATAATTTCGCTTTCACCCATGCTCCGTAGCTTTGCACTGGTGTACCCGTGCGCAACAACCGTGGGGGAGTCCGTCGTCAGAAATTCCGCCAGCCTGGCGATCCCGTGGCTGATGATGTTTTGTAGGAGTTTTCCAGGCAGTCGGCGGACCCAGTGCTGTTTGTCTCCTAGCAATGCACCTGCGTAACCGGACGCTCCCAGCTCGTAGCAGTAGTAACTCTCCATATGAATCGGGCCGGTCCCCAAGTAGCCGGTCCGCACCAGCTCCCGCATGCGACGCGCGGCGTGAGTGAATTGATCGTCGTGTCCTGCTGTGATTTTGAGGTTTCTCTCCTCGGCAAGCCGAATAAGCCTCCGCGCATCTTGCCAATCAAGAGTGAATGGTTTCTCCACATACACATGGATTCCATTCTCCAAGCAGGCTGTGGCCAGCTCGAAATGGCTCTGTGGTGGAGTTGTGATATGAACGACGTCGGGCTGTGCAACGCGGAGCAGCTCAGAAAAATCGTTAACATGGTGCTTGATCGGAAATCTCTGCGCCAATTGTCGCGCCATCAACAGTTCTCTGTCACAGGCCCCCACTATTTCGCAATTCTGAATCCTCTGGATCTGCGAGGCATGCGAATCTGCAATCTTTCCGCAGCCAACGATGGCTACCTTAAGCACGCTTTTCTCCGGCGCGGCACGCTTCGAAATAACGCTGCAACCCTTCGCGGGTAGAAACTTTTTGCGTCCAGCCGAGTAGACTCTTAAGCTTCTGGTTGCTGTAGCTTGTCTTCTTCCACAAAGAATGCCACTTGCGGCGATTAAACGAATTCGGAAGCTGCCCTTTGGACCAATCGGAATAGTTTTCCCACAAATAGCAGAGAACGTAACTTAGCGAGCGCGGCAGCGGAAGCGAATGGAATCGCCCAACGTTTCGCTTGTAAAGCCGCAGAAAATTGCGGCTTGTGGGTAGATCATCGTCCATGACGTTGAGCACTTCACCGTCAATTCCGCATCTCAGGCCCGCCAAAGCAATTGCCTCAGCGCAATTGTCAACGTAGGTAAACGGAATGCGATTGTTCCCCCCCAAGTGTAAGAATATGCCAAAACTGCTGATCCCCACGCGTCCAGTAATCGGCAGATTACCGGGGCCGTACACAGCCCCGGGGCGAACAGTTACAAAGGGCAACCCGTATTTCCGGCCATACTCAGCGACAATTCCGTCCTGATTCACCTTGGCAAAGCTATAGGCATCACCGCGCAACTCGGGGCGTTGTTCGAGAGGGCAAGACTCGTCCAGCAGGTTCCCGTTCGCCTTTTGGCAATTGGAGTAGACAGCGAAAGAGCTGATATTTACAAACCGTTTCAAAATATTGTGTTCAAGGGCAGATTCGATCAAATTCCGCGTGGTCACCACTGAATTCATGAAGGCGTCGGGGAATGATTTCTCCCCTCGTCCCGCTGCAAGATGATAGATCACCACCGCATCTTTGGTCGCCGCGGCGCAATCTTCACGGGACAGAAGGTTCCCTTTGAACATTTCTATTCGGAAACCATCCCGTGCAAGTTTAGCTATTCCCTCGAATTTCTCATTCTGGCTCGAGCGCCTGGCAAAGCAGCGCAAGTTGCAGAATCCTCGATCAACCAGATTCTCCACAAGCTTTGTTCCAATAAAGCCCGTCGCTCCCGTGATCAAGATCAGATCGTCGCTGCCGATTATGTTCGGTTTATTATTCAGTGACATAAGGATGTTTAATGGGATTGATTCCAAACACCGCCAGCAGCTTGCCTAAGTGGTCGCAAAGCTTTACCAGGCATCTCATGAATATGTGCTGTCCTAAAAGCAGTAGAAACGGAAGCGCTGCGGCGTACATAGGCACCGCAATCAGAGACTTGGAGATGTCCAGAAATTTGGAATGCGGCTGGGCCAGGGCAACGGTTCCGCGAAGCAAGGCTCGTTTTAACAAGAATGAACGGCTCCAGCGAATCGGCGGCACCACTTCGAATGCGACCGCTTCATCGCACCAGACAAACACGCGTCCTTTTTCGATCATCCGAGTGAAAAAGTCCTGATCCTCCCCAGTCCGAAACTCCGGCCTGAACCATTGCTCGCCCGCGACGAAAACCTCGCTTTTCAACAAGACATTGCCGGTTCGACCTTTACTGCCATCAATAACCAGGCCTGTCGGGTAGCTCGGGCGATCGTAGAGTCCGGACTTGATGATCCATTGTGGCGCTTCGCGATCAAAATACGGCTTAACTGGACCCAGCACACCGTCCGCTTTGAACCGATGGCAAACGTTGAAAAGAGTCAAAAGCCAACGAGGCGTCGGAAATTCGTCATCATCAATAAACGCAATAAAGTCTCCGTCACAATTCTCAATTGCCCTGTTTCTGGCCAGCGCAATATTTTGTTGCGGCTCCACGCAATACCTAATGGAAATCGGCAACTTGCCGGCCAACTCACTGACCAGCGCACTGGCAGACTGCATGTGATCATTGTCAGTAACGACGATCGAGTACGAAAAGAGCCCATTGGTCTCCTGTTCGCTCAATTTTTCCAGCAGATGTTTCAAAAACTGGGGCCGCTTGTAGGTACAAACGCAAACACTGACGTGACTCGTGCCGTTCTTCATCGCTTCTTCGTCCGCAAACGTCGCAGTCTCCAGTCTGGAAATTATGAGCCGGCCTCGGCCAATGTAGAACGATCGGCCATCTAGCTGCGTTTTTGTAGGATTAGAAAACAATTGTCGAGCAACGGGGATCGAGCCTTTCCGAGCGTCACCAGCCGAGATATGAAGTCAACCGCCGTAAACGTAATATCTGCGACTTTAAACCGGTGCCTAAACCTTTCCGCCACCGTGCCCTGTTCCAGTTTGCAAAATTCAACTGTGAACCCATTGGCTTCCGCGAACCGCGTCAATCTCGCGGGCAAAATCGCCGTTCGCAGATAGGTCGGGAAATGGCGGGACTTGTAATTCATAAACTTGTAGAAACCTTCATGAAACCAAAATGGCGTAAACTTTGTCACAAGCCCTTTGATAGAAAGCAGATTTGGAAACCCCAAAATCAAAAGGCCCTTGGGCTTCAGCGCACTAAACATGTTAAGCAAAGCGTCGTTTGGCCTCGGAAGGTGTTCCAGAACCATCCAACAGATGGCAACGTCGAATTCCTCCTTAGGAAGAGGAAATTCCTGAATATCGCCGTGAATCTTTTCTTGTACTTCATCGTTGGCATCAAGCTGTTCTTTGGAGACATCAATACCAACCGTTCGAGCGACTCCCTGAAGTCGTACATGGGTAGATGAGCCGCAACCAGCCTCAAGCACTTTAACCCGAGTGTTGCCAGCCAACAGCGAATTGGCTTTGCTCGAAATTATGTCTCGAATATTCTCGCCCATCCGGCCTCTCCTGGTTTAAAGGCGCTTGCCGATTTGAAAGCGGCTGCAAATCACATCAAACGCTCGTTTTCAAGGTGATTTTAATTCGAAGCTGACGCTTGGACTAGCGACCGAAAACTGGCGACAGAAAGCGGCTGTAACAGCCGGACGATGCTGCCGCCCATTAAAAAGTCATGTTCCGCGGCATTCAAGGGATGGGTTTCCACTTCCACGATGTTCTCAACCGCCAAATGGAAAATCCTCTCAAGCCGTCCTGGAACATCCAACGGAGGCAAGGAATAGAAGTAGTCGGTCAGCCAATGGCGCTTGGCTAGGATTCCATCTACCTTCATGCGGTACCAGCGATTCAGCGCGCCCTTCTCGCCGGGCTGAAAACTGAAGTTTCTTCTGGCCGCCGTGCCCGCAGGAAGGAGTTTTTTCAAAAGCACGTTGGCGCACAGATGCATATGATGGTGGCCATCTATTCGCTGCGGCGCTTCTCCATAGATTCGCCGGAATTCCTCGATCTGGCTGCCCACGACATATTCAAAAGAACTCGTCAGCCCGGGATGAAACACCACCTGTGCGAACCGATTGCCGCGCAAGTATTTGCATACCCGTTGATGATGCTCGCTTAAACGTGCATTGATATGCTGGTGCGAGAAAGGGGTGGTCAGATTCAGATGGAGCCCCACGTCGACGCTGTGTTCTTTCGCAATGTCGGCGGCCCTCTCGGAATCCTTCATGTAAACCATCGCACTGGCTGAGAAAACTGTTCCCCGGCGGTAGCATTCCAGGATGCGATTCGTGTTGTCGACATCTCTGCCCCAATCGTCGGCGTTGATAATTAAAGCGCCTCGTTGCCCGTGCAGCTTTCCGCCATCTGATCGCTTCATGATTTCTTTCTTGCGTATGCCTACTGGCTCAAGCATGGTTAGATTTCGCGCTATCTTCTTTAATTGGTTCGGGCACTATGCGCTTTTTAGACTGAATCTTTTTCCAAAGAAATTCTTCAGCCGCTGCATCTGCTCTCGACGGCTAAAAGCAACCAGCTCCTTCGAGACCGGGCGAGCGCGACGGAGCATCGACGCCCATAGATAACCGGCGGCCAACGCTATGCCTCCAATCGCCAACGGCGGCTTGGTCATTTGATAGACAATTCGAAAGAATTCCCAGACGGGATGATTTCCAAAGTTATAGTCTTTGATCCCGTACTTAAATCTGGCAGACAATAGATGCTGCTGGGCTGTGCCCATCTCGCGATGGTGCAGGCAAACCGTTTCCGTAAACGTTCGCGTCTTCCATCCCTTCATCCGGGCGGTAAGAACTGCAACGTAATCGATCCCGCCTCCTTTAATGGGTTGATATCCGCCAATTTGTTCAAAACATTCGCGGCGGAAAACCTGGCACGCTCCGGACACGTGCTCAATGTTCACAAAGCGATAATCGTAAACTTGGTTCGAAGTCTCCTTGAACGGCGTGCCAACCAGGCCGAGCTCTGGGTCCGCTGCGAGCTTTTGCAGCAAGAACGAGAAATAGTTGGCGTCGAACGACACATCCGCATCAAGGCTTGCCAGCACATGAAAGTTCAGCTTCTCTATCCGCGCATATCCCGCGTTAAAGGCTTGCACTTTCCCCGCAAAATGCCGTTCTTTGCGTTCGGGCATGCGGACCAATTCAATCCACGGATGGTCCGCAGCGTACTTCTGAACGAGTTCATCGGTTCCGTCGGTTGAGCCGTCGCTAACGATGACCCAGCACAGCGGAAGCATCGTCTGCGAGACAACGGAGTTCAGGGTTAGCTCCAGGAATTGAATCTCGTTTCGCGCGGGAGTAATGATGACGTATGTCGGAGTTGTGGCCATCCCTGTTTCCTGGCGCTACGGCTCGCTCGGTTGCCGGCTGGCGCCCTGCATGAGCGTGATATTGTGGTTTACGAACTTGTGGATCCACTGCGGCAGATGCATCCAGTCATAGGCTCCCAGCAGCTTGGCCTCGAGGAGCTTCGGATTGTCCCAGGAATTCAGCGGCATGCGCGGTAAGAAATAGCGATTGCTGTTGCGATGGGCTCTTCCAATGATGCCGGCTACGCCGTTCCTGAAGCCTTGGTTTTCCAGGATATCCGCGAGGAATCTTGTGAAATCGCGGTCTTCTTCGGGGAAGGGGAACGGATAGGAAAACGACTCCACCGTATCCCCTACCTCCTGTTCGATCACTTCTTTCGAGTAACCGAGCTCGTAGTCGATCTGATCGGGCCCCAAGGAGCGCAGGTCCGGATGGGTCACGGTGTGCGAGCCAAAGCGCACCCCTTCCGCATGGAGTTCGCGAACGTCCTGCCAGGTCAGGTAATCCACTCCTTCGTAGCGAGTCGGTGTATTGCGGATTCGATCGGTGGCCAAAAAGACAGTGGCGCTGAATCCGCATTGTTTCAGAATCGGGAAACCCTCGGTGTAGAAGTCGCGGTACCCATTGTCAAAGGTTATGACCACTCTCTTCGACATGTCCTGGCCCGCCGAGAGTTGGCTCAACATCTCCGCGAGGTCGATCGATTGGTAGCCGGCACACCTCAGCCAGCGCATTTGCGCCGAAAACACGGCGGGCGAGGTATTGATTTGCGCCGAGGGATGAAAATGGCCGAAAAGGTTGGTGGAAACGCTGTGGTAGGACAGGATCGGGACGCAGCCCTGCCGCGCTCGGCCGACGACCTTCATCATCGGAGAACACACGTACAGCGTGATGAGTCGATCCAATGGGGGTAGCGTCAGAAACGGCATGCAGCAGGTTCGAACGTACGGTCGTTTGATTGGTTCGAAGGGCCAGACCCGGGTTCAAGACACGTGTGAGGACACAAACTCTTTTACCCGCTTCGCCACCTCGCGCAACTGTTCCTGCTGCAGTTGCGGAAACATGGGCAGGGAAACAATCTCGCTGGCGACGCGCTCGGTAACCGGGAAATCGCCCTTCTTGAAGCCCAGATGGGCATACGCCTTCTGCAGGTGCAAGGGAATCGGATAGTGGATGCCGGTCGAGATGCCGGCTTCCGCCAATGCGGATTGCAGAGCCTCCCGGTCCTGAACGCGAATCACATAGAGGTGGTAAACCCCCTTGGTCCAGGGCGCCTCGACCGGGATCGCCACGGAATCCTTGGCCTCCGCCAGCAGTTCGTGGTAGCCATGGGCAAGATCGCGCCGCGCCTTGTTCCAATTGGACAGGTGGCGAAGCTTCACGGAAAGCCAGCCGGCCTGAATCGCGTCCAAGCGCCCGTTGTAGCCTTCGATATCGTGGTAATACTTTTTTGCCTGGCCATGGTCGCGGATCATTTTCATGCGTTTGGCCATCTCTTCGTCGTCGGTGTTGATCGCTCCTGCTTCGCCGCACGCCCCCAGGTTTTTTCCGGGATAGAAGCTGAATGCGGCAGCGCGGCCCATGGTGCCGGCTTTCTTCCATTGCCCGTCTTTGCGGGAAAAATACTCGGCGCCGTGAGCTTGGCAGGCATCTTCAATCACCGCCAGACCATACTTGTCGGCAAGTTCCAGGATGGGATCCATATCGGCGGTCTGGCCGTACAAGTGGACCGGTACGATCGCGGACACCGCTCGATTGGAAGCTTTTTCCCGCAATTTTCCGGATGCCGGGTCGAGCGTGCAGCGATTGTCGAGATAATCGCGCAGCTTTTCCGGGTCCATGGTGTAGGTTTGCTCGTCGATGTCGACGAAAGCGATGTGGGCGCCCACCTGCGAAATAGCTTCCGTGGTGGCAATGAAAGTGTGCGGCACGGTTACGATGATTTCACCCGGCTTGATGTCCGCCGCCATGAAGGCAAAGCGCAGTGCGTCGGTGCCGCTGTTCACGGCGACGCAATACCTGGTATCGCAGAACTTGGCGAACTCTCGTTCGAAGTCCTCGACCATGGGGCCGCCGATGAAGCCTGCGTTGCCGAGCGCCTTCTCCACCACCTCTAGCAGCTCCGCTTTGAGCTCCTGATGCGGCGTAACCAAATCAAGAAAGGGGATTTTCGCTGTTCTGGTCATTTCAGTTATTTTGTCTCCGAGGTTAGATATCGCAAAACTTTGGCCGGATTTCCCGCTACGATGGCGTTCGCCGGGACGTCTTTGGTCACCACGCTGCCCGCGCCGACGATGGCATTTTCCCCGATGGCGACGTTGCTGAGGATGGTCGAACCGGAGCCTATCGATGAGCCCTTGCGCACGATGGTCTTTTCGACCTTCCAGTCGGTCTCGGTCTGCAGTTCGCCCGAAGCGGCGGTAGCGCGCGGATACGAGTCATTGATGAAGGTCACGCTATGGCCGATAAAGACGTTGTCTTCAATCTCGACGCCTTCGCAAATGAAGGTGTGGCTGGAAATCTTGCAGCGTTTGCCCACCCGGGAGTTTTTCTGGATCTCGACAAAGGCGCCGATCTTGGTTTCCTCACCGACTTCGCAACCGTAAAGATTGATGAATTTGGAGAGCTTGACGTCCTTGCCGAGCTTGACGCTGGGCGCGATGGAAACGAATTCGTTCACAGCTTCACCAGCTCCCCGCGCTTGCTCACGCTTCGTTCCGCGGCTTCCAGCAGCCGGACGACCCGCAACCCGTTGACGCCGTCGTTAAACGGGGTCTTATTTTCCTGAATGCATTTCAGGAAATACCCGGTCTCGGCGCGCAAGGCCTCGATCTGTTCGACCTGCGGAGCCCACATGTCGCCGGATCTGTAGCTGACCAGCAACTGGTGCAGGTTGCGGGGGTTGGTGGACATGCTGACACCTTTATCGTAGATCTTGATTTTCTCGTCGGCTTCCAGATCGTTCCATACCAGCATCTTTCTCTCGCCGCCGATCAGCGTGGTGCGCACTTTCACCGGCGAAAGCCAGTTCACGTTGATATGCGCGATAATCCGCTTCGGGAAATAGACCGTGATGAAGGCGATGTCTTCCACGCCGTTCAGGTGCTTTTCGCCGGTGGCGACCAAGGCCTCGGCTTTCTCCTTGATCAGGTGGTCCATGATGGAAAGATCGTGCGGAGCCAGGTCCCAGATCACGTTCACGTCATGCTGGAACAGGCCGAGGTTCACGCGCAGCGAATCGTAGTAGTAGAGATCGCCCAGTTCTCCATCATCCACCATCTGGCGGATTTTCTTCACGGCCCCGGTGAACAGAAACGTGTGGTCCACCATAATTTTCAGGTTCTTGCGATCGGCAAGCTCGATCAGTTCTTCGGCTTGTTGGGCGCTGCAGGTAAAGGGCTTCTCGACGAAGACATGCTTGCCGTTTTCAAGCGCCTCCTTGGCCAGTTCGTAGTGGGTCCACACCGGCGTTACGATCGCGACCACATCGATATGCGGAGACTTCAGAACCTCGTTCGCTTCGACTGTAAAAGCAATGGAGGGATGAGCCTTGTGCAGGCGCTGCTGGCATTTGCTGCTTTTGTCGCAGACCAGAACTACTTCCGAACCTTCGTGAGCCTGGAAATTGCGGACGATGTTGGGTCCCCAATATCCATAGCCGATCACACCAATGCGAATCATAGAGCTCCTTGGGATTTGGCACCGGGCCTTTTCCCGACAGGTGCGGTTGCCGGAAGATTTCCGTGCGTTGGCGTTCGAACGACGGTTGCCACGACGACTCAGGTGAGTCTAGTGAGCGCCCTCACCCGTCAGGACGGCTCCGGGCGTCTGCAGAAGGATTTTCACGTCCAGCCCGATGGACCAGATGCGCGCATATTTCAGGTCCAGCCGCACCATCTCGTCAAAGCGCGTGCGGCTGCGGCCGTTCACCTGCCACAATCCGGTAATTCCGGGCTTGATCTCCAGTACGCGCCGACGGTGCCACAGGTCATAAGCCTGGTACTCATAGGGGACCGGGGGACGGGGCCCAACGAGAGACATGTGACCAACCAGCACATTCCAAAATTGTGGGAACTCGTCCAGGCTCGTCTTGCGCAGAAACCGGCCCAGCCGCGTCACGCGGGGATCCTCTTGGATCTTGAACACCGGTTTCTTGCCGCCCTGCGCCCCGCTCTCAACCTTGCCGGCGATGAATTGCTGGACGTATTCCTGGTGAATCTTGGCGTCGCAGTCCGTACGCATCGAGCGGAACTTCAAGACCGTGAATTTCCGCCCGTACTGGCCAAGGCGTTCCTGCTTGAACAGTACCGGACCCTTGGACGTAAGTTTGATCGCCACGGCCACCGCTGCCAACACCGGCGACATCACCAGCAGCGCGGCGGCGCTTCCCACAATGTCCATGGACCGCTTGACGCCCAGGGCAATTCTCCGCGATTCCTCCAGGCGCGACAGATCCGGGTACAGCGTGATGTTCGCAGAGTTGTCGCGGCCATTCTCCTCGCCTTCTTCCGGGAAGAAGTGAAAGGACAAGGAGATTTGCGAAACTTTCTCTTGCGGCAGCACTTCGACCAGGGAAGTGCGCACTTTTTCCAACATCCCGGCTTGCACCGTTTTGGGCTTGGCGTTTCCGACTTCCGTACCGATCACCCCGATGAAGTGATCCTCGAGGTACCAGCCGACGATGTCGGTCTCGCGCGTGACGTTCAGCAAAGCGCTGGTGATCTTGGAAAGAGTCCGGTTCTTTTGCCCGTCCGCGATGGCGCGTTTCACGTCCACCAGCATCAAAACGAACTGCTTATGCGCCCGCTCCGCTCTGCGGCGTTCGAGGTACAACATCGAAACAAAGGCGTCCTCGTGAAGTACCATGCGCCCGCCGGATACTCCTCTTTCAAAGCGAATACGCGGCTCGGCATTCAACCGCCTTTCTCTGTCCTTTGTCTGCAGTTCCGTTCGAAGTAGATTCATGGCCGTCTTTCGTACCGATGCCTTCCAGGACATGTCCTCAATCGCTTCTAACTCGCGGCGCCCGCCGGCGATGTCGCCAGCAGATGACGGCTTCTCGCTTCGCGGCTCTTATCAAGCGACGCCACCCACGCCAGATCGACTTCTAGTGCCACCGACCTCTGCAGCAGGGATACCGAAAGAACGACGCGGTGATTCCCCTTGAAATTGACCAGAATTCCTTCCAGGCCCGCCAACTTGCCGGTATGGATCCTGACCCGCTCACCCATTTCCAGGTAGGGCCACGGTTGGCTGTGCACCTGCGAGCTAACCGCCAGTTGCAGAGCTTCAATTTCGCGATCTTCAACCGGCACCGGGGTTCTGCTGCACCCAACCACCTGCAGGACACCGGGCGTGACGACCACCGGGCGCCTCTGCGAATACTCAAACCTGCAGAAAAGGTAGCCCGGGAAAAGCGGCTGCTCGACCACTTTCCTGCGGTCAGACCACTCGCGGATGCTCTTGTATTTTGGAAGGAAACACTCGAAACCCTGGCCTTCCAGGCGGGACGCAATCATGCCTTCTTTGCGCACCCAACACTGCAGCGCGTACCAGGGCAGGAGTTCGCACTTTGCCATTCCCGCGGAAGCTGTTACGTTCAAGATCTCTCCACTCCGGACACCGTGCCCGCGCAACGATGGGCTACCGCCACAAAGGTCCCAAGTGCTACGGAACTCCCACGTTACGGGCAATTCACCTGCCAGAACTAGAACCAGGCAAGCCCCTACCGCGAACGTCCCTTATTCTTCTAAGTCTTGGAAAAACAATGCTTTACGCAAATCCATGGAAGGGCGCTAGAACCGAATTCCGGCTCGTGGAGCCACTGCGAGAGAAAAGCCGTATCCTATTGTTGCAAACCGGTTCCAGACCTGACGGGAAGTTTTCTTCCAAATCTGTCGCACGATCTTAACGCATTAAAAACAAGAACGTTACAGGCCGCGCCTCGATCGCAGAAAGCAGCGTCGAGAACCGTCCCGCACCGCGGCCCAGTTCGAATGCGGCGGCTCCAGAAAACCCTCCGGCCGGCCGGATTCCGGGGCTGCTGCCGAAGCCCAAGGGGTTCACTCTGGGATAAACGGCTTATCTGTAATGGGTTATAGGCTAGATCGGGGAGACTGCGGCGTTGCGAAGTTCGATAAGGTCGGCGTCTCATTTTGAGGACGGTATCTGATGCTGAACGCTCTCTGAACTTCGCTAAATATCATGATTTGTAGAGTCTGCTATCGTGGCAACATGGACCGGGTCGGGCTGCTAAAAGCGAGAGGAGATCGGTTGAAATGAAGGGTGTCGTCTTGGCGGGTGGAAGAGGCTCTCGTTTGTATCCGCTGACCCGCGTCACCAATAAGCACCTTTTGCCTGTTTATGATCGGCCCATGGTGTTCTATCCCATTCAGACCCTGGTAGATGCGGGAATCCGCGACATCATCATTGTCACCGGGGGACAGAACTCGGGCGACTTCCTGCGCCTGCTCTCGAACGGCAAGGACTTTGACCTCCACCGCATCCATTACACCTACCAGGAAGGCGAAGGCGGCATAGCGGACGCGCTGCGGTTGGCCGAGCCTTTCGTCGAAGGCGAGAAGATCTGCGTCATTCTCGGCGACAATGTGATCGAGAACAACGTGATCGAAGCCAGAAAGACCTTTGAAAAACAGCCCGCCGGGGCGCACATCATCCTGAAGGAAGTTCCCGATCCCGAGCGCTTCGGCTGCCCGGAGATAGCCAATGGCCGGATCCTCGGCATCGAGGAGAAACCAAAGAATCCCAAATCCAAGTACGCGGTCACCGGCCTCTATTTCTACGACGCCACGGTCTTCCAGAAGATCGGCAAAACCAAGCCCAGTTGGCGCAACGAACTGGAAATCACGGATGTCAATAACATGTACCTGGAAGAGGGTACGTTGACGCACAGCATTCTGGATGGCTGGTGGACGGATGCAGGCACCATGGAGTCGTTGCTGCATGCAACGAATCTCGTTGCCAAGACCGGTGCCAACAAGATCCCCGGACGCGGCGCGCCTGCGCGGCATACCCGAAGCGAATAGCGTTCATAGGATGAGGAAAGGTTTTAGGAAGGAGACGGTTTTGAAACTTCTGGTCACCGGCGGGGCGGGTTTTATCGGCTCGAATTTCATTCGCCATCTGCTGACAGCACAGAGCGGCACGGAAATCGTCAACTTCGACAAGCTGACTTACGCCGGCAACCCGGAGAGTCTAAGCGACTTCGCGGACGACCCGCGCTATAGCTTCGTCCGCGGCGATATCGCCGATCCCGAACAGGTCGCAAGCATATTCGCTGCCGGCTTCGACGGCGTCGTCAATTTCGCTGCGGAAACCCATGTGGATCGCAGCATCGAGAACGCTTCGCCTTTTCTGCACACCAACGTGGCCGGCGTGATGTGTCTGCTCGAAGCGGCGCGCAAATTCAGGCTTCCGCGATTTGTGCATATCAGCACGGATGAAGTGTACGGCAGTGCTCCTGCGGGGGTAAGTTTCTCCGAGCAGGCTTTGCTGGACCCGCGCAGTCCTTATGCCGCCAGTAAAGCATCCGCCGACCACTTCGTTGCCGCCTACGCCAATACTTATGGGGTGTCCGCGATCATTCTGCGCTGCACCAACAATTACGGGCCGTTTCAATTTCCGGAGAAGCTCATTCCTTTGATGGTTGCCAACGCGCAAGACGACAAGTCCCTGCCGATTTACGGCGACGGACTGCAGGAGCGCGATTGGCTTTTCGTCGAAGATTACTGCCGGGCCATCGCCGTGGCGCTCGCCAAAGGCCGGCCCGGCGAAGTCTACAACGTGTCGGCTGGCCGGCCGTTGCCGAACCTGCAGGTAGTCCGCACCATCCTGAAGCATCTGAGTAAGCCTGAATCGCTGATGAAATACGTCACAGACCGCCCCGGGCACGATCGGCGCTACGCTCTCGACAGTTCCAAGATTCAACGCGAACTCGGCTGGAAGGCGTTGATCCCGTTCGAAGAGGGCATTGGGCGCACGATTGACTGGTATCGCGCGAATGCACGCTGGCTCGAACGCGCTCGTTCCGGTGAGTACCGGAAGTATTACGAACGGCATTACACGAATCGCGCGGAAACCTTCAGCCGCTAGGACCCCATGTCCACGCCCGGCCAGCCCGCAACCGCCGCAGTATCGAGTTCCCCGCTCGGTTTGCTTCCCCGCCGCATGACTCTGTACTCGCTATGGTGCGTTGCGGTCGGGTTGCTCTTTTTTGCGCCTCTGGCGCGCTTGTTCAACTACGCTCTTTCGAATGACAACGCTTCCCATGTGATCCTGATCCCGGCCATTTGCGTGTGGCTTCTCTACCTGGAGCGAGGCCGGATTTTCGCTTCGCTCGATTCTGATCTTGCCTCCGCTCTGGCCTTTCTGGTCCCCGGAGCCGCGGCGGCGGCCGCATTGTTTGTTTACTCGCCGCGCCTCGGCCAAGTCAATCAGCTCTCGCTCTGCGCGCTAGCACTGGTTCTGCTCTGGGTCGCCGGCTTCGCATTTTTCTTCGGCCGGACATCCCTCCTGAGGGCGCGTTTTGCTTTGACCTTTCTGCTCTTCGCCATTCCCATTCCGGACTTCCTGCTTGACAAGACCATCTACCTGCTGCAAAAAGGCACCACGGAAATCGCCGCCGTTCTCTTTGACTGGAGCGGCGTCCCTGTGCTCCGCGACGGCTTCGTCTTTCATCTCGCCCGCGTCAGCATCGAGGTCGCGCGCGAATGCAGCGGTATTCGCTCGAGCTTGGCGCTGCTCATACTGGCCATCCTGGCCGCGCATTTCTGCCTACGCGCCTTCTGGCGTCAGCTCGTCCTGGTGCTGGCGGGGCTTTTCGTGATGATTTTGAAGAACGCAGTGCGCATCGTCACGCTGACACTGCTGGCCGTCTACGTCGATCCCGGCTTTTTGTACGGAAAACTGCACCACGAAGGCGGAGTGGTGTTCTTCCTGCTAGGCCTGGCCTTCATGGTGCCGCTGTTGTGGTGGCTTGAACGCGGCGAACCGCAGCGCCCGCGGACAACGTAGCGTCTCGGCTGGCGCTAACGCGATCCGCGATGATCTCTGAGGTTGAATTGAGGCCTTACGCTGGAGTGAGGCGTCGGAAGGATCAATCCCGGTCCGATGCCGTCGGATATCCGTAGTAGTACCCGCCGTATCCCGCGCCATCTGCCACGCGGTTGAGCACCACTCCCAGCAGATTCCGGTCGTGGAATTCTCCCGTCGCTTTGGCCGCCATCTCGTGGTCGGTCATTCCGGCCCGCACCACGAACAAAACGCCGTCGCACAGGTCGGCCATCATGCTGGCGTCATGCACGGGCAGCGCCGGGGGCGTATCCAGAATGATCCAGTCAAACAGCGGGGTCATCAACTCCAGCAGCTTCTTCAGGCGGTCGTTCATCAGCAATTCGCTGGGATTGGAAACCTCATGGCCGCCGGGGATGAAACACAGGTTGGCTTCCGACCCTTTTTGCACCGCCTGAAATTCGTCCGCTTCTCCCCGCAAATAGTCGGAAAGCCCGGGAAAACGCGGCGCGCCAAGCACTTGATGCAAACGCGAGGCACGCAGGTCGGCGTCGATCAGCAGCACCTTGCGGTCCGGCTGCCGTACAATCGACTGAGCCAGGTTCGCGGCCACGAAGGTTTTGCCTTCCGCCGGCACGCTGCTGGTCACCATGACCCGGCGCAGCGGCCTGGTTCCCGCTATCTGGTATAGGCGAGAGCGCAGCGTCCTGAATCGTTCCGCGCACAGCTGCTTGTCGTCACCGCTATCAAAAACGCTGAGCCGGGCGTCAGGCCGCCACTTGGGCGCGGCACACCGGCTGATCAGATCTTCATAGCGCAGGTAGGTCAAGTCTTCTGCGGCCGGCGACGGAGGCACCACAGGGGAGACTTCGAGTCCGGAAAGGCGAATCGCTTCGGTTACGACCGGAGCGGTCGAGTCCGCCGCAAGCTCGACGAACGTCGCGTCTCCGCTCTTGGCCAATTGCACCGATCGTTCTTGCGCCGCTTTTTTCAGTGCCTCATGAATTCTGCTCATAAAAGTCTATGCGTCCTCCCCGTGTAGCCCGGGTTCCATGGCAACCGGTCAGTGCCGTGTGCCGGCCAGTCCCATCTCGCTGGCTCTAGCCCCGCCGTTTCCATTGCCGGTCGAGCGCCCCAGCAAGGCCGGGTCCATCGTCGGCACCATGGCCAGAACCGGCAGCTTCAGGCAGGCTTCCACGTCGCGCTCTGAGTGCATCGACGAATCGAGCGCCGCCAGCAGGTACAACACGGCGAGTCCCAGCGCCAGCCCGCCTGCCAGCCCTCCGCCCGCGAAAACCGGTTTCTTCGGGTAGGAAGGTGTCATGGGCAAACTCGGCGGGTCCTCCAGGCTGAATTGTTCGCCCTGCTGCTCGTGCGTGAAAGAGGTGGCGATGGTCGCTTGGGCGTGCCGCTTCAGCAGGTCGTTATAGGAGTCGCTCGCGCTTTGGTACCCTCTCATCAGCTCCTTGAACTGCTGTTCGACCGCCGGACTCAGCTGCAAGCGTCCCTGCAGCACGCCAATCTGGGCTTGAATCTGGCTTTGCCGCTTGGACAGATCGACGATGTTCATGTCGTCTTGTTTGATTTTCGCTCGCAATTGCTGAACGGCGGGCGGCTCGAGGATGGTCTGCGGCGCGTTCGAGGCCGACTGCGCGCCGTTCGGTGAGGACGCGATGCGCTGTTGCACCTGCTGAATCTGGTTTTTCGTCTTGATCACGTCCGGGTGCTCCGGCGTATACCGCGACTCCAGAGACGAGAGCTGTTCTTGAAGCTTGATCAACTGCTCCTGCAGGGTCTCCGTAGGCGTATCGCCTCGCTCGGTCGCCTTGAGCGTCGCGAGCTGCGAGGCCAGCAGCGATTCGTTCATGGCCTTATCCTGCTGCGACCGGCTGATCGCTTGCGTGTTGGCTTCGAGTTGCGAGTCCTGCGTCTGCAACAGTCTCAAGTTGGCATCCTGCTGATCGGGCAGCGAGCCCATGTACTTCTTTTTGAATTCGGCCAGCTTGGCGTCCTGCTCATCCAGGTTTCGTTTGGCTTCATCAGCTTGCTGGGCAAGGAAATCCGCTGCCTGCTGGGTCTTCTCGTTCATGTATTTGACGTTCTGTTCCATGAACTTATTGGTGATTTCACTGCAGACCCGCTGGGCGATTTCCGGATTTTCAAACGTCACGTTGATGTAGAAGCCCGGCAGCTGGCGGCCCTGGTTCTGCCCGGCGAGTGACGAATCAGCCGGCGTGACATCGATCGCTTTCCGCAACCGCAGCACCAGATCCTCCATGTGCACGCTTGCGCGATCGGCCGGATACAACCCGAGCCTTTCGATGATGGATTGCAGTTGCGTTCGACTCAAGATCTGCTCTTGCATGGCTGCCAGACGGACGTTGGTTGCCTCCGTCAGCACCGGCTTCACGAGTTCAATCGAAACCGACTGCTCGTGAATCTGCACCCTCGATTGCGAGGTGAATTTCTTCGGGAGCATCAGCGTGGCTCCGAGTCCGAGCGCACTCCCGCTTATCACCGTCAGTGGCAGGATCCACCAGTACTTCTTGAGGATCCGTTTCACCTCGGACATCGTGATTTCGCCGTTTCGAATCATCGCTTGAACCGCCGGTTTCTATCGTTCGCCGAACACCGGGCAGACCTACCGCCAAGACGTAGGGCGAAAGTCTATGTGCACGCCCGCTTCCAGCATAAAGCCTTGTGCCGCCTCTTCCTAGAGCCAGAAATCCCTGTTGTTTCTACAAGTTACGGCTGCTTGGTGCGGCAAAGTGCCGTTGCGTCCGAGGCCCCGGCCAACCCAACGCAGGGAAAAGTGGAACTATTCTATCCACCTTGTCCCTAATTTTCGCCTTTTTCCGAATCCCGCTGCCTAAAGATTGGGCGCTCCCGCCTTGCCGCCCCGGAGTTCCACATACCGCATTCGAAACAATGGACTTGGTTTGGAATCGAAGTCAAGCGAGCTGGCGACACCAGGAGGGTAAATTGCAGCCTGTTGCCAAGACCTACTGCGTCTATACTCGTGGGTGAAACTCCTTCGCTTAAGGACGGCCTCCGTGCACTATCGGTCCCCGCTTTCTCTCGCGGCCTCTGGTTGCCTAGCCCTTTGTTTTTTGATGACCGGCTGCTTTCGCGATCCGAACGTCAAGAAACAGAAATTCGTCGAACAGGGCGACGCCTACTTCAAAGAGGGCAAGTATCCGGAAGCGCAGATCTCCTACGCCCGGGCTTTGCAAATCGATCCTCGCTTTGTGCCCGCAGTTTACAAAAGTGCGCAATGCAGCATGCGTTTAGGCAATTGGAATAGCGCGTTCCAGGAACTCACCCGCACCATCGCTCTTGATCCGGAAAACTACCCGGCGCTGCTCGACATTGGAAAGATCTATCTGGGTGCCGGCAAGTTCCAAGACGCCAAGGATCGCGCTTTGACGGTGCTCGAGAAAAATCCCCAGGACGTCAACGCCAAAATACTGCTCTCCTCGGTCGAAGCCTCTCTCGGTAATCAGAAAGACGCGCTGGCCGTCGCCCGCGAGGCGGTTACGATCGCCCCGAACAACTCCGCCGGCTATGTGAACCTGGCCGCATTGCAACAGAAATTCGCGGCTTATTCCGAGGCTGAAGCGAACCTCAAGAAGGCCCATACGCTTGCTCCGGCTTCGACCGTTCCCGTCATGATGCTCGGTTCGCTTTATGAAACACAGAAGCGCTATGACGACGCGCGCCAGCAATTCGAATCGGCCATCCAGCTCGAACCAAAGAACCCCGCCCCGCGCCAGGCCCTGGCGGCTTTGTACTTTGCGCAGGGCCAGATGGAACAAACCGAGCGAGTCCTCGGCGATGCGAAAACGCAGATGCCCGATGTTCCGGCGGGCTACCGCATGCTCGGCGATTTCTACGTGGCCCGCGGCGATTCCGCCAAGGCGCTTGCCGAATTCCTGGCTCTCAGCAGCAGCCATCCGAACGACGTTGGAGTGCTGAAGACCTACGCTCAGCTTCTCATCCTCGATCGCAAGGTCGACGAGGCCCTCCCGGTCGTCGACAAAATATTGAAAGTCGCGCCGGGCGACGTGGATGCGCGCATTCTACGCGGCGAAGTCCTGCTCCGGCAGAACAAGACCGACGAGGCCTCTTCGCTACTGCAAGGCGTGGTCAAGGATGCGCCGGAAAATGCTTCGGCGCATTTCTACCTCGGCGCGGTCTACCAGCAGCGCGGCGACATGAATCAGGCTGAAGCCGAATGGCGCCAGGCAGTCAAGTTCCAGCAGGCTTTTCTTGAAGCCTGGCGTGCGCTTTCCACCGTCGCCAGCCAGCGCCGGGACTGGAAGGAGGTGGAATCGATCTCGAATCAAATCATCAGGATCAATCCCAATAGTCCGGAAGGGTACGTTCTTCGCGCCTCGGCACGCGCCAACCAGGGCGACGCCGCCAGCGCCGAAAACGATCTGAACCGCGTCATTTCGGCAGCCCCGCAGAGCGCAATCGGTTACATTCAAATGGGGTTGCTGCGAACCCAGCAGAAACGCTGGGCCGATGCCGAGAATCTATTCAAGCAGGCTCTAGCGCGGGATCCTGGTTCGCTGCAAGCGCAGGAGGCCTTCTCGCAAATGGATTTCCTGCGTGGTCAACCCGGCGCCGCCATCGTTCGCCTCGAGGACCAAGTCCGGAAATCTCCGAACAGTGCGGGCCTGGTTTACATGCTCGGCCAGGCGCAGTTGCGCGCCGACAAACCTGCGGAGGCCGAAAAATCCTTTGCCCGTTCGGTGGAGCTTGACCCCGGCAATCTGGCGCCGGTCTCGGCGCTGGCCGCCGTTCAAGCGGCCGAAAAGAAATATGACGAGGCCATAGCCAACTACAAACGCGCGCTCTCGCTCTCTCCCAATAACGTACAGCTGCTCGTCTCCATGGGCTCCGTCTATGAAAACAAAGGCGACTGGCAGCAGGCGCGGTCGTTTTATCAGCAGGCTCTGAACATCCGGCCCGACGATGCCGTCGCCGCGAACAATCTGGCCTACATTCTTTTGGAACATGACGGCGACCCGAATCTCGCTCTCAGTCTCGCCCAAACCGGCCGCAAGGGAATGATCGACTCTCCCAACTCCGCCGATACGCTGGCCTGGGCTTACTACCACACCGGCGCTTACTCGGTTGCCGCCCCGCTGCTTGAAGAAGCTGTAAAGAAGGCGCCCACCAACCCGACTTACCGCTATCACCTCGGCATGGTCTATGAGAAGCTCAACGAGCATGCCAAAGCCAGGAGCGCCTTTGAGTCCGCGATCAAGGCCAAGCCGGACAGTCCGGCCGCCGAGTCCGCGCGCAAAGCCTTGAGTGGTCTAGCGGGCACCTGAACCGCACAAGCCTCTTTACACTCGGGCGTTTTGAGCTTTGAATAAACCAAGAGGGCACGTCATGGGGGCTGAAACAACCGCAACCGAGTCGGCGCAAATTCTTAGCTTGGGAAGCAAAAACGGCATCGAGATGGGTATCCTGCGCCGCGATGCCAAAACGCAGGGCAAAGTGATCGCGCGTCCGGATTCCCCCGACCTCATCGACGGCGTCCGGATCGCTCCGCTCGCGGTCTATCCCGATGATCGCGGATTTTTCACCGAACTGGCACGACTCGGTAAAGGCCTGGCCGCGCAAATGGTTCCGGACGGCGACCGCCAGATCCAGGTTTCGCTCACCCTGACCTATCCGGGCACCATCAAAGCGATCCACTACCATTCCGAGCAAACCGATCTGTGGGCGCCGTGTTCCGGCATGGTGCAAGTTTTCCTGTACGACCTGCGCCTGCGCTCCAGAACCTTTGCCGCCATCAACACCCTTTTCGTGGGCCGCTTTCAGCCGTGGGAGATACTGATCCCGCCGGGCGTCGCCCACGGGTACAAGGCCTTGGGTGTCGAACCGATCCAGCTCGTTTACTTCACCGACCGCCACTACAATCCCGCCGACGAGCTGCGCTTGCCCTACGATCACCCCGACATCGCTTACGATTGGGAGACTCAGCACAAGTAAGCTATGCGCGTTCTGGTCCTGGGTGCCCGCGGCATGCTTGGCACCGATCTCATCGAAGAATGGAAGAAAACGGCTCCGGCCGACGAATTGATTTCCGCGGGTTCGGCGGAAGCGGACATTCGCGATGAGAGCCAGGTGGACGGACTCGTCCGCAGGACGAAACCCGATTGGGCGGTGGTGTGTGCGGCGTACACCGACGTGGACGGATGCGAGAAAAATCGCGAGCTGGCGTTTCAAGTGAACTCGAGCGGCGTAGAATACGTCGCCCGCTCGGCGGAGAAGATCGGTGCGCGCGTCTTTCTGGTAAGCACCGACTACGTCTTTGATGGCAAGGGAACGCGCCCTTATGAAACGGGCGACCCGGTTGCTCCGATCAACGCGTATGGAGCGTCAAAAGCCGCCGGCGAGGAAGCTTTGCGCCGGACCTCTTCGGCCTGGTGTATCGGTCGGACCTCGTGGCTTTTCGGCGTGCACGGCCCGTCGTTTCCGAAGAAGATCCTCGAGGCCGCGGCGACACGCCCTGAGCTTTCCGTGGTGAACGATCAGGTCGGGTCGCCGACCTATACCCGCGATCTCGCGCGGACGATAGCCAGACTCGCAGGGAGGAATGCGCGCGGCATCGTTCACATCAGCAATGCGGGGGTGTGCTCTTGGTTTGATTTCGCGCGGGAGACTCTCAGGCAAAGCGGCCATGCCGCGGTGCCGGTACACCCCATCAGCACCGACCAGTCGGCTCGGCCCGCTCGCCGTCCGAACTACTCGGTGCTGTCTCCTTCTAGCCTGCACGCTTACGGGATTCGCCTGCGTCCCTGGCAGCAGGCTCTTGCCGCTTTCCTCGAAGAACCGTCAGCACCGGCCTAGCTCGATTCCGCGGGCCCGTGGCGCCAGAAGCCCACTCGTCTATCGCACCAAGCGAAAAAAAATGGGAGGAGCTTTGCGCTCCCCCCAGTACGGCTTCCATTCCTTCCTTGGCATTACGGAACGGTCGCGGGCACCTCGTTCGAGTAGACGCTTTCGATGCCGCTTGCGTCGACCGAAGTGGCCACGTAGTAGTAGGTCTGGCCGGACTGCACATTGGAGTCGGTGTAGCTCACGCCGCCGATCGGCGAGGAGTTAACCTTCGCATAGGAGCTGCCGCTTACCGAGCTGCGATAGACGTTGTAGCTGGCGACCGACGATGAGCTGGCTCCCCAGTTGAGCGCAACCGTGTGGTTGACCTGCGGAGCGACGCCCGTGCCGTTGAGCGTGACGCTGGCGGGTCCAGTGGCGTTGCTCGCGACATTGACCGTGCCGCTCGTCGGCCCTGCAACGGTCGGGGCAAACTGCACGCTGACCGAAGTGCTTTGGTTGGGCGTCAGCGTCAGCGCGCCGCCGCCGCTGGCGATGCTGAATCCGGAGCCCGTGGCACTTACGCCGGTGATCGAAACGTTCGAGTTGCCGGTGTTGGTGACGCTGACGCTCTGCGAGGAGCTCGAACCGTCGGTTACCGAACCGAAGCTGAGGCTGCCGGGATTGACGCTGAGCGTGTGGGTTGCGGCGGCGCCGGTCCCGTTGAGCGAAACCGCGGCTGGAGAGTTCGGCGCGTCGCTGACAATCGTCACTGAGCCGGTCGCGGCGCCCGCGGACGTCGGAGCATACTGCACGTTGAAGGTGCTGGCCGCGCCGGGAGCAAGCGTGAACGGAACGCTGGCCCCGCTGACGCTGAAGCCGGGACCTGTGGCCGTCACTTGGGAAACGGTCAGGCTGGCGGTTCCGCTGTTCTTCAGCTGAATCGTCTGCGAATTCGTATTTCCGGTTACGACCGAACCGAAGCTGGCGCTGGACGGAGTGACGCTGAGGCCTGCCTGCACCGCGGTGCCGGTCACCGCGGCCACGGCATTAATGCCTTCGCTGTTGGTCACGGTGACGCTGCCTGCCACCGCACCGCCCGCGGTCGGCGAAAACCTGACGGTAAGGGGAACGCTCTGCGCCGGAGCGATGGTGACCGGCGCGGTTACCCCGCTTACGGAGACGCCGGCGCCGCTGGCCGCAACCTGAGAGACGGTGACGCTGGAGTTGCCGGTGTTGGCGAGTTGCACGTTCTGTGTGGAGCTGCTGCCAACGTTGAGGTTGCCGAAGCTTACGCTGCCCGGAGTGAGCGACATGGAATAGTTGGCGTTCATACCGGTGCCGGAAAGAGAAACCGTGGAAATCGACCCTTGCGCATTGCTGGTGATGGCAACCGACCCGCTCGAAGCGCCGGCCGCCGTCGGAGCATAGGTAACCTGCAGGGCCACCGACTGTCCGGCGGGAATGGTCGCCGGGACCGCGAAGCCGCTCGCGCTAAACCCCGCACCGCTCACGGCCACCTGCGAAATAGTCAAATCGCTGCTGCCAGAGTTCTTGAGCGTGACCGCTTGGGTGCTCGTGCCGTTCACCAGCACGTTGCCATACCTCAGGCTGGTGGTGCTCAAGGAGAGCTGAGAAGCGGTACTGCCGGCATTGCCTTTCAGCCTGACCTTCGTCGAGCCGCCGCCCTTCGAGGTCATCGCGGTGAGCTCTCCGGAAACGCTGCCCACGGTGGAAGTCTTGAACGCCACCCTGAACTGAGCGGACTGGCCCGGCGCGAGCGTAAACGGCATGCTGAGGCCGGAGGTTGAAAATTCGGCCGAAGACGAACTCAACTGCGTAACGCGGACCGGCTGGCTTCCGGTGTTGGTCAGCGTCGCCGTCTGCGCCACTTGCTGTCCGACGTTTACATTCGGAAACGTCAGTGCCGCGGGCGTGATTTGAAGATCGTTGGGAGTCAGATTGGGGTTTGCACTGTTGGCCAGACCGGCGCAACCACTCAGAATTCCCGTTCCGGCCATGGTCAGAAGAAGCAGCGCGCCGAGCCCCCGCTTGCGCACGCCCCGTTGTGCTGCAGATTTCGTGCTGCCGCTTGCCGCTTCCCCTCGCACCATCGTTCTGCCCTCCACTTCGGTCCTTCCGTCCGTGGGCAGAGTAAGGTTTCCTTTTGCGTAAAAAATACTGGCGCAGCGTTCAATTAAGGGACAGGAGTTCTCCTGTACGCGGAAGTTGCACTGTGGGCCATGCTTCTGCTGTGCTTCGAAACAGCTGTACGAACGGCCGTGCTCTTTTTACGCGCCAGCTGCACCGCAAGACAGTCCGCTGACCTTCCGGGCAGGCGTGGTTTCGTCGATGGAAATATTATGAATTTGTAATATTATTGAAGAATAATAGAAGCTACGATTGTGAGGCGACCGCCTCTGTCTTTCGCACCGCCGGGCGGCGGACGATCAGGCCGGCATCGCGGATTTTGTAGATCATCGCGCGATAGCTGATCTTTAACGCCTGCGCGGCTTTGCGGCGATTCCAATGGTTGGCGCGCAGAGCTTCGACAATGGCGTTTCGCTCCATCTCCCGGATCGCTTCCTTGGTCAGTTTTTTCAATGGCACTCGCTCGCCGGTTGCCGTCGGAGGCACGTAGGTCGCGGGACGCGCACGCGGCGGCTCGCGCTGCGCCAGGCTCTCCGGCCCGATCACGATGTATCGGGCGATGCAGTTGGAAAGCTCCCGCAGGTTGCCGGGCCAGGTCAGGTTCTGCAGGTAACCGGTGAGCTCCGGACCAAAAGGCTCGCATTCCTTGTTGAACTGCTGCATGTGCAGCTGGCGAAAGTATTCGGCCAGGTAGGGAACGTCTTCGCGGCGCTCGGTAAGCCTCGGCATTTCGATTTTCAGCACGTTGATCCGGTAGTAGAGATCCGCGCGGAAACGCCCCGCGGCAATTTCATCCTCGAGACGACGGCTGGTTGCGCACATCACGCGGGCGTCGACCATGCGCTCGGACTGATCGCCCAACCGCGAAAAGCAGCCGTCCTGCAGAAAATGCAGCAGTTTGCTCTGCAACGCCGAATCAAGATCGGCAATCTCGTCCAGAAACAGCGTGCCCTGGTGCGCCCGCTCGACCCGGCCCGGCCGGGCGATGTGGGCTCCGGTGAACGCGCCCTTTTCGTGACCAAACAGCTCGCTCTCGAGCAGGCTTCCCGGAATGGCCGCGCAATTCACCTTCACAAACTCGCCGGCTTGAAAGGCCGATTGCGCATGTAGCCAGCGCGCCAGGATCTCCTTGCCCGTGCCGCCTTCCCCGGTGAGCAGCACCGGCACATTGGTACGGCAAATCTTGAAGGCCTTCTGGCGCACCTCCTGCATTGCGGGCGATACGCCGAAGACGACATCTTCCGGCGGCAGTGCGCCAGAATCGGCTCGCACCAGTTTTGTGGCGGCTCGCGAAGACATGAGAATAGGACCGGCGGATATAAAAGCATTCCGTCCGCCATAGGTCCACCCCCCCCGGCCATCGCCCGGGCTGCGGCTCGCAAAGGCAACACGTTTATTTTCTGTCGGTTAAGTTCCGTGAGGAACGGACGGTATAGTACCGAAGGGGCATTCCTTTGGACCATCCGTTTCCCGCGATGAGAAAGAAACTACCCTACGCGAGAACCGCGTTTCCCAGCGGCCACCTACTAAATCTTGTGTTTTCAATTTGAAGCGGCTCCGGGCCGTGGCTGGTCAGGCCATCGCCTGACCGCGCATAATGTCGTAACGCTCGATCACGGCCGCCACACCCCGGCGCAGCGAGCCATCCTCGAGACGCTCCTCGACGCGCACTACCTTACCCGACGCCTTCACCAGCACTTCCTCGCCATTAGTCATCTCGCTCGGCAAGGTAAGCATGATGTCCAGATCGGATCCGTCACGCAGATCCTGGTCGATGACAAAGTACAGACCTCGCGTCGAAATATCCCGGGTCTTTCCCCGTTGCGTCTCGGCCGTCCCGGGCACTGCGGCTGCGCGGATCAGAATCGGCAAGGAGAGATCATAGCGTCTGGCGTTGCGACGTTCGGACATCAAACCCATTCCTCACCCAGTCGCGGGTTTCCAGCGCGGCCCGCGATCCTTTCGGAGTCAGATTCGAAGAACTACCGCTTGGCGCAAAACGCTTCCTAGCAGAACGGCATCGCCATACCCATTCCGCCGTCCCGACGAAGCGAAACGAGCCAGATTGGCCTTAATGGAAATTAAAATACTCTGTTCGGCAAAAAGCACCTAGCGCTTTTTGCAATCTTTTGCAGAACCTACCCCGGCAGGGTTATTCGCTCGAAGCCGCGGGCACGGGCACGGTCTCTTTGGCCGCAGCCGGGGCCGACGGACGTCGGCTGCGCGGCGTATCCAGGTTGAACTGCCGCATTTTGTAAAGCAGCGCCTTGTAGCTGATGCCCAACATCTTCGCGGCGTCCTTGCGGCACCAGCGGGTCTTTTCGAGCGCGTCGGCAATGGCTTCCATCTCAGCTTCATCCTTCAAGCCGCGGACCAGCGCTTTCAAACCCTGCTCCCTGGGCAGCACCGGTTCTTCGCGCGGCGACGTGCGCTGGCGTGTCGCCGACATTTCCACCAGCTCGCGCAAGCTGCCTTCGTCGTCTTCCAGGATCACGTACCGCTTCACGAAATTTTCCAGTTCGCGCAGGTTTCCCGGCCACGGATAGTTCAACGCGGCATCGAGCAGGTGTTTCGAGGGTTCGGCGGGCGGCTTGCCGAACTTCTCGCTGTACTTTTCCAGGAAGTGGCGGAAAAGCAGCGGGATCTCCGCGGTGCGCTCGCGCAAAGGCGGAACCAGGATGGAAAGCACGTTGAGCCGGTAGTAGAGATCCTCGCGGAACTTTCCCGTCTTCATCGCTTCGTGCACATCCACGTTGGTGGCGGCCAGGACGCGAACATCGGTTTCAATCATGTGGCGCCCGCCCAAGCGCGAATACTGGTGGTCTTGCAGGACGTGCAGCAGTTTGGCCTGAAGGTGCGTGCTCATTTCCGCGATTTCATCCAGGAAAATGGTGCCCTTGTTGGCGAGTTCGAACTTCCCGGGCTTGGAGCGCACGGCGCCCGTGAATGCCCCTTGCTCAAATCCGAAAAGTTCCGACTCCAGCAGCTCGCCCGGCAAGGCGGCGCAGTTCACCTTCACAAATGGCTGGCTGCGGCGTTTCGAGCGCAAGTGAATCATTCGCGCCACCACTTCTTTGCCGACACCGCTCTCGCCGCAAATGAAAACCGGCACGTCGACCGGCGCGATTTGCAGAATCTGCTGGCGGATACGTACCATTTGCGGACTTGCCGCCAGGAAACTCAGGTCTTCCGTGACCTGGTCGCAGTAGTCGCGCAGCGCCTGATTTTCCGACGCCAGTTCCTTCTTTTGCCGCGACTTCAGCATGGCCGCGTCCAGCTCGGATTTCTCAAACGGCTTGGTCAGGTAGTCGTGCGCCCCGATGCGAATGGCCTCGACCACCGTGCCAACTTCGTTCGAACATGACAGCATGATCACGTTGAGCGAGCGGTCGAGCTGCATCAGTTCCTTGAGCGTATCGATGCCGTTCATTTCGGGCATCAGCACATCCAGGATGACGAAATCCGGATGCAGACCGTCGCTGATGCGCCGGATGGCTTCGCGTCCGCTGCTTACCGCTTCCACGTCAAAACCGTCCACTTCGAGCAGAGTCTGCAAATATTTGCGGATGCTGGGCTCGTCGTCCACCACCAGAATTTTTTCCTGAACCGCCATCTCGTTTTCCTTTCCTGCGCTGGCCGCTCGCTTCAGCTCTGCTCGATCGGCAGCAAAAACCGGAACGTGCTGCCTTTCTTCGCTTCGCTCTCGACCCAGATCTTTCCCCGATGCGCCTGCACCAAACGTTTGGCGATGGCCAGCCCCAGGCCCATACCCGAGGTATTGCGATCCACGCGCACAAAATCTTCGAAAATCTCCTGATGGTGCTCGGGGGGAATCCCGCCACCAGAGTCCGTGACGCTGACCTCCACGCTGTTGGGCCTCGGCAAGCGAAACCTGCGCCGCTCGGAATTGGGCGCTACCTCCGCCACGCGGCGTTCCCAGAAATGCGGCTTGGCCACCAGGGTCACGTTGCCGCCGCTGGGCGTGTGTTTCAGCGAGTTGTCGAGCAGGTTGGCGGCTGCCTGCTGCACCTTTTGATAGTCGAAGCGAAAGGTGGGAATGGACGGGTCGAGCTGCACGTCCAGCCGCACGTTCTTCCTCTGAAAGGCTTCCGCCCAGCGTTTAGCCATCTCATCCAGACAATCGCGCAAGTCGTTCTCGCGCAATTGCAACACCAGCTTGCCGCTTTCAAGGGCCGAATAATTCAGGAACATCGAGACCAGCCGCACCAGCCGCTCGCAGCTTTCTTTGGACTCTTCCAGAATGTCCTTTTGCTTTTCCGTCAGACGCCCGAGCGAACCGGCGAGCAGCAGGTCGTAGTATCCCTTGATGACCGCAAGCGGCGTCTTCAGTTCGTGGGCGGCGGACGCCAAAAAGACGGTCTTCTGCCGGTTTACTTCCTGCAGCTTCAGATAGGCCGCCAGCAAATTTCGATAGGTTATTTCCCGCTCTTGCAGCAGTTCCTGCACGGTCAACTGGGTGGCCGCGTCGCCGTTGGCATTCTTGTCCTTGATCTGCGCCACAAACCAGTCCGATTCGGCCACCGCCCGCAACCGCACCAGTTTGGGCCCGTTCGCATGGTCCATCTCGCGATCGACCAGCCCCTTGCCCGAGCGCAGTTCGTCCATAATGTCCGACGAATCCCACTTCAGCAGGTCTTCGAACAGGTTCAGCTTTTCAACTTCAGAATCAACCGGAAATCCAAACAGATGTTTTGCGGCTTCATTGACGGCAACGATGCGCCCGGAGCGGTCGGAAACCAGCACCGGTTTGTCGATGGCGCCGACAATTCCCTGAAGCGCCAGAACCGGAACGGTAGTAGGGAACCGCGCTTCCGCCCTCACCGGCGATACCACCCGGCCACTCATTCGTGAGTCACCCCGGAATCTGCCAAGTGGTAAATATTTTCCCTACCCGGCTCGGCAATCCTCGCACCCGCCCCCAGTGCTGTCAATGGTAAATACGTTCCATTTGCACATTTGCGGCAACTCTAGGGACTTTTGCGAATTTACCTTCCTTTACACAGCCGTTCGGATCTCCGCCTTTTGAGTTAAAACGATTATTTATAAGCGCTTACATGATCACCTGAAATCCCGATAATGGCATTTGGTATGCTTGCAGCGTACTAGTTCAAGAGTACCAAAAGGCGATCAGTGGCGAGTCAACTGTTAAAGAATGAAAATTTGGTGCCCTCCACCTCCCAGCAGCGCCAAGCCCCCCGCATTCGTATCCAAATTCCCGTTTTTCTGCGGGGTACCGACGCGCTTGGCGCGGGTTTCATCGAGCTTACCAAGACGCTCAATATCAGCTCGACCGGAGCTTGCATCGCTTCGTCCCATCTTCTTCAGCTGGAACAGGTTATACAGCTCACGATTCCCACTCCTTCGCCTTCGACCGACTTAGTGCCGCATGAGACTCCTCCCATCACGGCGCGCGTCAGGCGCCAGGAGTCGGCGGGCGAACTGCGGCTGTTCGGGCTTGAGTTCCTTCGTCCTCTTTCCTAGATTTGCCTTTTGTTCGGTTCTAGAACGATCGAGCGGCAGCGTGGTTTTTCCGGCTGCTTCTTAGGCCTTTTGTGTTATGGTTCTGCCCACCAACGAGAAGTGTTTTTTGAGAGCGGCTTGCCTGTTTCTAGTGGTACGCGGCTTGCTCTCCGTCTAACCCTGGTATTATTTCGCCCCTCTCCCCGCGGGGAAATCTAAGGTAAGGTCGACACCGGTGACACCCAGCTCCGGCGCTCCGGTACCCGCGCCAATGCGTCCGAATGACGCGTACTTTGATTTGTTAATCGAAACGCTCGAGGGTCTCGAGCCAGCCGCGCGCGCGCAGTTTCTGCAGCGCTTCTTCCATTCTCTTTCTCGCATCGACATTCCTGAAAATCAGGCGGTCGCGGTCTGGGAAGAAGTGCTGGCGCGCCGCACGCAGCTTTCCGAGCGTTCCGAATCGCTGGTCTCTTTTCAGACCGCGCTCGTCGACGTATTGTCCGCAGCCGGCAAGCTCCGTCTGCCGGTGGTGCTCGAATATGAAGAGCTCAAGAGCTTAGAGCGCAATGCCGTCACCGATCCGCTCACCGGCCTGCGCAACCGCCGCATCTTCGATGAAACCTTCGACAAGGAACTCAATCGCGCGCGCCGTTATGCGCATCCGCTGAGCCTGGTGGCCCTTGATCTGCACCGTTTCAAGGAGGTAAACGACAAGCATGGCCACCCGCGTGGCGACGAAGTCCTTCACGCGGCGGCCACAACCCTGCGCAAGGCCCTGCGTACTTCCGACTCGGCTTTTCGCACCGGCGGTGACGAGTTCGCGCTGATTCTTCCGCAGACCGACGCGGCCCAGGCTTCGGCACTGAGCCGCCGTATTGGTGTCGTGTTTTCCGAACTGCTCGGCCCGCTGAATCTGACCATCAGCGTGAGCATGGACCACGGTGTCGCCACCTATCCCCAGGACGGGGACCAGCGTGACGCGCTGATCCGTTTCGCCGACGAACGTCTTTATCACTTCAAGCACAGTCACGCTCGGGCTGCGACCGAGCAAGCTCCGGAAAAGGCACCCGAGCCGCCTTCTGGCGCGCCGCCTACCCGAGCGGCCGAAGCGGCCGCCGCGGCTGCCCCGCCCGCGGCCGAGCCCGTCCCGCCTCCACCGCCCGAGCCCGCTCCGCCTGAGCCGCCGCCGGGACGTGAGCAAGCCTCTCCGCTACAGGCTTCCCGTCCGGCGTTTCCAACCGCTCCCGACGAGCAGCGCGTCTACGCCGTTCCCCGCAAAGCCGAACGTGTTTCGATGTCCGGCACGAACGCCTATGCCGTTTTGGCCGACCAGCCCGTACAGCGCGCCCGCGTGGTGGACTTGGGCTTCGGGGGCGTGGCGCTCGATTTCCCGCTGTATGAAAACCTTCCGGAAACTCTGCTGGCCGTCCTGCACGTCCCGATTCTTCCGCCGGTGCGCGTCAACCTGAAGCGCGTGTGGATAAAAAAACTGAGCGAAGATACGATGCGCGTCGGCTGCTGCTTCATCTCCTGATTCCATTCTTTGGTCTTGGCGTTTCTCGCTTTAGGTGTCCATTGGTACAGGTAAAAACACCTGCACCAAAGCTGTACTCTGACCTTGTTGCCAGCCCGATGGGTGCCCGCTACTTTGGATTTCATGCGTGGACCGTCCGCCCAGCCATCGCTTCGCCGCTCCGTGTCTCGCGACCGTTATCCGCACCTGCTGGTTTGCGTCTGCGCCTTCGCCATGTTGGCCTCGGGCTGCGCGTCGGCCGCTGCATTCAAGGATTCGTCCGCGCCCCTTTCCATCACGCCCGCTGTCGTCGATTTCAAATCCGTGGTCATCGGCCAGAAAAATTCGCAAACCCTTACGGTTTCAAATATCGCCACCTCCGCCGTCGAACTGAAGTCGGTTCACGTTTCCGGATCGGGTTTCCAGTTGGTCCCAGCAAAACTTCCCGCCGCTCTCGCGCCCGGCGGCAAAGCCCGCCTCACGGTTTCCTTTGCGCCCACCGCCGCCGTCGCTGCCGACGGCGCGCTCGTCCTCTACAGTCCTGACCTCAAGCTACCGCTGAGCGTCGTCCTTTCTGGAACGGGCGAGAAGGCTGCGCCGGCTCTGAAGGCTTCTCCCGCTGCGGTCAGCTTCGGCACACACGCCGCGGGCTCTCAGAACTTTCAGACCGTCAGCCTCCGCAACACCGGCAACGTCGGCTTGAAGATCCAGTCCATCTCGGTCGGCAATTCAGCCTTTTCCGTCAGCGGTTTCACGCCTGGAGTCTCGCTCGCGCCCGATCAACAGCTGAACCTCCAGGTGTGGTTCCGACCCACCGGTTCGGGCAGTTGGTCGTCATCGATCCGTGTTGCGGCGTCTTCGATCGCTTCGCCGGTAACGCTTGCCCTCTCCGGTGCGGCCTCCGCCACCGCCGCCCCGGCGCCATCGTCCGCTTCACACTCCGTGGCGCTCGACTGGAACGCCAGCACCAGTGCCGTGGCCGGTTACCACGTCTATCGCGGCGTTGCGGCCGGCGGCCCGTACAACCGGGTCAACGGTTCTCTGGTCGCCGGCCTGGCTTACAGCGATTCCACGGTACAAGGCGGCGCCCACTATTTCTATGTCGTCACCGCCGTAGAGTCGGACGGCGGCGAGAGCGCCTTTTCCAACGAAGTCTTCACCGACATTCCCAACTGAAGTCGAGGCTGCCCGCCCGAGATTCGAGCCGGTCGGATTTTGCGCTCTCTAAACGCTGCTGTTATAATCAGAAGTTCCTCGCGACCTAGCGACGCTGCTAGATGCCTGCTCACCGCAGATCAGCCGCGCAGACCGGACGCGACAGACTGGAGATTCATGAAGCCCGGTATTCATCCCGACTATCATCCCGTAACCGTTCACTGTGCTTGCGGGAATAATTTTCAAACGCGTTCCACCGTCAAGGGCGACAGGCTGAACGTCGAAATCTGCTCCAACTGCCATCCCTTCTTCACCGGCAAGCAGAAGCTTGTGGACACCGCCGGCCGCGTCGAGCGCTTCACCAAGAAGTACGCCGACGCCGCAGCCAAATCCGCCGCCAAGAAGTAGGTTTCCCCCGGGAAGCGGAAGCGCACAGGCGAAATTCGCCTGGCCCGGCTCTGGCTCGCGCGCAGTGGCCTTTTTTTCCTGGGACTTCCGCTCTTTGCGATTTCGCTCCGGCCTTCCACGCATGTAGAATCAACTGCGACGTGGCCACCCAATCGCGCATGTTCGAAAGCGGAAGCTCCGCGGAACTGGTGGAAAGCGCTCCGCCGCGGGTCACGCTACGCAACGCCTTCGCGCATCCGTTTGACTCCGCCATGGCCGCCGCGCGGACCTGTTACTCGCCTCGCCTGATTGGGCCCGAGGAAATCACCGACAAGCAGCGCCTCAACATCGGCGCCGCCACCTTTTTCAGCGGCCACCATACCGTCTATCAGCACGCGCATTTTGAATTCGGGCTGGAAAACGTCAGCCGCCAGTTGGTGTGGTCCTTCCTGCACGCGCATCCCTTCTACAACTCCGAGCAACAATCGCAGCGATACGTGCGCATGGATCGCGTGCAGGCTTATATTCCCCCGGCCGCGCTGTTCTTCGACGCCGAATCGCGCCGTATCTACGAACGCGCCGTCAGCCGCGCCTGGTCTTACTATCGCCAGCTCTCCTCGCTGCTGCTGCCCGACGCGCGCCGCATCCTCGAGGACATCTGGCACGTCGGCCCGCTTTCCCATCCCAAGCGAATTCAGAAAATCGAGCGCTCGGCGGAAAAGCGCGCCATCGAAATCGCCCGCTACGTTCTCCCGGTCGCCGCCTTCACGGCCATGGTGCACACCCTGTCCGGTATCGTGCTGCACCGTCTCTGGCGCATGTGCGCCGCATCCGACACCCCGAGCGAGGCCCGCGCGGTCGTGGGCGAAATGGTTGCGCAGGTCAGGAACATCGACGCGCAATTCTTCGATCGTTTCGCCATCGAGCCGCTCCAGGAGCTGCCGGAGTGGCGTCCAGCGCCGGGCGCCGGGCCGGCGGACCCGCTACAGAATGGCGAGGCCTTTGCCCGGGAATTCGACGCTCGATTGGCCGGCCGCACCGCCAAGCTGCTTGATTACTCAGCGAACGCTCCGGCCGTCGTCGCCTCTTCTTACCGCGCCGTCGTCGGCCTCTCCTCGGCCGAGTGTCCGGACCACGAAGCCCTCGACCGACTGCTCAACCCGGCGCGCAATCCCTATCGCCTGGAAACACTAAACGTGGGTGTGCACGCTCCCATGATGCGGGCGCTGCAGCATGCCAACTACACCTTCGCCAAGAAAATCAGCCACACCGCCGACAGCCAGGATCAACGCCATCGCATGATCCCCGGCTCGCGTCCGCTGCTGACGCTCGCCGATACCCGGAAACCCGACTACATCACCCCGGCACTGGTTGAAAACAACCCCCGCGCCAAGGAAGTCTACGACCGCGCCATGAACGAAGCCTGGCAGGCCAAGAACCAGCTCCTGGACCGCGGCGTCCCCCAGGAAATCGCGCTTTACCTCCTGCCCAACGCCAAATCCATCCGACTCGTCGAATCCGGCTCCCTCTTGCACCTTCTCCACAAATGGACCATGCGCACTTGCTTCAATGCCCAGGAAGAAATCTACCAGTCCTCGCTCGACGAAATCGCTCAAATGCGCGAGGTTCACCCGCAGCTGGCAAAATTCATCGGGCCGCCCTGCCATCTCCGCTGCGGAGTCGCCACTCCCATCTGCACCGAGGGCTCGCACTTCTGCGGCGTCAAAGTCTGGCTGGACTTCCCGAACGTCGCCCGCCGGATCTGAAGGCTGCCGCGCGCCCGCTGGCGATGGAAAGACGGGCTCTCGATTTTGCGATTGCGAACCGAGCCGGCGGGTTGACAGGAGTTATTCGACCCACAGCAGGACTTCGCCGGCGTTGACCGCTTGGCCTTCCGCAGCGCAGAGTTTTACGATCTTGCCGCTTTTGGGTGAGCGGATTTCGTTTTGCATTTTCATTGCTTCGACGACCATAAGACCCTGGCCCGCTTCGACCGTGTCACCTTGCGTGACGAGCAGACGAACCACCTTGCCGGGCATGGGAGCCGCAATCTGCTGGCGCCCTTCCGCCTCGAGCGCACCGTGGCGGCGGCCACGCCAGGAGCGAGGGTCGGTGACCTCGGCGCGATATTCGCCGACATCGGTGTGCAGGGTGAGCGAACCGTCGGACTGCGGGGCCACGCGAACCTGATGCGACCGGCCATTCAGCAAAACGCTGAAGGTGTTGGGGGCAACCTCGACGGCGTTGGCATCCAGCAGATTGCCATCCAGCGTGATTTTCCAGCCGCCATCCTCTCGGGCGAGTTCGACGACGCGGGTTTTGCCGTCGAGCAGAACTTCGTACTTCACTGAAGCCGCTCCAACTGCCGGTGCCGGCCTTCGTGCTTCCATCGCGATTCGGGCTTGGCAGTCTCGGCGGCGCCGTTGCGCGTGGCTTGCCACAGGGCCGCGGCAACCGCGGCGGCGTCGGTCCGGCTGGCGTCGCTCTGCGCGGCCGGCTGCGGCCGGCGCAGCAGTTCATCGAGCCATTTGGTGTGAATCTCGGCGCGAAGAAAATCGGGCTCGGCCAGGATGCGGCGAAACAGCGCCAGATTGGTCTTGATGCCGGCGGCGGAATATTCGTCGAGGGCGCGGCGAAGGCGAGCGATGCTCTCTTCGCGGCTGTTGCCCCAGGCGATGAGTTTGCTGAGCAGCGGGTCGTAGTCCATAGGCACGGTCCAGCCCTCGTAGACGCCCTCGTCGACGCGAATGCCGGGGCCGCTCGGCGCGTGGCGCGACAGGATTTTGCCCGGGGAAGGAAAGAAATTGTTTTCGGGGTCTTCGGCATAGAGGCGAACCTCCATGGCGTGGCCGCGCGGGGTGATGGTTTCCCAGGCGAAGGGAAGACGGTGTCCCGCGGCGATGGCGATTTGCAGCTTGACCAAGTCGAGGCCGGTGACTTGCTCGGTGACGGGATGTTCCACCTGCAAGCGTGTGTTCACCTCAAGAAAGTAAAAATTGTAGTGGGCGTCTACCAGGAACTCGACCGTACCGGCGTTGGTATAGCCGCCGGCGCGGGCCAGACGCACTGCGGCATCGCCCATGCGTTTGCGCAGCTCAGGCGTCATGATGGGCGAGGGAGCTTCTTCGATCACCTTCTGGTGGCGGCGTTGCACCGAGCATTCGCGCTCGCCGAGCGAGACCACTCGGCCGTGCGAATCGGCTAGAATCTGGATTTCGATGTGACGCGGCCTTGCGAGGTATTTTTCCAGGTAGACGCTGGCGTTGCCGAAGGCGTTTAGGGCTTCACAAGAGGCATCGCGAAAGGCCGCGGCAAAATCGCGGTCGGCGTCGACCAAGCGCATGCCTTTTCCGCCCCCGCCTGCGACCGCTTTCAGCAGCACCGGATAGCCCATGCTTCGCGCCAGTTCCCGCGCGGCTTCTGGATCTTCAATCGCATCGTGGGTGCCGGGAACGGTGGGGACCTCGGCACGGCGAGCCAGCTGGCGGCCGGCGGTTTTTGCGCCGAGCGCTTCCATGGCGTCGGCCGAAGGTCCGATGAAAGTGATGCCTCGATCCGCGCAAGCCCGCGGGAGCGCCGGATTTTCCGCTAGAAAGCCGTAACCGGGGTGAATGGCGTCGCAACCCGCGCGGCGAGCGACGTCCATGATCTTGTCGATGCGCAGGTAGCTTTCCCGCGAAGGCGCGGGACCGATGGGATAGGCTTCGTCGGCCAGCCGTACGTGGAGCGAATTGCGATCCACGTCGCTGAACACGGCCACCGAGCGGATGCCGAGCTCGCGGCAGGCCCGAACGATGCGCACGGCAATTTCGCCGCGGTTAGCGATGAGGATTTTCAGGAACATCGGCCAATCGGAATCGAGCCGAAGTGTAGCACGCTGGTCCCGGCCGGGCGGGCAAGTCAATTCGCTTGCGTGTCCAATTGTTTCCGGTGTATGAGAAACTTCGCTCGGCCAAGGAGCGGGGGGACCATGGATAGAAAACTGGCGATGGCGTGCGCCGTGGCGCTGCTGGCGGGGGCGCGTTTGGGGGCCCAGGAGGCGATCGTCTCTCCGCCGGAGAGCATCTTCGCGGAAGGATTGCCGAAGGTTCCGGCGTCCCTGGCCGAGACGGCGGGCCGCTATGGTGCCTATCGCAGCGCGGCCTTGGCGGACTGGAATCCCGGCAAGCGCGAAATGTTGATCGCCACCCGCTTTGCGGACACGCCGCAATTGCACCTGGTTTCAGCACCGGGCGCCGCGCGGCGGCAACTGACGTTTTTCTCCGACGCCGTGACCACCGGTCGGTTTCACCCGAACGGTGGCGACTACATCGTGTTCACGAAGGATACGGGCGGGGGCGAGTGGTACCAGCTCTATCGCTATGACTTGGAGACGGGCGAGGTGACCCTGCTCACCGATGGCCAGTCGCGAAATCTGATGGGGCCGTGGTCGAGCAAAGGCGACGAGCTCGCCTACATGTCCACGCGGCGCACCGGTAAAGACACCGATTTGTGGGTCATGAATCCGGCCGATCGCAAGACCGATCGTTTGCTCGCGAGGCTTGAAGGCGGCGGGTGGCAGCCGCTTGATTGGTCGCCCGACGACAAGAAGATTCTGCTGAAGGAAGAGCTTTCCATCAATGAATCCTACCTGTGGCTCGTGGACACGGCCAGCGGAGAGAAAACCGCGCTTACGCCGCGCGACCGGAAAGAAAAAGTCTCCTACGGGGACGCGGCATTCAGCAAGGATGACCGGGGCGTTTACCTCACGACCGACATGGATTCGGAATTTCAGCGCTTGGCTTACATGGATTTCGCCAGCAAGCAGCCGAAGTATCTGACCGCCAAGATCCCGTGGGATGTCGAGGCCTTCAAACTGTCGCCCGACGGCAAGCGAATCGCATTCGTGAGCAACGAGGCCGGTGCGAGCGTGCTCCATGTGCGCGGCCGCGGAAGCCAAGCCGATGCGGATTTGCCGAAATTGCCGGCCGGCGTGATCGGCGCGCTGCGCTGGCAGCATGACAGCCGCGAGCTGGGCTTTTCCATCGTGAATGCGCGCGGGCCGGGCGACGTCTATTCCATTGACGTGCCGAGCGGCAAGCTCGAGCGCTGGACCGCGAGCGAACTGGCGGTCAAAGCCGACGCCTTTCCCGAAGCTCGGCTCGTGAAGTGGAAAAGCTTTGACGGCAGGGAGATCTCGGGCTTCCTGTACCTGCCCCCGCCCGGGAAGTTTCCCGGCAAGCGGCCGGTGCTGGTGGTGATACACGGCGGGCCGGAGGGGCAGTCGCAGCCGATCTTCCTGGGCCGCGGAAACTATTATCTGAACGAACTGGGCATTGCGCTGGTCTATCCAAACGTTCGCGGCTCGACCGGTTACGGAAAAACGTTCTCGCTTCTCGACAACGCGGCAAAGCGCGAGGACAGCTATAAGGACATCAACGCGCTTTTCGACTGGATCGGCGGACAAAGCGACCTGGACCCCAGCCGAATCGGCGTGACCGGCGGCAGCTACGGCGGCCATATGACGCTGGCCGTCTCGGCCTTCTACAGCGACCGGATCAAATGTTCGGTGGACATTGTGGGCATGTCGAACCTGGTGACCTTTCTCGAGCACACCGAAGCCTACCGCCGCGATTTACGGCGCGTGGAGTACGGAGACGAACGCGACCCGAAGATGCGCGAATACCTCGAAAAAATCGCGCCGCTGAAACACGCGGACCAGATCAAGAAGCCGATGCTGGTCGTCGCGGGCAAGAACGATCCGCGAGTGCCCCTCAGCGAGAGTATGCAAATCGTGGCCGCGCTGAAAAACGAAGGGACGCCGGTATGGTTCCTGATGGCCGCCGACGAAGGCCATGGCTTCCGCAAGAAGGTGAACCAGGACTTCCAGTTCTACGCCACCATCGAATTCCTCAAGGAATATCTGCTGAAATAACGCCGGCTACAGCGGAATATTGCCGTGTTTCTTGCGCGGATTGCTGTCGCGTTTGTTCTCGAGCGCGCGCAGGGAAGTGATGATGTGTTCGCGGGTCTGCGCGGGTTCGATGATGGCGTCGATGTAGCCGCGTTCCGCCGCCACGAATGGGTTGGCGAAGCGTTCCCGAAACTCCGCGATTTTCTCGCGGCGCAGCCTTTCCCGCTCGTCTTCGTGCGCCTTGTCGAGCTCCCTCTTGTAGACAATGTTGACCGCGCCTTCCGGACCCATCACCGCGATTTCCGCGGTCGGCCAGGCGAAATTCGCGTCGGTACGGATGTGCTTGGAGGCCATGACGCAATATGCGCCGCCGTAGGCTTTGCGCGTAATCACCGTAATTTTCGGAACCGTGGCTTCCGCGAAGGCATAAAGCAATTTGGCTCCGTGGCGGATGATGCCGCCGAACTCCTGTTGCGTTCCCGGCAGAAAACCCGGGACATCTTCGAAGGTGATGAGCGGAATGTTGAAGGCGTCGCAAAAACGCACAAAGCGCGCGCCCTTCACCGAGGCGTTGATGTCCAGCACGCCGGCCAGAAAGGCCGGCTGATTGGCGACGATTCCGACCGGCCGGCTATCCATGCGCGCAAACCCCACCACCAGGTTTTTCGCGAAGTGCTCGTGAACTTCAAAAAAATATCCCTCATCCACGACGGCGTGAATGGCATCCTTGATGTCATAGGGCTTCAGCGCGTCTTCCGGCACCAAAGCGTTCAGCGCAGCTTCGCGGCGCGTCGCCGGATCCGCGGTAGGCCGTTTGGGCGGGTCTTCCAGATTGTTCGAGGGCAGGAAACTCAGCAGTTCGCGAATCATGGCGCAGCCGTCGGCGTCGTCACGCGAAATAAAGTGCGCCACGCCGCTCGTTTCGTTGTGGGTCATCGCGCCGCCCAACTCCTGTTTGGTCACTTCCTCGTGCGTGACGGTTTTGATGACGTCCGGCCCGGTGACGAACATGTAGGAGGTTTCGCGTGTCATGAAAATGAAGTCGGTGATGGCCGGCGAATAGACCGCTCCGCCCGCGCACGGCCCCATGATCGCGCTGATTTGCGGAATGACTCCGCTGGCCAGGGTGTTGCGCAGGAAGATGTCCGCATAGCCGGCGAGCGACATCACGCCTTCCTGAATACGCGCGCCGCCGGAGTCGTTCAGCCCGACCACCGGCGCGCCGTTGCGCATCGCCAGATCCATGATCTTGCAGATCTTTTGTGCATTCGATTCCGACAGCGATCCGCCGAACACCGTGAAGTCCTGCGCGAAGACATAGACCAGGCGACCGTCGACGCGTCCGAATCCGGTCACAAAGCCGTCGCCCGCCGGCCGCTGCGACTCCATGCCGAAATCGGTGCAATGATGGCGCACGAATTTGTCGAGTTCCTCGAAGGTGCCTTCGTCGAGCAGCAAATGGATGCGCTCGCGCGCGGTCAGCTTGCCGGCTTTGTGTTCGCGCTCCCGCCGCTCCGCGCCGCCCCCGGCTTCGGCCTCCGCGGTGCGGCGGCGCAGCTCCTCGAGCCTCCCCTCCTGCGGCGTTACCGGTGCGGGCGAATGTTTCGGCTCAGCCAAGCGGTTCTCCTCGAGGTACCCGGTCGGGTATGTGGAAAATGCGCACGGCGAGGTGCGTGGCCACCCACACCGTTCCCAAGAGCAGTACGATGCCCAAAACGAGCTCGGCCCCGATGGCAAACGCCCGCTCGACCGGCGAGTGGATCACCGTGACCCGCGCCGTCGCGGCAACCAGCGCAAACATGGCGCCGAGCGTCAGCGCGATGATCAGGACCGTGGTCAGAATGGAGGCGAAGATTTGCTTCATGAGAAATCCCGGCGCACCGCCCGGCGTTTCGCTTCTGGTCGAGTCAGACCTAGCTTAGCGCAACCCCGACCAATCGTCGGCCACGAGAATGGAATCGACCGGGTTCGCGGGGTCGTACTTGATGCTGGCGGGCTGGCCCGCGACCAGGCGCTCCATGCGCACCTGGCTTTCCAGCCCCGTGATGTCCTGGGCCGTTTGGTAAGTCACGCCGGAGATAGCGTAGCTGTAGGAGACCAGATGGCGCAGGCGATTTCCAGCCAGCGGCTGCGCTTTGCTGCCGAAAAGTCCGCGCTGCGCCGGCTGCGGAAGCGCTTCGTGCTCGGCAAGCTCGACCACCTGGCCTTCCGCGATGCGGCCGATCTGATTCAGGTGCAAGCGGCGTTTGCGCTCGGCTTCTTCCGGATCAACCGCCGGACGAAAAAAAGCGTATGCAATCAAGGAAAACCCGGCCACGGCCGCGCCGGCGACGGTCGCCACCATCTTCCAATCCCAATTCTTCAACGTGTAGCCCCCAAGCATGTTCCGCGGGAAGCGAACTATCTTGCGCGAACCACCATTCGCGAAGCGCCTTTTGCGCCTGCGCCCCCCAAGGCTCTTTATTTTACGAATCACGCGAAAAGAAATGAAGCTATGCCGTAGGGCCGTGCACCGGATTACGCAATACCCCGATACCTTCGATCTCGACCGCGACGGTGTCGGTTTCGGCCAGCGGCCCGACACCGGCCGGCGTGCCGGTGGCGATCAAGTCTCCGGGCTCAAGGGTCATCATGCGCGAAAGCCATCGCACCAGAAACGCCGGAGGAAAGACCATGAGAGAGGTTCGGCCCGACTGGCGAAGCTCTCCGTTCACTCGGGTTTCCACCAGCAGATCGTCAGGTCGCAGCGCGCTTTCGATGTGCGGTCCCACCGGACAAAAGGTGTCGAATCCCTTGGCCCGCGTAAATTGCACGTCGGCTTTCTGAAGATCGCGAGCGGTCACGTCGTTGACACAGGTGTAGCCGAGCAAATAGGACAGCGAATCCTCTTCATCGCCAAGATGCGAGCAGCGCTTCCCTACCACCAACCCCAGTTCGCCCTCGTGCTCGACGCGCTTGGAATATCTCGGCAGTACGATCGCTTCATCGGGTCCCACAATCGCGCTCGCCGGCTTCAGGAAAATGAGCGGATTCTCGGGCACTTCATTTCCGAGCTCCTTGGCGTGGGCCAGATAGTTTCGCCCTATGCAGACAATCTTTCGCGGCTCGACCGGGGCCACCAGCCTTGCTTCGCCGTTGGCCCAGACCTTTTCCGTTTCGCTCCACGCGTTCCAGGGCGCGGCGCTGATTTCCCGGATGCGGTCGCCGTGCAGAATTCCGTAGCGCGCTTCGGCGGCATGGGAGGCGGCAGGCTTAAAGCGGCAGAATTTCATGGCCACAGAGTGTAGCAGCCTTCACGGCAAGGTCTCGCTCAGGTCGGCAAGCGCAGCGTCCGACCTTCCGCTTTCGTTTCCCGCGCGATCTACCGCGGTGACCGAATACCAGTAACGGTGTCCCGATAGAACGGAGGGATCGCGATAAGCCGGAGAGGCCAGCAATTCCGTCCGCAGCACCGCGCCGGGTTCGCCCTCCTTCTCGGAACGATAGATGCGATACCCAGCCAGATCCGGTTCCACATTGATGGCCCAGGAAAGATCTACCACCTGCCCGCCGGCCGCAGTTGGCAACACGGCCGCCACCACGTTCTGCGGCACGGCCGGTGGAAACGTGTCGCGCGGGGTGACCACAGCCGGCGCCGAATCGTCAGACTCGATGGGATCGCCGTCCACGATGATTACGCTTCGCACCACATACGCGTAGGTCCTGCCAAACTCGAAAAAAGTGTCGCGATAGGAGTTGCTCTCAGCCGGCGCCAGCAGCAGGAGCGGATTCTTCCACTTGGCCGCGGCCAGATCGCCGTCGGCAGGGGCGGGCGAATTCGCATCGAGTTCGCCGCGATAGATGTGATAGGCGGCGACTGCTTCGCCGCCGCTCGCGGAGACGGGAGCCGGCCAAGCGAGCTCGACGGCGTTTTCGGTGACCTCGGCCGCGAGGGAGGGTATCTTATCGGCTACGGCGTACAGCTTTACGGCGACGGTATTGGAATCCGCGGAATTCTTCTTTTTCGAAGCGCGCGTTCGCACCCTATAGACCAGCCGCAGGCCCGGATTCGTCCGCAACTCGTCGGCCGGGATGGCATCGGTAAATTGCATTTTTCCCGCTAGCGCGTAGTTTTCTGACAGCTCGCCCGGGATGGTGTAGACCAGACGAAACGACTTGTTGTCGAGCTTGCCGTCGGTCTTGAGCTCGCCTCTGAAAATCTCGGTTGCGGGCGGCTCGGCCAGACGCTCGCCGGCCGTGGTACGGCCCGGCAGGGTGAAAACCAGCTGCACGCCGTGGCCCTGCTGATGCGCGGTCAGGTCGGTGATGGCGGAAGGAACCGGCGGCGACGGCGGTTGCGGCTCTCCGGGGGCGCCGCAGCCGGCCAGAGCCAAGGCGGAAAAGAGAATGCCGAGCACCCGGCGCTCGAACGGCAACTGTGCAAAGGAGCGGCGCCCTTCTCTATTTTCCATCTTCTCTTTTCAGCGTTACAGAATGTAGCGGCTCAAATCCTGGTTTTTCACGATATCGGCAAGCTGCTTGTTGACGTAGGCGGCGTCCACTTTCACCGTCTTTTTCTTGAGATCGGGCGCTTCGAAGGAGAGTTCGTCCAGCACCTTCTCGAGAATGGTATGCAGACGGCGTGCGCCGATATTTTCGGTTTGTTCGTTCACGGTGGTAGCGAATTTCGCCACGGTTTCCACCGCGTCGTCGGTGAAGGTGAGCTTCAATCCTTCGGTCTCGAGCAGCGCGATATATTGCTTGATCAGCGCGTTCTTCGGCTCCGTCAGAATCCTCACGAAGTCTTCTTCTTTGAGCGACTGCAGCTCCACGCGGATCGGCAGCCGGCCTTGCAGTTCGGGGATCAGATCGGAAGGCTTGGTGACGTGAAAGGCGCCCGCCGCCACAAACAAGATGTGATCGGTGCGAATCATGCCATACCGCGTATTCACCGTGGTGCCTTCGATTATCGGCAGAATGTCGCGCTGCACGCCTTCGCGGCTCACATCCGGCCCGTGCCCGGATTCCCGCCCCGCGACCTTATCGATCTCGTCGATGAAGATAATGCCCATCTGCTCGGCTCGCTCCACGGCGATACGCGTCACCTGGTCCATGTCGACCAGCTTGCCTTCCTCTTCCTGGATCAAATATTCGAAGGCGTCGGCCACGCTCATCTTGCGCTTTTTTTTCTGCTGGCCGAACATGCCGCTCAGCATTTCCTTGAAGTTGACGTCCATCTCCTCCACGCCTTGGTTGGAGATGACCTCGAACGACGGCATCATGCGCTCGCGCACTTCCAGATCCACCATGCGCTGATCCAGCTTCCCTTCGCGGAGCTGCGCGCGCAGCTTTTCACGCGTGCGTTGATTCTGCTCGCGCTGCGAAGCGGCATCGCTGTCCGCGGTTCCCGGCGCCGGAGGAGGCGGCAGGGGCAGCAGCAGGTCCAGCACGCGCTCTTCGGCCGCCTGTTCGGCGCGTTCGGCGACTTCATCGAGTTTTTCCTCGCGAACCATGTCGATGGACATTTCCACCAGGTCCCGCACCATCGACTCCACGTCCCGACCCACATAGCCGACTTCGGTGTACTTCGAAGCCTCCACTTTGACAAACGGACAGCCCGCCAGCCGCGCCAGCCGTCGGGCAATTTCCGTTTTCCCCACGCCGGTCGGCCCGATCATCAGAATATTCTTGGGCAGGATATCGTCCGCCAACTCAGGCGCCAGTTTCTGGCGCCGCACGCGATTGCGCAGCGCCACCGCCACCGCGCGCTTCGCCGCCGCCTGGCCGACGATGTATTTGTCCAGCTCCGCGACGATCTCGCGCGGAGTCATGTCGTCCAGTGCCGGCAGAAACTCCTCCCCCTCGGGCTGCGTTCCGTTTGCACCGCCTGGCACCAGAACCAGTTCCTTTTCTGACTTGCTGGCCATAAAAGCGTGCTAGTTGCTCCTCAAGATTTTGTTTCCGGCTTGATTGCTGCGCCGCCATTCCGCGCCAAGCGGGTTTTTCCGGATCATCGAGCGGCTTTCCCCCGTTCGGTTTGCTTTTTACACCTACCCCAGCTCTTCCACGGTAATGTTGGCATTGGTATAGATGCAGATTT
>Ga0306920_100000444_pt1 | contig 48153 bp, 39 predicted proteins | sample flu12Cox44000170_FD_204666 | JGI IMG/M metagenome (GOLD analysis project Ga0306920, IMG submission 204666) | Lab enrichment of tropical soil microbial communities from Luquillo Experimental Forest, Puerto Rico - flux4day.12C.oxic.44.000.170 (v2)... | ecosystem: Environmental > Terrestrial >... | reverse complement strand
GGCCTTCACGAGCAAGTCACATGCTCTCCTATTCGCGCCCCACCACAGTGCGCGAGATGCCCGCCTCTGCGCTTGCGTGGTCCGGTAAACGAACGATTTCGCAGCACATCGGTCGGGCCCTCGTGCGTGGCTCTACGAGCGTCGGAATTGCTCGTGATATGAATGCGAATGCCCCCGGCGTCCCGCCCCCGCGGAGTCACGCCTGTGAGCACCTATTCGTTGAGCCACGTTTCCGACGCCGCCCTGGCGCGGGATCTCGCCGCGGCCGCGGCCCGCGATCGCGCCAGCACGGCAATTCTCCTCGCCCACATTGCCGAGTTCGACGCGAGGAAGCTGTTCCTGCTGGCAGCGCATCCGTCGATGTACTCGTATTGTGTCCACGAGCTGAGGCTGGGCGAGCAGGGGGCCTTCAAGCGTATTCGAGCCGCCCGGGCCGCGCGGCAGTTCCCGGCGGTCTTCACCGCGATCGCCGAGGGCCGGCTGAACCTGAGCGCGGTCGTGCTGCTGGCGCCTCATCTGTGCCAGAAAAACGCCGAGGAGCTGCTTTCGGCGGCCACAGGCCGGAGCCAGGACGCGATCGAGCGTCTGCTGGCCCACCGCTTCCCGCGCCCGGACGTGCCCACGCTGGTCTCACCGTTGGGATCAGACGAGCAACTGTCCTCGAGGACAGTTGAGACACCGGGCGCCGGGGGACTTCAACTCTCCTCGAGGACAGTTGAGACAGCGGCACCGCAGCCAGCCGAAACCTCAGTCCCCCAGAGGCTTACGCCGCTATCGCCGCAGCGCAATGCGCTGCAGACCACGGTCGATCAGGAGACCTACGATCTGCTGCGACAGGCCCAGACCCTGCTCGGGCATCGGCTCAACTCCGGCGACATCGCCCCGGTTCTCACCCGCGCGCTTAGGCTGCCGGTGCGTCATCTTGAGCGGCGGAAGTTCGGAGCGGCCGACCGGCCTCGCGGGCGTGACCGCGTGTTTTCGAACCCCCGCCACATCCCGGCCGATGTCAGGCGCGCGGTCCGGGAGCGCGATCGGGACCAGTGCACATTTCGAAGCGAGAGCGGCAAACGCTGCCCGGCGCGCACGAGGCTCGAGTTCGATCACATCGAGCCGGTGGCCCGTGGAGGTGTGGCCACCGTGCAGGGAATCCGGCTGCCATGCCGCGCGCACAACCAGTACGACGCGGAGTGCGCGTTCGGAGCGGACTTCATGGAGCGCAAGCGCGAGGAGGCAAGAGCCGTTGCCAAGGCAGCCAAACGCAAACAAGCCGCCGACGAAGTGATCCCGTATCTCCGAACGCTCGGCTTTCGCGCGGACGAATCGCGCGCCGCCGCAACGCTGTGCGAGTCCGTGCCCGATGCATCGCTCGAGCAGCGGGTCAAGACGGCGCTGTCATTCTTTGCGAACCGGCATTGCACGAGAACGAAAGCGGCGTCGGTGCGCGCCTAGTTGCCTTGCCGGCTCGACAGCGGCTTCGGGGAGACCAGATCGCGGATCATATTCGGATTCGACAGGAGAGAGAGGCCGTCCGCGGAGGTCGCGCGCTCGGCACCCGGTCTTCTGGCCCGTACCACCCGTTGATCCGCCCTAAGCGCCGCCTGTCTCACTGACGGACAGGTCGCTTCGTACTCTCGACCAATCAGTACAGTCGCACGCATGCGCAGAAAGGGCACAAAACGAGTGGTAATGTCTGGAATAGAGTCTTGCGGTGCCTCGACCTCCTTCTTTGGTTGGATATCCGGTCTCGGGTTTCTTATCCACGGTGCGACGATGGAATAATATGTCGAACCGTTTCTCTCCTTGACTCGCACCCCATCGGCTCCTGGCGCAGTGTATGCGGTGTCAATCAGCGACTTGAAGCGATTGAACTCTTCGGCGGCCTCTCGAACAATCGTCGAATCGGGCACATGGGCGCGATGCTTAGCCCCAGCGTGGGTGCCGACCATGGTGCCGAGATCGTTCGTGTTTCGAATCGTGTCGGGAAGGGAGAGGTCCGGGTGAACAAAGTCATGCGTGTCGAGGAGGACGAGGTTCATGACTTGGCGGGGGCCGTTAGGGGTGACCTCGTATGCGTCGAGCAGGACGCGATGGGTGTCCTTCTTGAACGTGAATGGGCCAGTCAGCTCGTTGCCATCGAGAAAGATGTGACCTGTGTTGGCGGATGCCATGGTTCTGAAAGAGGGCGCACTTGGTCCGCGCGTGGAATCCGGGGCACCCGGAACCAAGAGCATGGCGATTGCCGGCACCACGACGTTCGAGTTCGCGATCGTCTGAAGCCCCCTCAGGCGAGTCCCCAGCGCTCGAGATCATCCTCGTCGAGGCCGAGCAGGTGGCCGACCTCGTGCTGGACCGTGATGCGCACCTCGCGCTTGAGCGTGTCGCGGTCGGGACACTGGCGCAGCAGGTTGCGGCGGAACAGGTAGATCGCGCCCGGCGTCGTGGGCAGGTCGGCGCTGCTGCGGTGCATGAGGTCGTGGCCCACGAACAGCCCGAGCAGGTCGGGGGAGAGCGTCGAGCCGGCGGCGAGCAGGGCGCGGCTGGGGAGCGGCTCGACCACCACCGGCCACTCCTCGAGCCGGCGTCGCACCTCGGCGGGCAGCTCGGCGAGGCTCTCCTGGACCAGACGGTCGAACTGCTCGTCGTTCACGTCGAGCGGCTCGTGGTAGGCGCCGGGATCGATGTCGCGGGCCTCGGCGGCGTGCTCGGCGGCCCGCTCGAAATCGCCCAGGTGCTCGAGCAGGCGGCTCATGAGGTCGTGGGCTTCGGCGAGGTCGGGGTGGATCGCCAGCGCGCAGGAGGCGTCGTCGCGGGCGCGCTCGAACAGCGCGAGCTCGAACTCCGCCACGGCGCGCAGGTGGAAGAACAGCGCCGGATCGGCGGAGCGCTCGGCGCCGTCCAGCGCCTCCAGCGCGGCGCGCGGCTCGCCCTGGTCGAGCGCCACCGCGGCGTCCACGATGCGCAGATCCGGATGCCCGGGCCGCTCCCGGAGCAGGCCATCGATCTCGATCCGCGCGCGCTCGGCCTCGCCCTCGTCGAGCAGCTCCCAGACGTGGCTCACCCGGTCCCATTCGGTCTCGGTCAGGGTGTCGTAGGGCGCGTTCATCGTGCTCCGGAGGCGGCGTGAGGGAGGCTGCCCGTCGAGTCGTAGCCTAGCCCCGGTCGGGCCGGTGCGCCAGCGCCGCGGCCGGCGCGTGCTAGAGTGGAGCGGTCGCCGATCGCGCGTGGGAGGCCGTCATGACGCAATCGCAGCTGATCAAGCGCATCCGTCGCGCTCAATGGCGCCAGCTCCAGCGGCTGGTGAGGCGCGCCTACCAGGAGGGCGTGGACGAAGGGCGGGCGCGAGCCCATGGCCAGGGACGGCGCGGCCGCACGGTGCGCGGCGACGCCACCGTCGCCGGCCTGGTGCGGCTGATCGAGCGCCACTTCGGGCTCGATCGCTATGATTTCGAAGTTCGCATCGTGCACCGAGGCTCAAAGAAGCGCCTCGCTGCGCGGGACCTGCTCACGAAATACCGCCTCGAAGACTAATCCATGAGGGTACCCCCGATGCCGAGACTGCGAATCGCCCTGTGCGCCGTGCTCGGCGCGCTCGTCCTGCCGCCGGCCGTGCCGTCGCGCGCCGACGAGCCGATCACCTATCGCACGCCGGCCAGGGTGGTGGCGGACATCCTGACCGCGCCGCGGCTGCCGCGCGGCGCCCCCAGCGTTTCGCCCGACGGCGCGCGCCTGCTGCTCCCCGAGCTGCCGTCGCTGGTGCCGATCACCCTGCTCGCCGAGCCGGTCGAGAAGCTGGCCGGGCTCGAGATCCTGCCGGCGCTGCGCGCCACGCGCACCCAGCTCAAGTACGCCCCGAGCGGCTTCTCGATCGTCACCATCGCCGATGGGAAGAAGGTGCGCGCGCAGCTGCCCGACGGGGCACGCATCACGGACCTCAGGTGGTCGAACCGTGGCGACCGCATCGCCTGCGCGGTCTCGGCGCCGGGCGGGGCCGAGCTGTGGATCGTCGAGGCGGCGTCCGGCGCGGCGCGCGCGCTGACCGGCATTCATCTGAACCTCGCGCTCGGCCACGCGTTCGACTGGACCCTGGACGACAAGTCCATTCTGTGCGCGACCGTGCCGGCCGATCGTCTCGAGGCGCTGCCGCCGTCCTCGCGCGTGCCACAGGGGCCCGAGACCCGGGCGGGGAGCGGCAAGGCCGCGCCGCAACGCACCGCGCGCGACGTGCTGCGCACCGCCGACGACCAGAAGCGCTTCGCCTGGTACACCGCGAGTCAGCTGGTCGAAGTGCCGCTCGCGGGCGGCGCCACGCGCCCGCTCGGGAGCCCGGCGAGCTTCATCGACTGGTCGCTGTCGCCCGACGACCAGCGCCTGCTGGTAGTGCGGCTCGCCGATCCCGTCCCGCTCGGCTTCCCCTACTACCTGTTCCCGCGCCGGATCGAGCTGTGGAGCCGTGGCGGCGGCGACGTGGTGCTGGTGGGCGAGGCGCCGCTCAACCGCCGCAGCGCGATCTCGAGCGTGGCGCCGCTCGGACCGCGCCAGCCGGCCTGGGGGCCCGACGGCCGCTCGCTGTGGTTCTTCTCGTGGCAGGATGCCGCCGGCGCCGATCCGGGGCTCGCGGTGCGCGCCATCAAGGACACCTCGATCGCCCAGCCCGGCACCGACCGCCTGATGCGGCTCGACGCGCCGTTCAGCGGCACCGCGGCCACGGTCGCCACCTCGGACCAGCAGTTCGACGACCTGACCTTCGGCCCGGGCGGGCGCCTGGTGCTGCTCGACGATGCCTACGCTCCGCGCCGCATCGTGCGCCGCTGGTGGATCGATCCCGCGCACCCCGAGGCGCGCCACGTCCTCACCCGGCGCTCGACCGAGGGGGTGTACGACGATCCGGGTCGGCCGCTCGAGCAGCCGGGGCGCCGCGATCCCCAGCTGTGGACCAGCGCCGACGGCCGGAGCATCTACCTCGCCGGCGAGGGCTTTCGCGCCGACGGCCAGCGCCCGTTCCTCGACCGCCTCGACCTCAAGAGCGGGAAGGCCTCGCGTCTGTTCGAGAGCGCACCCGACGTGCTCGAGCTGCCGCAGGTGCTGCTCGCCGCCGACGGCCGGCGCTTCATCACCTCGCGCCAGACCAACAAGGTGGCGCCCAACTACTTCGCGCGCGCCAGCGGCGACAAGCAGCCGCGGCGCCTCAGCGACTACCCCGATCCGGCGCCGGCGCTCACCGCCTCGAAGCGCATCCAGTTCAAGTTCACGCGCCCCGACTCGGTGTCGCTGAACGCCGAGGTGGTGCTGCCCGGCGACTGGACCCCCGGCACCCGGCTGCCCACCATCTTCTGGGTCTATCCCAATGACTATCGATCGGCCGCGGCGGCGTCGCAGAACCGGCGCTCACCCAACCGCTTCCCGTCCCAGAGCCCGCTCAACCCCGAGGTGCTGGTCACTCAGGGCTACGCCGTGCTCTACCCCGACATCGCGGTGGTGGGCACCAACGATCGCTACGTCGAGGAGATCCAGCTCAGCGCCCGGGCGGCGCTCGACGAGGCGGTGCGGCGCGGGTTCTGCGATCCGCAGCGCGTGGGTGTGGGCGGGCACTCCTACGGGGCGTTCTCGACCGCCAACCTGCTGGCGCACACCGACCTGTTCAAGGCCGGGATCGCGAGCGACGGGGCCTACAACCGCTCGCTGACCCCGTTCACCTTCCAGGCCGAGGAGCGCACGCTGTGGGAGGCCCGCGACACGTACCTCGCGATGTCGCCGTTCCTCTACGCCGACCGCATCCAGGCCCCGCTGCTGCTGCTCCACAACCTGGACGACACCAACGTCGGCACCAACCCGATCCAGTCCGAGCGCATGTTCGAGGCGCTCAACGGTCTGGGCAAGGTCACCGCGCTGGTCGAATACCCGTACGAGGACCACGGACCGGCGGCGCGCGAGACCGTTCTCGACTACTGGGCGCGGGTGATCGAGTGGTTCGACCGCTACGTCAAGGGGGCGGGCCCGAGCGCGGCGAGCCCCGCGACCGCCACCCCGGTGAACGCCGCGCCGTAGCCCGGGATCAAGGCGGCGGGGTCTCCGGCCGATGGCAATGCCGGGGTGGCGGGGGGCGCGCGGAGGGCGGCAAGGCTTTGCGAGGGGTTGTCTTGACGCCTCGCGCGCGCCGCTCCTAAACTGCTGCCCGCGTGTCGGTAACTCCGCCGATCCGCCGGCGCACACCCGCTCCCGGAGATCCACGCCCATGAAGCCATTGGCGACCAAGCTGCTCGCCGGGGCGACCGTCGGCCTGCTGGTATGGCTCGTTCTTGCGGGCGCCAGCGCGCCCAAGAGCACGGCCACCCTGCAGCCCGACAAGCTCATCATCCTGTCCACGACCGACGTCAAAGGCAAGACCAGTCCCTGCGGCTGACACACGCCCAAAGGGGGCCTGGCCCGGCGGGCCAGTTTCGCGGACAGCATCAGGATGCAGTACAGCAACGTGCTGCTGGTCGATAACGGCGGCTTCTTCCCCGAGGACGACGTTCACCAGCCGGTCTCATGGTTCCTGATGGACGCCATGAAGCTGCTGGGCACCGACGCGGTGGGATGCGGCGATCGCGACCTGCGCTTCGGCATCGCCTGGCTCAAGGGACAGGTCAAGCGCACCGGGCTGCCGGTTCTGTGCGCCAACCTGTACGACAAGAACACCAAGAAGCCCGCGCTCCAGCCCTACCTGATCAAGAACGTCAACGGGGTCAAGATCGGCATCTTCGGGCTGATGAGCGACAAGGCCGACGTCGGTCCGGCGCGTGACTCGATCTACGTCGTCGAGCCCTCGAACGTCACCAAGACGGTGGTGAGCGAACTGCGCAAGAAGGGCGCGACCGTCATCGTGCTCCTGTCCCAGCTCGGCAAGATCGAGAGCGAGGACCTGGTCACCGCGGTCGACGGGATCGACGCGCTGATCGTGGGTCGCGGTGTGCCGCTGATCCAGACCGGACGCATGGTCAAGAACACCATCGCCTGCTACGGCGGCGAGCAGGGCCAGTACGTCGGGCGCACCATCCTGACGCTGGGGCCCAAGAACAAGGTCACCGCGGGCGAGAACGAGATGTTCGTGCTCGGCCCCGAGATCCCGGAGAAGAAGGAAGTCGCCGACCTGGTGCGCGGGTTCGAGGACGGCTTCAACGCGATGCTGGCCAAGCAGGAGAAGGAGCGCGCGGCGGCCGCCGGCATGCGCACCGACAGCACCAGCCTCACCGCCGACCACTTCCTGGGCGCCGACATGTGCATCCGCTGCCACCCCGCCGAGGGCGAGCAGTGGAAGCGCACCCACCACGCCAAGGCGTGGGCGACGCTCACCGAGCGCCACAAGGACTCGACCCCCGACTGCGTGCCGTGCCACGTGGTGGGTTACAAGCAGCCGGGCGGCTATGGCAACAACGCGACTGGCGCCAACATGACCAACGTCCAGTGCGAGAGCTGCCACGGCATGGGGACCAGCCACGACGCCTTCGGGGTCCAGAACCACGTGCTCTCGACCACCTGCATGAACTGCCACACCTCGAGCACCAGCCCGGACTTCAACTTCGACAAGTTCAAGCCCTATGTCGACCACGCGCACAAGGACTCGGAGCTGCCGCCGCTGACCTCCAAATCGACCATGAAATGAGGCGGCGCCGGACCGCGCCGGAACGCCGCCCCGTGCGGGGTCCGGCGTTCCGGCGCGCGTCGTTCGGAGCCCGCCCGTGAGCCGCGTTCTCGACCGCGTCCAGTACCAGGACAACATCCTCTCCACCATCGGCCGCACCCCGCTGGTCCGGCTCAACCGCGTGACCCGCGGCTGTCCGTGCCCGGTGCTGGCGAAGCTCGAATCCTTCAACCCGGGTGGCAGCGTGAAGGACCGGATCGGGCTCGCGATGGTCGAGGCCGCGGTGCGCGCCGGGCGCCTCAAGCCGGGCGGCACCATCGTCGAGTGCACGTCGGGCAACACCGGCGTGGGTCTGGCGATGGTGGCCGCGATCCGCGGCTACCATGCGGTGTTCTGCATGCCCGACAAGGTCTCGATCGAGAAGGTCAACCTGCTCAAGGCGTACGGGGCCGAGGTCCAGCTGTCGCCCACCGCGGTGGCCCCCGAATCGCCGGAGAGCTACTACTCGGTGGCGCGGCGCATCGCGCGCGAGCGCCCCGGAGCCTTCCTCACCGATCAATACAGCAACCCCGCCAACCCGGAGGCTCACTACCAAACCACCGGCCCCGAGCTGTGGGAGCAGAGCGGCGGTCAGATCACCCACTTCGTGGCCGGCATGGGCACCGGCGGCACGATCAGCGGCACCGGGCGATTCCTCAAAGAGAAGAAGGCCTCGGTTCAGGTGGTGGGCGCCGATCCCGTGGGCTCGATCCTCAAGGCCTATCACGAGACCCGGAAGATGACCGAGCCCCACACCTACAAGATCGAAGGGGTGGGCGAGGACTTCATCCCTGCCGCCACCGACTTCGAGGTCATCGACCGGGTGGTCGCCTGCAACGACCGCGACGGTCTCAACATGGCGCGACGGCTGGCACGCGAGGAGGCGGTGTTCGTGGGCGGCTCGTCGGGCATGGCGGCCTGGGTCGCGATCCAGGTGGCGCTCGCGCTCGGCCCCGACGACCTGGTGGTGGTGCTGCTCCCCGACACGGGCGAGCGCTACCTGAGCAAGGTCCACAACGACGCCTGGATGCGCGACAACCACCTGCTCGACCCCGCCGTCACCCGCGTGTCCGACGTCGTGGGGGCCAAGACCGGGCGGGTGCCGGCGCTGCTGCGCCTCCAGGTCGGCGAACCGGTGCGGCGCGCGCTGGCGCTGGTCGAGCAGCACGAGGTCACCCAATTGCCGGTGTTCAGCGGTGACGAGGTGGTGGGCACGATCTACGACAGCGAGATCCTCAAGGGGGTGCTGGGGGATGCCGCGACGCTCGATCGCCCGGTCGAGAGCCTGATGAGCGAATCGCTGCCGGTGGTGCGCAGCGATCAGCCGGTCGACGACGTCACGCGCCTGCTCGCCGCCCGCAACCCGGCGGTGCTGGTGCGCGAGGAGGGACGCGTCGTCGGCATCCTCACCCGCTTCGACATGCTCCAGTTCATCGCCGGGAGTGAGTGATGGCGGCCCCGCCCGCGCGCGAGCCGGGCTTCAGCACGCGGGCGATCCACGCCGGCCAGGAACCCGATCCCACCACCGGCGCGGTGATGACGCCGATCTACCAGACCTCGACCTACGCCCAGGAGGCGCTGGGCCGCAACAAGGGCTACGAGTACGCGCGCACCCACAACCGCACCCGCGCCGCGCTCGAGGCCAATCTCGCGGCGCTCGAGGGCGGGCGCCATGGGCTGTGCTTCGCCTCCGGGCTCGCCGCCGCCAACACGCTGGTCATGACGCTGTCGGCCGGCGACCACGTGGTGGCGGGCAACAATCTGTACGGCGGCACCTACCGGCTGTTCGAGAAGGTGCTGCGCCGTCTCGGCCTCGCCTTCACGTTCGTCAACGCCACGGACGTGAAGGCCATCGAGGCCGCCCTCACCGCCGCCACGCGCCTGGTGGTGGTCGAGACCCCCACCAACCCGATGATGCAGCTCACCGACATCGCCGCGGTCGCGGCGCTCACCCGGCCGCGCGGCATCAAGCTGGTGGTGGACAACACCTTCATGACCCCGTTCTTCCAGCGCCCGCTGGCGCTCGGCGCCGACGTGGTGCTGCACTCGGTGACCAAGTACCTGAACGGGCACAGCGACATGGTGGGCGGGGCGCTGGTGACCAGCGACGATCGCCTCGCCGAGGCGCTGCGCTACCTCCAGAACGCCGCCGGCGCGGTGCCGGGCCCGATGGACTGCTGGCTCGCGCTGCGCGGCACCAAGACGCTGGCGGTGCGCATGGAGCGCCACGAGCGCAACGCCCGCGCGCTGGCGGAGCACCTGGCGCGCCACCCGCGCGTCTCTCACACCCACTACCCGGGGCTTCCATCGCATCCACAGCACGAGCTGGCGCGGCGCCAGGCCTCGGGCTTCGGCGGCATGATCTCCTTCGTGCCGGGTGACGGCTCGCTCGAGGCCGGGCGCTGCGTCTTCGACCGCTTCCGGCTCTTCACCCGCGCCGAGAGCCTGGGTGGGGTCGAGAGCCTGGTCTGCCACCCGGCTTCGATGACCCACGCCTCGGTGCCACGCGAAGACCGGCTCGCGATCGGCTTCGCCGACGGCCTGCTGCGGCTCTCGGTCGGGATCGAGGACCTCGAGGACCTGGCTTTAGACCTCGACCAGGCGCTGCAAAGCCTTTGATTTGACCGCGTTTGGCCGCCCGGCCCGGGCCCGCCTCCGGGAAAAACGGGGTTGACAGGCGGGGGGTCTACCCCTAGCTTCTGCGCGCTTCTTTCGCCGCGTTCCGGGCCCGCCCCACGAGTGGCTGTGGCTCCCGACCTTGGCTTTGCGTGCTCACACCAGGAACGATGGTCGCCCCGCGATAAGGTGCGTGGGCGTTTTCGTCTGTCGGCACAGAGTCAATGCGCCGTCGCCGGATCCGGCTTCGCATCGCGAACCGGGCACCCCGGGCGGTGGATTCGAGAGGAGGTGAGGAGGAGCACGATGCGGAAGAACTTCGCGATGGCCATGCTGGCGCTTCTGGCCCTGACGGTGGCGCTCGCCGCGGTGGGTTGCGGCGGCAAGAAGGCCGAGACCACGACGTCGCAGTCGCCCATGTCGTCGCCGGGGTCCTCGATGGACTCGACGATGCACATGGACTCGACGGCGGGCAAGTAACGAGCTCGATAAGGCAGGGATTGCCAGGCCATGCGGGAGGGGGGATCGCGACGCGATGCTCTCCTCCCCATTCCTTTCCCGGCCGGGTGGCGGCGGCAGGGCTGGAGGGGCGGTTCCAGCGCAACCTCACGCCACCCCGGGCCGTAATGGGGGCATGAGACACCACCCCGTCACCGCCTTCGCTCTGGTGGCCGCGGCCCTGATGGCCGCGTCCGGCGCGGCGTCGGTCGCGACGGCGGAAATCCTGCGGGAGCAAAGCGATCTGAGCTTCGAGATCTCGGGCTGGAAGGTGCTCGAGCTGGACAACGCCCGGGGCTCGGTCGCGGTGCGTCGCAGCCCCGACAATCGGGTCCACCTGGTGGCGCTCAAGATCGTCCGTGGGGGTGACCGCAAGCATGCCGAACAGATCGCGGGGCAGATCGACGTGACGACCGAGCAGTCAGGCGACCGCTTCATCGTCACCGCCCATTATCCGCCGCGCACCGACATCCAGATCGGCTTCTGGGACATGCTCTCCGGCAACGAGTTCCCGCGCGCCGAGCTGCGACTCGAGGTCGAGGCGCCCGAGGCGCTGCCGGTCCGGCTGCTGTCGACCAGCGGCGACCTGTCGACCGAGGATCGTGTCGGTCCCCAGACCTTCGAGACCCACAGCGGCGACATCAAGGTCCGTCGCGCGCGCGGACCGCTCGAGGCCACGACCACCAGCGGCGACTTCGATCTCGCCGACGTGGGGGCGGTGTGGCTGCGCGCCAGCAGTGGCGACGTCCTGATCGACGGCGCCCGCGGCCCGGTCTCGGTGCGCGTCGGGAGCGGCGACATCCGGATCAAAGGCGCCGCCGATTCGCTCTCCCTGTCGGCGTCGAGCGGCGACATCCACGTCGACGATGCGCCGCGCGGCCTCGATGCCCAGACCACCAGTGGCGACGTCGTGGCGCCGCAGGTCGCGGCGCGCGCCCGCGTCTCCACCACCAGCGGCGACGTCCAGCTGGGCCTGCGCGCGCCCCTGCGCAGCGTCGAGATCCAGACCTCGAACGGCGACGTCAAGATCGACCTGGCGCGCGGTCTGGGCTGCGCTCTGGATCTGCGCACCACCAGCGGCACGCTCGACGTCGGGGTGCCCATGGTCCTGCGCGGCGCCGATCGCCACGCCATGGCCGGCTCGATCGCCGGCGGCGGCACGCCCCTGACGGTGCGCACCAGCTCGGGCGACGTCACCGTGACGAGCGGGGCCGGGCGATGATCATGCGCCGGCTGCCGGCGGTGCTCCTCGCCCTGGTCCTGTGCGCCGCGTGCGTGACCGGGGTGATCGCCGCCGAGAAGATGCGCTTCCGCCAGGTCCCGGCCGAGAGCGTCGACGCCCTGGAGCACGACCACGCCGGCCACCCCGCGCCTCCGCCGCCCCCGCCGCCCCCGCCGTCCGAGGCGCCCGGGACACCCTCGGTGGTCAAGACCGGAGACGTCATGCGGGTGGGCTCCGACATCCACATCGGTCGCGACGAGGTGGTGCGCGGCAGCGTGAGCGCGATCGGCGGCGACGTCACCGTGGACGGGCACGTCGAGGGCGACGTCAGCGCGATCCGCGGCGACGTCTACCTCGGCTCCACGGCGCGGGTCGACGGCGACGTGGTGTCGGCCGGCGGGCAGATCCACGAGGAGCCGGGCGCCTACGTGGGCGGCCAGCGGGTCACCGCGATGTCCGGCTCCCGCCTGCGGGGTCTCCATCGCATGGCCGAGCGCGAGGCGGGCGCCGAGGCCGGCGGGGCGCTGGCGGCAATGGTGTGGCTGATGGTGCTGCTGGGCGTCGGCTGGGCGGTGGCCCAGCTCGCGCCCGGGCGCACCGCCGCGGCGATCGACACGCTGCGCCGCTCGACGCTCTCGTCGCTGGGCCTCGGGGCGCTCATCGTGGTGCTGGTCGTGCCCTCGATGGTCGCGCTGTGCCTGGTGGTGGCGATCCTGTGCATCACGATCATCGGCATTCCGCTCGCGCTCGCGGCGCTGGTCGGCTACGGGCTGTTCTTCCTGGTGTTCGGTGTGTGGGGCTTCGTGGTCGGCGCCGGCGGGCTCGGGACCTTCGTCGCCGCGCGGCGGGCGGCCCTGGTGCCGGGTTCGCCGCCGGCAGCGCCCGCGCCGCCCCCGTCCGTCGCGCGCGGGGTGGTGACCGGCGTGCTGCTGCTCGCCGGATCGCTGGTCATCGGCGTGATCCTCCACACGCTCGGCATGATCGGCCCCCTGCGGGCCATCGGCGTCCTGATCTTCGTGCTGGCGATCATCTCGATGAGCTTCGTCACCCTGGCCGGGGGCGGGGCGTCGCTGCGCTCGGAGTTCAAGACCGGCATGCTGGGGCGCTGGTGGCAGCGTCGGAAGCTCGGCTCGCCGACCCCCGAGCGCCCCACGCCTCCAGGCACGAGCCCGCCACCGCCACCGTCACCGCCGCCGCCGCCCTCGCCTCCTTCCGCGTTTGCGCCGCCCCAGGCCGAGGCGCCGCCGGCCTCCTAGCGACGCGCCCGCGCCGCGGTGAAGATTCCGCGGCGGCCTGCTAGTCTCCGCGTCGCCCGGCGCCGCCAGCGTCCGGGCAACGACGCCCCTGGTCCGGCCGGAGACACCGCGTGTCGCTCCACTCCCTGTGGGTGCTGTGCCTGCTGCTGTTCGTCGACGGCGCCACCTTCGCGGTCGCGACCACGCCCCTGCTCCTGCAATACGGCAAGTTCCACGCCCCGTGGGTGGTGGCGGTCGCGGGCGCGATCGCGAGCTCGCTGGGCGGCGCGGTCCAGCTCCTGCTGCTGCGCTGGGTCCTGAGCTCGCGCCACCCGTGGACGCGTCGCTTCGCGCCCACCCGCGAGAAGATCGAGAACGCGGTCGAGCACCACCCCTCGGCCTCGTTCGTGGCTCTGGTGGTGGCGCGCGCCACACCGCTGCCGGACGCGCCGCTCAAGCTCGCCGCCGCGGCCGCCAACTACCCGATCAGCCGCTACTGCGCCGCGATCCTGATCGGATCGATTCCCTACTACTTCGCCCTCGCGCTGCTCGGTCACACCGTCAAGCTGCCGACCTGGCTGCTGGTGACCGCCGCGGCGCTGATCGTGTTCGGGGTGCTGATCGATCGCGTCCGCCGCAACGTCAGGCGCGGAACGTGAGGCGCCGGCGCGCCGCCGCCGGGGCCGGCCGCGAAGCGCGGAGGGTCGGCGTGGACACCGGCGGCACGTTCACCGACTTCGTGGCGCGCGTCGGGCCGCGGATCGTGACGCTCAAGCTGCCCTCGACGCCCGCCGCTCCGGAGCGCGCGGTGCTCGAGGGCCTGCGGCGCCTCGGCGCCGCGCGCGGCAGCCGGGTGCGGCACGGCTCGACCGTCGCCACCAACACGCTGCTCGAGCGCAAGGGCGCCCGGGTGGTGTTCGTCACCAACGCCGGGTTCGAGGACCTGATCGAGATCGGGCGCCAGGACCGTCCCGATCTCTACGCGCTGGCGCCGCGCCGCCCCGAGCCGCTGGTGCCGCCGGCGCGCCGGGTGGGGATCGAGCAGCGCAGCGGGCCGCGCGGCGAGCGCTGGCGCTCCCCGACCCGCGCCGAGACGGGCCGCATGATGCGCCGCGTCCGATCGCTGAAGCCCGAGGCGATCGCGGTCGGCCTGCTCCACTCCTACGCGCGGGGTGCGCCCGAGGCGGCGCTCGGCGCCGAGCTCGGCCGCGGCTGCCGCGGCGTGCCGCTCACGCTCTCCTCGGCGCTGTGCCCCGAGGTGCGCGAGTTCGAGCGCTTCACGACCACGGTCGCCAACGCCTACCTGATGCCGCGCGTCTCAACCTACCTGCGCGCGCTGGCCGCCGGGAGCCAGGCCGGGCTCGAGATCGTGCTCTCGCACGGCGGGGCGGCGCCGCCCGCGGCCGCGGCCCGCGAGCCGGTGCGCCAGCTGCTCTCCGGGCCGGCGGCCGGGCTCGAGGCCGCGGCCCAGGTGGCCCGCCGCTGCGGCCGGCTCCCGGCCTTGACGCTCGACGTGGGTGGCACCTCGACCGACTGTGCGTTCGTCGAGGACCGCCTGCCACGCCGGCGCGCGCGCGAGGTCGCCGGCGTGCCGGTGCTGCTGCCGGTGCTCGACGTGCACACCGTGGGCGCGGGCGGCGGCTCGATCGCCCGGGTCGACGCCGGCGGGCTGCTCGAGGTGGGGCCGGAGAGCGCGGGTGCGACCCCCGGGCCGGCGTGCTACGGCCACGGCGGGCCCGCCACCGTGACCGACGCGCTGCTCCTCCTCGGCCGCATCCCGGGCGATGCCCTGGCGGGCGGATCGTTCGCGCTCGACCGCGCCGCGGCCGCCGCGGCGATGGCGCGGGTCGGGCGCGCGCTCGGCGGCCGCGACGCGCTGTCCGCCGCCGCCGCGGTGGTGGCGGTGGCCGACGCGCGCATCGAGGCGGCGCTGCGCCGCGTCTCGGTCGACCAGGGCCACGATCCCCGCGGCGCGGCGCTGGTGGCCTTCGGGGGCGCGGGCGGGCTCCACGCCTGCGCGGTCGCCGAGGCGCTGGGCGCCTCGGCGGTGCTGTTCCCGCGCCATGCCGGGGTGCTGTCGGCGCTCGGGGCGCTGGCCGGCGCCTCGCGCCGTGAGGAGAGCCGCTCGGTGCTGCTCGACGCGCGCGCGACCCGGGCGCTCGAGCGCGCCTTCCGCGCGCTCGAGGCCGCGGTGCGCCGCCGGTTCCGCGACGGCGGGGGCGCCGCTGCCCGCGTGCGGCTCGAGCGCTGGGCCGAGGTGCGCTATCGCGGCCAGTCGCACGAGGTGCCGCTGCCGGCGCCGCCCGGCTCGCTCGGCTCGCTCGCCGCGCGCTTTCACCGCGAGCACGCGCGGCGCTTCGGGTTCAGCGAGCCGCGGCGCGAGGTCGAGGTGGTGACCGTCGAGGCGCGCGGCGCCCGGCCCGACACCTGGCGCGAGGTGAGCGCGGCGCTGGGGCGCGAGGCCGCCGCTCCCCGCGCCGCCGTCCGGCCGGGGCGCGTCCGGGTGCGATACGGCGAGCGCTGGCTCGAGGCGCCGGTGTGGCCGGGTGCCGGGCTCGCGGCCGGCTTTCGCGGGCGCGGGCCGATGATCGTGCTTGAGGACGGCGCGACGCTGTGGGTCGCCCCCGGCTGGGCGGTGGGGCTCGAGCGCGGCGGCACGCTGGTGCTGGAGCGCGGATGAGGCGCCTGGACGGCGTGACGCTGGCCCTCGACCAGGGCCTGTTCGCGGCCTGTGCCGAGGAGATGGGGATCACGCTCATGCGCACCGCGCACTCGCCCAACATCAAGGAGCGGCTCGACTACTCGTGCGCGGTGTTCGACGCCGGGGCGCGGCTGGTGGCCCAGGCGGCTCACATTCCGGTCCACCTCGGCAGTCTGCCGCGCGCGGTCGAGGCGGCGCTCGCGATCGGGCCGCTGGGCCCCGGCGACACCGTGCTGCTCAACGATCCGTTCGCGGGCGGCACCCACCTGCCCGATCTCACGCTGGTCTCGCCGGTGTTCCTGCCCGCGCCGGGCCGCGGCAAGGCCCGCCTCGAGTTCCTGGTCGCGAGCCGGGCTCATCACGCCGACATCGGCGGCGCGGCGCCAGGCTCGATGCCGCTGGCGCGCGAGATCTACGAGGAGGGCTTCCGCGCCCCGCCGGTGTTCCTCGAGCGCGGCGGCGTGGTGCAGCGCGACGTGCTCGAGCTGCTGCTCGCCAACGTGCGCACTCCGGCCGAGCGGCGTGCCGACCTCGCCGCCCAGCTCGGCGCGCAGCGCACCGGGGCCGCGCGCCTGCAGGCCTTCGCGCGACGGCGGGGCCCAGGGGCTCTGCCGCGCGCCGCCGCGGCGCTGATGGACCATGCCGAGCGCGTGGTGCGGGCGGCGCTGGCGCGGCTGCCGCGCGGCCGCTTCCGCTTCGTGGACTTCCTCGACGATGACGGTCTGAGCGACCGGCCGGTGCGGATCGCGGTGACCCTGACGCTCGGCGGCGGGGGCGCGCGCGTCGATCTCTCGGGCTCGAGTCCCCAGGTCGCGGGGCCGGTCAACGCGGTCGAGCCGGTGGCGCGCGCCGCCGCGGCCTACGCGCTGCGCTGCGTGGTGGGCGGCGATCTGCCGGTCAACCACGGCACGTTCCGCCCCCTCGAGGTGGTGGCGCCGCCCGGCTCGGTGGTCAACGCGCGCCCGCCGGCGGCGGTCGCGGCCGGCAACGTCGAAACCTCGCAGCGCATCGTCGACGCGGTGCTGGGGGCGTTCGCCCGGGCCCTGCCCGCCGTCATTCCGGCCGCCAGCAGCGGCACCATGAACAATCTGCTCATCGGCGGCATCGATCCGCGGCGCGGCGTGCCGTTCGCCTACTACGAGACGCTCGCGGGCGGCCATGGGGCGGGACCGGGCTGGCACGGCGCGAGCGCGATGCAGGCGCACATGACCAACACCCGCAACACTCCGGTCGAAGCGCTGGAGCACGCCTATCCGCTGCGCGTCCACGCCACCCGCATCCGGCGCGGGAGCGGCGGGCGCGGGCGCTGGCGCGGCGGCGACGGCATCATGCGCGAGATCGAGCTGCGGGCCGACGCGCGCGTCACCGTGATCTCGGAGCGCCGCCGCCGCGGTCCTTACGGCCTCGCGGGCGGCGGCGCCGGCGCGCCGGGTGAGAACCTGGTGCGGCGCACGGCGCGCTCGTCGCCGCGGCGCCTGCCCGGGAAGTTCCAGATTGACCTTGGGCGTGGGGCGGTGCTAACCGTCGCCAGCCCTGGCGGCGGCGGTCACGGCCGCCGCGCCCGACGCACCCGGTGACACCCCGACCCGGAGGTCCCATGCGACCCGTGTTTCGTGCGGTTCCCGTCATCCTGCTGCTGGTCGCGCTGGCCGTCGCGCTGGTTCCGCGCGGCGGTCATTCGCTGCCGCTCTACGCCGCGCGCACCGGGCTCATGTGCCAGAACTGCCACTTCGATCCCAATGGCGGCGGGCCGCGCAACGATTTCGGCTTCGCCTACGCGCGTAACCGGCACGCGCTGACCCCCGAGGATTCGACCAGCCAGTGGCACGACCTGAACGTCACCAACCGCGTGGGCGACCAGATGCCGCTCTACATCGGGGCCGACCAGCGCTTCATGATGCTGCTCAACAGTCAGGCGAGTAACGACTCGCTCGAGCAGTTCGGGTTCTTCGACATGGAGACCGACCTCCACTTCGCCTTCCAGCCCCACCGGCGGCTGACGCTGGTCTACACCGCCGACGGCAGCTTCGGTAACTACACCGCCTTCGCGGGCGGCAACTTCAAGACCCGCGAGGCCTACGGCATGATCGGCGGGATGCCGCTCGACGGCTACGTCCGCGCCGGGCGCTTCCGCGTGCCGTTCGGGCTGCGCTGGGACGACCACACCGTGGCGACGCGCAACTCCTTCCTCGACTTCTACGACGGCCGCGCCTTCCTGCCCTACGATCCGCGCGCCACCGACGCCGGGATCGAGGCCGGGGGGGATCACGGCAACTGGTTCGGCCGCGGCTCGTTCACCAACGGCCCCGCGAGTCCGCTCGGCAGCCCGCCGTTCGCTGAAACCTTTGCGCTCAAGCTCGGCTTCAACTCGCCGCGCGCGCAGGTGGCGGCCTCGTTCTACGACAACTTCAATCACCCGCCGCCGTTCGGCGGCATCAAGCGGGCGACGCGTTGGGGCATTTACGGGCTCAGCCACGCCGGCTCGTTCGCCTTCCTCGGCGAGCTGGCGGCCGGCACCGACGAGGCGGCGCCGCCGGCCGGCATGGCGTCCGGCACCAAGAACAACCTGCTGGCCGGGATCATCGAGGCGGACTATGCGCTGCGGCGCTCGCTCAACTTCCGCGCCCGCTACGACCGCGTCGAGCTGGCCCGCGGCCAGCCGCAGCCGTTGGAAGACCAGGGCACGTTCGACCGTTACGCGATCGAGGGCGAGATCGTCCCCGCGCCCTTCACCGAGCTGCGCTGGACGCTGCGCTACATCGACCCGGCCGCGGACTCCGACCGTTTCGGCCAGCGCCTGAGGCCCGATCGCCAGGCGTATCTGCAGTTCCACTTCAGCTATTGAGCGTGGACGTGCGCTGTGGCCCGGCGCCACACGGCGAGTGACGGCCGAGGAAGGCAACAATCGGCCATCACGCTCTCCCGGCGTCGCGGCCTGGCCCCGGCCCGCCGAGTGACGGCCGAGAGAGGCAACAATCGGCCGTCCCTCGCAGGCCGCGGCCGGGCCGCCGTGTTCGAGCGCGCCTAGGCGCGGGCGCCGGCGGCGGCACGCAGACGCTGCGATAGCGTACGTGCGACGACCCGCAGCGTGAGCGGGGTGCAGTCGGCCGCCGAGAGCCGCAGCGCCGCCTCGGGGATCTCCTCGAGGAACGAGTCGTTCTGGAGCCCGACCAGCACGGTGGCGCGCTCCCGGCAGCGCGCCCGCAGGCGCTCGAGCGGCTCGCCGGCGAGCGGCGTGCGCCCGGCATAGACCGCCACCTCGAGCGCCGGCCCGCCCTCGCCGATCGGCACGCCGGCGCGCGCGAGCTCGGCGCCGAGCGCCGCCGCCGCGGGCGCGGGATCGCGCGTTCCGGCGCGCGCCGGGTCGGCGGGTGCCGCGTCCACCACCCGCCACGGCGCCCCGATCGCGGGCAGCGCGCCGTTGACGATCAGCCCGCGCTCGATGATCGCCTCGAGGCGCGGGATCCAGTCGGGCGGGGTCAGCGACTCGAGCGGGCGTGCGAGCTCGTCGCCGCCGGGCTCGGCGAGGCCGCGGTCGAAGGCCTCGAGTCGCGGCCGCGAGGCGTCGAAGCCCTCACGGCCGATGGCGCCCTCGACGATGGCGCGCGCCAGCGTGAGGCGCGCGCGGCGCAGCTCCTCGTCGTGGAGCGCGAACAGCAGCAGGTCGCACCCGGCCTCGAGCGCGTCGCGCGCCGACTCGAACGCGCCGCGCCCCTCGCGTGCCCCCTTCATCTCCAGCGAGTCGGTGATGCACACGCCCTCGAAGCCCAGCTCCTGGCGCAGCAGGTCGTGGGCGATGGCGCGCGAGAAGGTGGCGGGGCGCTCGGGGTCGAGGGCGCGGTAGACGACGTGCGCGGTCATCACCGCCGCGGCCTCGCGGTTGCCGCGGAACGGGACCAACTCGCAGGCCTCGAGCGCCGCGCGCGGCTTGTCGCTCGCCGGCAGCGCGAGGTGGGAGTCGACGCGCGTGTCGCCGTGCCCCGGGTAGTGCTTGAGGCAGGCGGCCAGCCCCGCGGCCCGGAAGCCGCGCAGCGCCTCGGCGACCCGCGCCGCCACGTGCGCCGGCTCGCTGCCGTAGGCGCGCGGGCCGATCACCGGGTTCCGGGGCTCGCTGTGGACGTCGGCGACCGGCGCAAACACCCAGTCGATCCCCAGTGACCGCAGGCGCTCACCGGTCACCCGGCTCGCCCACTCGATGTCGCCGGCCGCCGCCCCGCGGGCGAGCAGCAGCGCGTTGGGCGGCACCGCCAGGTGCCCGGCGAGCTGGGAGACGAAACCGCCCTCCTCGTCGATGGCGATGAACAGCCGCCGCGGGCGTGCCAGCTCGCGCAGTCGCGCGGTGAGCCGGCGCAGGCCGTCGAGGTCGGCGAAGTCGCGCCGGAACACGATGACGCCGGCTGGCGGGTAGGCGGCGAAGTCGCGCTCCCACGCAGGATCGAGCCCCGCGGGCGGGAGCCCGATCACCATCCGGCGCGCGATCGCGCGCTGGGCGTCCATGGAGGCCAAGGTGGGCGAGGGCGGAGGGCTTGTCAATGGCGGCCCGGTCCCGGGATGGCGGCGCCCGCCCCGCGCCCCCGGGCCGTGCAAAACGCTTGTCGCGCCGGGCTCTCGGCCGCTGATACAATCGATGGCCCATGCGTGACCCTGTGTCCCAGCGCAGCACCCGGTTCACCGAGTCGGTGATCCGCGAGATGACCCGGCTGTGCCTGGAACACGACGGCGTCAACCTCGCCCAGGGCTTCCCGGACTTCCCGGCGCCGGCGGCGATCAAGGACGAGGCCTCCCGGGCGCTCCAGGCCGACGTCAACCAGTACGCCATCACCTGGGGAGCGAAGCGACTGCGCCAGGCCCTGGTCGGCAAGACGCGGCGCTTCAGCGGGCTCGACTACGACCCTGAGACCGAGGTCACGGTGTGCTGCGGCGCCACCGAGTGCATGGCCTCGACCCTGCTCGCCCTGGTCAATCCCGGCGAGGAGGTCATCGTGTTCGAGCCGTTCTACGAGAACTACGGCCCCGACGCCATCCTGTGCGGCGCGAGCCCGCGCTTCGTGCGGTTGCGCGAGCCCGACTGGTCCTACGACCCGGCCGAGCTCGAGCGCGCCTTCGGGAACCGGACCAAGGCGATCGTCATCAATACTCCCAACAACCCCACGGGGAAGGTGTTTTCCCGCGGCGAACTCGAACAGATTGCCGCGCTGTGCCGGAAGTGGGATGTCATTGCGGTGACCGACGAGATCTACGAGCACATCGTTTACGACGGCGCGCGGCACGTGAGCCTTGCCGGCCTCGAAGGGATGCGGGAGCGGACGGTGACCATCAGCGGGATGTCCAAGACCTACAGCGTCACCGGCTGGCGCATCGGCTGGTGCCTTGGGGCGCCGCGCCTCAGCAACGCAATCCGAAAGGTTCACGACTTCTTGACCGTGGGGGCGCCGGCGCCCCTGCAGGAAGCGGCGGCCACGGCCCTGGAGCTGCCGGTGGCCTACTACGATCAACTTGCCGATAGCTACCGGGAACGGCGAGACTATCTGGTGCCGGCGCTCGAGGCCGCCGGCTTCCGAGCCTTTTCCCCGCGCGGGGCCTATTACGTGATGACCGACATTTCCGGCTTCGGCTTCCGGGACGACGTGGCGTTCGCGCGCCACCTGGTCTCCGGGGTGGGCGTGGCCGCGGTGCCGGGCTCCAGCTTCTATTCCGACCCGGCCGCCGGCCGGGAACGGCTGCGCTTCCACTTTGCGCGGCGGCGCGAGACTCTCGAGGCGGCGACGCAGCGCCTCGCGCGGCTCGCGGCGCGCGCGCCGATCGCCTGATCCGCATCCAGAGGAAACACACCATGTCTTCGTTCCGCCGTTCTTCCCGGGGCCCGCTCGTGGTGGCCCTGTCGCTTGCGCTGTTGCTGGGCTTCGGGATGGCGCGCGGCCTGCAGGCCACCGACGATCTGCGCGGGCAGCTCGATCTGTTCTCCCAGGTGCTGTACCTGGTCCAGAACAACTACGTCGACGTTCCCGACAACCAGAAGCTCATCAAGGGCGCGATCGACGGCATGCTCAAGACCCTCGATCCGCACACCGTCTACCTGCCCCAGCAGCGCGCCGAGCGCATGGACGAGGACTTCCACGGCGAGTACTCGGGGATCGGGATCTCGTTCGAGATCCGTGACGGCGCGATCGTGGTGATCTCGCCGCTCGAGGGCACGCCGGCCTTCCGGCTCGGGATCCGCGCCGGCGACCGCATCGTCGAGATCGACAACAAGCCCCTGGCGAAGACCATCAACAACGACGACGTGTTCCGGATGCTGCGCGGTCCCTCGGGCACCACCGTCGAGGTGGCGATCGCGCGCGAGGACGAGCCCGAGCACCTCAAGTTCACGATCGAGCGCGCCAAGATCCCGATCGAGAGCATTCCCTACGCCTACATGATCCGCCCCGGGGTCGGGTACGTGCGCATCATCCGCTTCGCCCAGACCACCGGGCAGGAGCTGGAGACCGCGCTCAACACCCTGCGCGGGCAGGGCATGAAGTCGCTGCTCATCGACCTGCGCGCCAACTCCGGCGGCCTGCTGTCCCAGGCGGTCGACGTGCTCGACCAGCTGGTGCCGAGCGACAAGCTGCTGGTCTACACCCGCGGGCGCATTCCGTCGGCCAACGCCGACTACCGCAGCAGCGACCGCCCGCGCACCATGCTCGGACACCCGATCGTGGTGCTGATCGACCACGGCAGCGCCTCGGCCTCGGAGATCGTCTCGGGCGCGATCCAGGACCTCGACCGCGGCATCGTCGCCGGCACCAACTCGTTCGGCAAGGGGCTGGTGCAGAACCAGCTGCGCCTGAACGACGGCTCCAAGCTGCTGCTCACCATCGCCAAGTACTACACGCCCAGCGGGCGGCTGATCCAGCGCGACTACTCGAAGTACTCGGACCGCGAGGAGTACGCCGAGGACGCGATGAGGGACGACGTGCCGAGCGACTCGATCCTGGCCACGCGGCCCAAGTTCAAGACCCCGACCGGGCGCACGGTGTACGGCGGCGGCGGCATCTATCCCGACGTCATCCTCAAGGATCCGCCCAACCTGACCCGGCCGCAGATCGAGATGATCGCCAAGCGCGGCTTCTTCGAGTTCGCGACCCATTACGTCAACACCCACAAGGACATGAAGTGGACGCCCGAGATGCTGGGCAGGAGCTTCACCCTCAGCGACGCCGACTGGAGCGCGCTGCGCAAGTCGATGGAGAAGCAGAAGGTCACGGTCAGCGATTCGGTGTGGACCGCCGACCGTCCGTTCATGCTGCGCCAGGTGCGCGCCGAGCTGGCCAGCGCCACGCTCGGGCAGCTCGAGCGCTACAAGATCCTGGTCGAGGACGACACCCAGCTGAACGCCGCGCTCGACCTGTTCCCGCGCGCCAGCAAGCTGATGTCGCTGGCCTCGGGCGACGGCGGCAGCAAGGGGGCCGAGCAGAAGTAACGGGGCGGCCGGCGAGGTTCGAGTGACGAGGCCCCGGCGGGCGATGCCCGCCGGGGCCCTTTGCCGCGGGCGCCCGTCGCGATGCGGGGGACGGGGCCCGACCACGCCGGGAGCGGCGCGGTGCTACGATTCGGGGCGGACCACGGCCGAGCGGGGGTCGAGATGGAAGCCACGCCCACCACCGCGCTGATCACCGGCGCGTCGAGCGGGATCGGGCACGAGCTGGCGAAGCGGTTCGCGCGGGATCGGGCGCGCCTCCTGCTCGTGGGGCGCAACCCGGATGCGCTGGGCGCGGTGGCGCGAGAGCTGGCGTCGCTCGGCGCCACGGGCACCGAGGTGATCGTCGCCGACCTCGCGAAGGCGGCGGGCGCGCCCCAGGTGCTGCAGGAGCTCGGCGCGCGCCGGCTCGAGGTCGACGCGCTGGTCAACAATGCCGGCTACGGGCTATCGGGCCGCTTCGCGTCGACCGACCTGGCGAGCGAGCTGGAGATGATCCAGCTGAACATCGGCTCGCTCACCGCGCTCACGAAAGGCGTTCTGCCCGCGATGCTGGCCCGCCGCCGCGGCAACATCCTGAACGTCGCCTCGACCGCGGCCTTCCAGCCCGGACCGTTCATGGCGGTCTACTACGCGACCAAGGCCTACGTGCTGTCGTTCTCCGAGGCGCTGGCCGAGGAGCTGTCCGGCACCGGCGTCCGGGTGACGACGCTGTGCCCCGGACCCACCGACACCGGGTTCGCCGCACGCGCCAACGTCACCGGGTCGCGGCTGTTCCACATCGGCGGCCGGACCTCCGCCGCCGCGGTCGCCGCCGCCGGCTACCGGGCCATGAAGCAGGGCCGGCGGCTGGTGATCCCCGGTGCCCTCAACCAGCTCCAGGTCCAGGCGGTGAGGATCTCGCCCCGGGCCGCGGTGCTGAAGATCGCGCGGGCGCTGAACGAGACCCCGGGCTAGGCGGCCGCCACCCGCACCCCGTCGCCCTCGCCGAGCCCCAGCCGGTCGGCGGCGTCGCCGCCCACCTGGGCGATCTCGAGCCTGCCGCTCGAGCCCATGATCGCCACGATCGCGCCCATCGGCGCGTCGCCGTAGGAGCGCGTGAGGCCGTGGATGGTGCGCGTGCCGACGTCGACCTCCAGCCGCTCGTCGGGCACGCGCGGGAACTCGGCGGCGATCCGCTCGGCGGTGAGGTTGGTGAGCGCGTTGCCGAAGCGATCGACGTAGACCACGCGGCCGACCAGGGCCTCATCGACACGACGCGGCGGGGCGGCGTCGAGGCGGACCGGGTCGCTGACACGCGGGCCGACCTTGTCGAGCGCCAGCCCGCAGGCGAGCTGGGCGGCGACCGGCGCGAACACGTCGCGGCCGTGGAACGTGCGGCTCACCGGCCGGCGGAGGTAGCGCTCCTCGGTGAGCGCGCGCACCTCGGCGTCCGCGGCGGCGAGCGCCCACTCGAGCAGGCCGTTGTCGGGCCCCACGAAGCGCTGGCCCCGGGCGCTCACGGCCAGCGCGCGGCGCGCGGTGCCGACGCCGGGATCGACCACAACGAGGTGCACGGTGCCGTCGGGAAAGTCGGGGGCGGCGGCCTCGAGCACGAAGGCGGCGCGCGCGAGGTTGCCGGGCGGGATGCCGTGGGCGAGATCCACGACCCGCGCCTCGGGGCACAGCCCGTGGAGGACTCCGTGCACCACACCCACGAACCAGTCCTGGTGGCCGAAGTCCGAGGTGAAGGTGATGATCGCGGGCCTCACGCGCCCGCTCCCACGGCGGCGTCACGCCGCGCCAGCATCCCGGCGAGCAGCGTCCAGGCGCCCTCGACGGTGAGGCGCGCCAGGCAGCGCAGGTCGTCGCATTCGTCGCGATGGCAGGGGCTGCACTCGACGCGGGCGTAGTAGGCGCGATGACCGGCGCTCGCGGGGTAGGGGAAGAACATCGCCGGCCGGTTGCGCGACATGAGGCCGAGGGTCGGGGCGCCGGACGCAACCGCGGTGTGGAGCGGCCCGGTGTCGCCGCACACGAACGCGGCGCAGCGCGACTGGAGCGCCACCAGGCGCTCGATCGGCCAGCCCTCGACCACGAACGCGCGCCGCGCCGGCAGTCGGGCGGCGATCGCGCGAGCACGGGGCTCCTCGCCGGGGCCGGCGGTGATCAGGGCGACGCCGTGCGGCTCGGCGTCCAGGTAGCGTCCGGCCAGCGCCGCGTAACGCTCGGCGTCCCAGCGCCGCGTCGGCCAGCGCGCGCCGGGATGGAGGCCCACGAGCCGCGCCCCGGCGGGCACGCCGAGCGCCGCGAGCGCGGCGTCGGTCTCGGCCCGCACCGGCCCGCCGATGTGGAGCCGCGGCACGCCGGGCTCGGCGGGCCAGCCGAGCGCGGCGAGCGCGGCGAGGTGGAAGCCGATCGCCGACAGCGTGCGCGGGCGGGCGTGGTGGGTATAGAGCGCCGAGCGCCAGCCCTTGTTGGGGTAGCCGACGCGCGTTCGGGCGCCCGACAGTGCGCTGAGCGCCGCGGTGCGGGGGTTGCAGAACAGATCGATCGCGAGATCGGGGGCGAAGCGCCGGAGGCGGGCGCCGAGCGCCAGCGTCGCTCCGAGATCGCCGGCGCGGTCGGCGACGAACAGCTCGTCGACGCGCGGATCGCCGTCCAGCAGCGGGGCGCTCTCGCGCTCGACCAGGTAGGCGACCCGCGCGCCGGGCGCGGCACGCCGCACCGCATCGAGGGTGGGGAGGGTGAGGCAGATGTCGCCGATGAAGCGCGGGCGAATGAGCAGCACGCGCGCGACGGTGGCAGGGTCCAGCGGGCGCGGGGTCGGCATGGGTTATGATGGCGGCCTGAGACCGACGGCAGCTTAGCCGTCGCCCATCGAACCCGCCAGCCAGGAGGCGCTCGTGTCCGCGTCGAGTCGCAAGGGATCAGGCCGCACGCCGGGGCCGCGCACGCGCGCGGTGCACGGCGGCGGATCGTCGAGCCGCGGGCCGGTGTCGACGCCGATCGTCCACTCGGTCACGTTCAGCTTCCCCGACCTCGACGCGCTGATGGTGGCCCAGAACGCGGGCCCCGAGGGCGCCTTCTACCAGCGCTACGGCCATCCCACGCTCGCCGCCGCCGAGGCGCGCCTCGCCGAGCTCGAGGACGCCGAAGCGGGGCTGTTGTTCTCCTCGGGCATGGCGGCGATCTCGGCGGTGTTCCTGGCCCTGCTCAAGTCGGGGGACCATGTCGTGGCGCTGCATCAGTCCTACGGCGGCACCCACGCGCTGCTCCAGTGGGGCGCCGAGCGCTTCGGCTGGAGCTTCGATCTGGTCGACGCGCGCGATCCGGCCGCCTGGGAACGCGCGTTCAAGCCCTCGACCCGCATCTTCCACGTCGAGTCGCCCACCAATCCCACGCTCACGATCGTCGATCTCGAGCGCGCGGCGAGGCTCGCGCACGCGCGCGACGCCGCCCTCACCTGCGACAGCACCTTCGCCTCGCCGGTGGGCCAGCATCCGCTGGCGCTCGGCGCCGACGTCGTTATGCACAGCGCGACCAAGTCGATCGGCGGGCACGGCGACCTGCTGGCGGGGGCGGTGCTCGGCCCCCGGGCGCGCATCGGCGCGGTGTGGAAGGTGCGCAAGGTGTTCGGCGCCGTGCCCGATCCGGCCCTGGCGTGGCAGATCGAGCGCAGTCTCAAGACATTGCCGCTGCGCGTCGCGGCCACCAACGCGACCGCCCTCGAGCTCGCGACCCGACTGACCGCGCATCCCGGCGTGGCGCAGGTGTTCTACCCCGGGCTCGCGTCCCATCCGGGCCACGACGTGGCGCGGCGCCAGATGAGCCTCGGCTTCGGGCCGGTGCTCGCCTTCGACGTGCGCGGCGGCACCGAGGCGGCGACGCGCGTCATCGAGGGGCTCGAGCTCATCGCCCACGCGCCCAGCCTCGGCAGCGTCGACTCGCTGGCCAGCCTGCCCGCCTACACCTCGCACCTTCAGCTGGGCGAGGAGGGGCGGCGGCGCGCGGGCATTCCCGACGGGCTGATTCGGCTCTCGGTCGGACTCGAAGAGGCCGATGACCTGTGGGCCGACCTCGCAGAGGCACTGGCGCGGGTTCCCGCGCACGCGACGCCCCAGCGTTAGGCGGGGCGGCCGGCTTTTTGAGCGCTGGGGACGGCGTGTTAACATCCGCGGCCATACTTGTTACCCGGCCCTGGAGGGAGTCCCGCCGTGAAGCGACCCGTCGCCATCCTGTTCGCGCTGAGCCTCATGCCCCTGGCCTCGCTGACCCATGCCGCGCCCGCGCCGACCACCCCGGCGCAGAAGGTCGGCACGTCCCCGGCCCCGGTTCCCAACGCGGCGGCGCTCGCGACCACATCGGCGGTGGACAGCCTCGGCTTCCTCGAGCACTCGTTCGCCAAGGACAGCACCAACTTCGACAACCTGTACCGCCTCGGGGTCGCCTACCTCGACCGCGACCGCACCGCTGACGCGCTGCGGGTGCTGGAAATGGCGAACCGGCGCAAGCCCAATGACATGAAGACCCTGGTCAACCTGGGGGCGGCGCTCGACGCCAGCGGCCGTGCCGCCGAGGCCCAGGAGTACTACCGTAAGGCGCTCAATGCCGCGCCCGGCGACTCGGTGGCGGTGTGCCGCCTCGCCAGCTCGCTCTACTCCCAGGCCAAGTACCCCCAGGCGGTCGACATGCTGCGCGACCTGATCAAGAAGAAGCCGCGCTCCTACTGCGCGTACTTCACTCTCGGGGTCGCGTTCGCCGACGCCGGCATCTATCGGGACGCGATCCGGATGTGGCAGAAGGTGGTCGAGCTCGCGCCCTCGTCGCCCGAGGCGACCAGCGCCAAGGAGAGCATCGAGGTGCTGCAGAAGTTCGTCCAGTAACGGCGCGCGGCAGGCCGCAGGCCGCGCCAGCCTCCGCGCGGTGAGCGCATGATCTACTTCGACCACAACGCATCGACGCCGGTGCGACCCGAGGCCGCCGCGGCCCTGCAGGCGGCGCTGGCCGGGCTCCATGCCAACCCCTCCAGCGCCCACCGCGAGGGCCAGCGCGCGCGCGCCGCGATCGAGCGCGCCCGCGAGCAGGTCGGGGCCCTGGTGGGCGCCCGGCCCGACGAGGTGGTGTTCACGAGCGGCGGCACCGAGGGCGATCACGTCGCCCTGATCGGCGCGGCCTGGGCGGCCGAGCCGCGCGGGCGGCGCATCGCGATCTCGGCGCTCGAGCACCACGCGATCCACGGCGCGGCCGCCGTGCTGGAGCGCCTCGGCTGGGCCGTCGAGCACCTGCCCGCCGACGCGGACGGACGCATCGATCCGGCCGCGATCGAGTCGTTGCCCACCGACACCACGGTGGTGGCGGTGATGCTGGCCAACAACGAGACCGGGGTGATCCAGCCGCTGGCCGAGATCGCCCGTCGCGCCACGGCGCGCGGCCTGCGCGTGGTGTGCGACGCGGTGCAGGCGGCGGGCAAGATCCCGGTGCGCCGCGAAACGCTTGACGCCGACTACCTGGTGATCTCGGGCCACAAGTTCGGCGGGCCGAAGGGCGCCGGGGCCTTGATCGTGGGCGCCGCTGCGCCGCTCGAGCCGCTGTTCCGCGGCAGCGCCCAGGAGCGCGGGCGGCGCGGCGGCACCGAGAACCTGCCCGGGATCGTGGCGCTCGGCGCCGCGGCGGCGGCGGCGGCGCGCGACCTCGAGGCCGAGCACCAGCGCCTGCTCGAGCTGCGCGCACGGCTCGAGTCGGGAGTGCGCGCGGCGCTGCCCGACGCAGTGGTGCACGGGGCGGCCGCGCCGCGGCTTCCCAACACCGTCAACCTGTCGATCCCTGGCGCGCGCAGCGACCACATGCTGATGGCGCTCGACGCCCGCGGGGTCGCGGTCTCGGCGGGCGCGGCGTGCGCGAGCGGCGCGGTCGAGCCCTCGCCGGTGCTGTCGGCGATGGGGGTGCCGCGCGAGCTGGCGGTGTGCGCGCTGCGCCTGTCGATGGGCCGCGACACCACGGCGGCCGAGGTCGACGCGGTAGTCGAGGCGCTGACCGCCGCCGCCACCATGGCGCGCGCCGTCACGGCGGGGGCGCGATGAGCGCGCGCACCGTGCTGGCGGCGATGAGCGGCGGGGTCGACTCGGCGGTGGCCGCGGCGCTGCTCGCCGAGCGCGGCGACCGGGTGACCGGCGTGACGCTCAAGCTGTGGTGCTACGGCCAGTCGCCGCTGAGCCCGCGCGCCTGCTGCACGCTGGATGCGATCGAGGATGCCCGCGCGGTGGCGCGACGCATGGGCTTCCCGCACTTCGTGGTCGAGGCCGAGGAGATCTTCCGCGCCCGCGTGCTCCAGCCGTTCCTCGACGACTACGCCGGCGGACGCACGCCCTATCCGTGCGCGCTGTGCAATCAGCACCTCAAGTTCGGCGATCTGGTGGCGCGCATGGAGCTGATCGGCGCCGAGCGCCTCGCCACCGGGCACTACGCGCGGGTCGGGCGGCTCGCCGATGGCTCGGTGGCGCTGCGGCGTGCGGCCGACCCGACCAAGGACCAGTCCTACGCGCTGGCGCTCGTGCCCTACGCGGCGCTCGGACGCGTCGAGTTCCCGCTCGGTGCGCTCACCAAGCACGAGGTGCGCGCGCACGGCGAGCGCCTGGGGCTCACGGTGTGGGACAAGCCGGAGAGCCAGGATCTGTGCTTCGTTCCCGATCGCGACTACGCCGGGTTCATGGAGAGGAACCTGGGCGAGACCCGCGGCACCGGCGCGGGGGATTTCGTCGATGCGCAAGGGCGGCGCCTCGGCCGCCACCGCGGCATCATCCACTACACCGTGGGCCAGCGTCGCGGACTCGGTCTCGCCGCCGCCACGCCCCTCTACGTGCTGGCGATCGACGCGGTGGCCAACGCGGTGGTGGTCGGACCGCGCGCGGCGCTCGAGTCGGAAGCACTGCTCACCGCGCCCGCCAACTGGCTGCTCCCCGCCCCGCCCGCCGACGGCGCGCGCGCCTCGGTCAGGATCCGCTATCACCACGCCGCCGCGCCGGCACGGCTCGCGTTGCGCGAGGGCGGCCGGGTCGAGGTGCGGTTCGAGCAGCCCCAGGCGGCCGTGACCCCGGGTCAGCTGGCGGTGTTCTACGACGGCGACCGCGTGCTGGGCGGGGCCGCGATCGAGCGCCCGCTGGCCGGGACCACCGGGGCCGGCCGCACGACGCGCGCGGCCGCGGTCGTGCCGGCGTCGCGCGCCGCGGTGGTGGCCGCGGCGTCATGAGCGGGGTGGCCCCGCTCGCGACCCGCCTGCTCGATCGCTGTCTCGGCTGCGGCGCCACGGAGCTGCGCGCGCTCCCGCTGCGTTACGAGTTCCGCGGCCGCTTCCCGCTGGTCGAGTGCCGGCGCTGCGGGCTGCGCTTCCTGAGCGCCCAGCCGCGCGGCGCGGCGCTCGCCGAGCTGTACTCGAGCGGCTATTTCGAGCGCGACTTCCGCTGCGGCCGCAGCGCCGCCGGCTACTACAGCGAGGACGCGTTCCGGGCCGAGAACGAAGGGCTGCTCGACACCTTCGATGCGCTGCTGCCCGCGGCGCGCGGCGCCGGCGCGGCGCGGCGCCGACGGCTGCTCGAGGTGGGCTGCGCGGGCGGCTGGCTGCTCCAGCGCGCGGCCGGGCGCGGCTGGGAGCCGCAGGGCGTCGAGCTGTCCGCCGATGCCGTGGCGCACGCCCGCTCGCTGGGGCTCGCGGTGTTCGAGGGCGACCTTGCGGACGCGCGCTTCCCGGACGGGGCCTTCGATCTGGTCTACATGGGCGACGTGCTGGAGCACGTGCCCGACTGCCGCGCCACGCTCGACGAGGTCGCGCGGGTGCTGGCGCCCGGCGGCCACCTCTACCTGCGCGGGCCGATCACCACGCACTCGCTGGCGCGCCGCTTCGCGCTCGCGGCCTACGGTGCCGCCGGGGCCACCATCGTGCTGCGCGAGCCGCCCTATCACCTGTGGGAGTTCCGGCCCGGCCCGCTGCGCGATCTGTGCACCCGCGCCGGGCTCGAGGTGGTGCGGATGACTCAGAGCAAGATCCCGCCTGGGTCGCCGCACGGGGAGAAGAGCGCGCTCCAGCGGCTGGCGCTCGCCGCCATCGATGCCGTCAACCTGCCGCTCACCCGGGCGTTCAACGTGGCCGGCGACCGCATCGTCCTGGTCGCGCGCCGGCCCTGACCCGCTACCTCGGAGCGCTCAGCGTCTCGAGGTAGTTGGCCAGCGTGTTGTGCTGGTGCTGGCGCAGGGTGGAGCACTGGCGCAGCTCGTCCTCGACCCTGGCGAGCTCGACGTCGAACCCGGGCCCGCGCCGCTCCGGGGTGAAGAACGCCTTCGCCGATTCGAGCCGCTCCGGCGAGCAGCCGGCCGCGAAGCGGATCAGGAACGGCTGGGCATAGGGCGGCAGACGCTTCGCCAGAGCGTCGTAGCGGCGCGTCATCCAGCGATAGGAGCGCTCGCGGTTCTCGTCCATCTGGTTCACCGCCATCCAGATGCTGTACATCTCGTTGGGCCGCACCGCGTCGCTCAGCGAGTAATCGAGCGCCCGTTCCACCAGCGTGCTGTCGCGGAAGCTGCCCAGGGCGTTGAGCAGCCGCGCGCGCTCGACCGGCGTCCGCGCGTGCTCGAAGCGGCGCTGGTACTGGCCGAAGCGCGCCGAGTCGCCGTCGAGCGCGGCGAGCCGCAGCGACGACTCGACCAGCGAGGGATGGACCGCCGCCGGATCGCGCATCCAGGCGGCGGCGCGGGTCCGGGCGCCGGCCACCACGCCGGCGTCGTGGCCGTAGGCGCCCAGCCACAGCATCAGCCGGCCGCGGAGCGCGGTGGCCGCGGGACGCTCGCCCTTGACCGGGGCGGCGCCGTAGCGCTGCAGCACCGGTCCGACGTAGCGGCGCAGGTACTCCGCGAAGCCGCGCTCGAACTCGGGGGCGATGAGGCGGAGGCGGATGCGGTCGAGGGCGTCGAGCACCGCGCCGCTGACCTCGGGGCGCGGGTCGGCGACCAGCCGGCTGAACATCTGGAGCGCCTCGTCGACCTGCAGGAACCCGCCTTCGATGCCGGCCGCCAGGTTGTTGACCAGTCCCATCCGCTCGCGCGGGCTCATGATCGTGGCCGCGCGATCGACCAGCGCCCAGCGCAGGTCGGTATGGAGCTGCCAGCGGTAGTAGCCGCGCTCCTCGAGGTTGAGATGGAGCCAGTCGATCTTCGGCGCGTCGCCGATCTGGACGAACTGCTCGCCCTTGCTCATCATGATCGTGTGGGTGAAGCTGGTTTTCCCGCTGCCGTAGCGGATCGTGACCGGCACGCGCCAGTCGGGGATCACCGGCGCGGGGTCGCCCTGGTTGTAGAAGCGCTCCAGCCCCAGCTGCACCCGGCCGTCGTCGCGCACCAGCCCCGTGACCACCGGCACCCCGGGATTGTCGAGGAACGAGGTCACGGTCTTCGAGACGTCGTGGCCCGAGGCCTTCGACAACGCGTTCCACAGGTCGGCGCCCTCGGCGTTCCCCCAGGCGTGATCGGTGACGTAGGCGCGCACGCCGGTCTTGAAGGTGTCGGGTCCGATCCACTGCTCGATCATCCCCAGCACCGCCTCGCCCTTCTGGTAGGCCAGCTCGTCGAACAGCTCGTCCATGTTCCCGAAGCCGTCGACGTCGGCGCGCATCGCCCGGGTCGAGGCCTGGGCGTCGCGCTCCATGGCGCGCTGGGTGCCGACCAGCTCCTCGACCGGCATGTCGAACTCGGGGGCCACCTGCTGCGTGACCTTGTCGCCCAGCCACGAGGCGAACGATTCGTTGAGCCATACGTCGTTCCACCAGCGCATCGTGACCAGGTCGCCGAACCACATGTGGGCCAGCTCGTGCGCGGTGACGGCGATGAAGTGCCTGCGCTCCTCGCTGCTGGCCTCCGTGGGATCGACCAGCACGATGCGGTCGCGGAACGTGACCGCGCCGGCGTTCTCCATCGCACCGGCCCAGAACTCGGGCACCGCGACCAGGTCGAGCTTCTTGTAGGGATAGGGGCGCCCGAAGTAGGCCTCGAGCGCGGACAGGATCTTCGGGGTTTCGCGCACCGCCATGCCGGCGAGCTGCGACGTCCCCTTGGGCGCGACGATCCTCACCGGCACCGTCATCCCCGCGACCGGCACCGTTTCCCACGGTCCGGTGACGATCGCCACCAGGTAGGAGGGCAGCGGCGGCGAGGGCTCGAACTCGACGGTGCGGGACTCGCCGATCGTGGAGTCGCGCGCGATCGGCGTGTTCGAGATCGCGGCGTGGCCGCGCGGCACCAACAGGGTGAGCTGCCAGGGGATCTTGAATTCGGGCTCGTCCCAGCACGGGAACGCCTGGCGCGCCGAGATCGCCTCGAACTGCGACACCACGTAGGACTCGCCGCCCGCGACCAGCTTGTAGAGCCCGTCGGCGCGGGTGCCGAACTCGTTGGTGAACGCGATCTCGAGCGTGTAGTCGCCGGGCGCGAGCGGGCGAGAGGCGCGCGCGGTGACCACGCCGTGCGGCTCGGCGCGGCTGGTGAGCGTGACCGGCCCGCCCGGGCCGCTGAGCGTCATCGTGCCCAGCTTCGGTCCCAGGTCGTGGAACTGGAACGAATCGGTGGCGGCGGTGACGCGCAGCTCGATGGTTGCGGTGCCGCGGTAGTCGCTCTTGCGCGCGTCGAGCTCGAGGCGCAACCGCTCCTCCGCCGGCACCACCACGTGCTCGAGCCGGTGCTGGGCGGTGAGCGCCCGTGCGGGCGGCGCGACGAGAGCGGCGAGCGCGAGCGCGCCGCACACCGCGCCGAACAAGGGCGAGCGGACGAGCATGGGTCCCGGACACTACCTTAGGAGTGCGTGACGTCGCCACCGCGCCGCAGCGCGCGGCGCGGCCCGGCGCCGGACGCGCCGCCGCACCGCCGGCGGTTGACAGGCTCGCAAGCGCCGCGCAAGCTCACCCGCTCGCATGCCCGCCAGCGATACCCTCAAGCCGCCCGCGGTCGAAACCGTCGGGCTCACCCGCACGTTTCGCGGCGCCCGCGCGCGGCGTGGCCGGCCGGCGCAGGCCGAGGTGCGGGCGCTGGCCGGGGTCGACACGCGCATCGAGCGCGGCGAGATCTTCGGCCTGCTGGGCCCCAACGGCGCCGGCAAGACCACGTTCCTCAAGATCCTGACCACGCTGCTCTCGCCCACCGCGGGCACCGCCCGCGTCGCCGGCTTCGACGTGGAGCGCGAGCCGCGCGAGGTGCGCCGCCGCATCAGCCTGGTCTCGGGCGGCGAGACCAGCGGCTACGGCATCCTCACGGTGCGGGAGTGCCTGTGGATGTTCTCGCAGTTCTACGGTGTGCCCAACCGGGTCGCCTGGCCGCGCATCGACGCGCTGATCAAGATCGTCGACCTCGAGGAACAGACCCATACCCGCATCAACCGGCTCTCGACCGGCCAGCGCCAGCGCATGAACTTTGCGCGCGGGTTTGTGAGCGACCCCGAGGTCATCTTCCTCGACGAGCCCACGCTGGGCATGGACGTCAACGCGGCGCGGGCGCTGCGCGGCTACGTGGCGCGCTGGGTGCGCGAGCGCGCGGGGCGCACCGTGCTGCTCACCACCCACTACATGGCCGAGGCCGAGGAGCTGTGCGACCGGATCGCGATCATCGATCGCGGCCGGGTGCTGGCGTGCGACAGCGTCCCGGGCCTGCGCCGCCAGGTCCAGGGCGGGCAGCACGTCGAGCTCGAGGTGCGCCCGGCCGACGGCGCGCTGCCCGACCTCGCGGCGCTCGCCGGGGTCCAGGCGGCGTGGGGGGCGCCGCACCCCGAGCGCGGCACCCGCACGGTCAAGTTCCGGCTCCCGCCCGACACCCCGCTGGTCAGCGTGCTGCGCCAGCTGGAGCAGGTGGGGGTGCGGATCGACGGGGTGGCGACGCGCGAGACCAATCTCGAGGACGTGTTCATCGCGGTGGTGGGGCGCGGCCTCGAGGACACCGGGGGACCCGAATGAGCGGACCGCTCGCCGCATCGCTGGCGCTCAACCTGCGCGCCACCGCCGCGCGGACCTACGTGCGCATCGTCGGCTCGATCCGGGAATGGACCTGGATCATCGGCGACGCGGTGCTGCCCAACCTCGGGATGTGCGCGTTCGTGTTGCTCTACCGCACCCTGGGTGCCCCGCGCTCGTTCGAGGCGCTGGCGGTGTTCGGCGGCATCCTGTCGACCTACTGGTTGAACGTGCTGTGGGGGATGGGGTCGCAGTTCTACTGGGAGAAGCAGCAGGGCCAGCTTCAGCTCTACTTCGCCGCTCCATGCTCGCGCATGGCGATCCTGACCGGGATGGCGATCGGCGGCATCCTCATGACCACGCTGCGCTCGCTGTTCGGCGTGTTCATGGGCTTCGTGGTGCTGGGAGTGCGGGTGCCGTCCTTCGACGTCGGGGTGCTGGCGCTGGTCTTCACCCTCACCATGACCTCGCTCTACGCCCTCGGCATGACGCTGGCCTCGCTGTTCCTGCTCTACGGTCGTGAGGCCTGGCACCTGTCGAACGCGCTCCAGGAGCCGGTCTACTTCCTGTCCGGGCTCTACTTCCCGCTGCGCGCGCTGGGCGCCCTGGGCGCCGCGGCCGCCGGGCTGGTGCCGCTCGGCCTCGGGGTCGACGCGCTGCGCCAGGTCCTGATGGGGGCGCACGCGGAGGGGTTCCTGCCGCTGCGCGCCGAGACCCTGATCCTCGCCGGCTTCACGCTCGCGTTCCTGGTGCTGGCGCGCGCGGCGCTCGCCTACCTCGAGGGGCTCTCGAAGCGCGAGGGCCGCCTCACCCAGCGCTGGCAATGAGAACGCTCACCGCGCGCCTGCGCACCGCCGCCTGGCTGGGCTGGCAGGTCGAGTCGAACTGGGCCGACCCGCTGGTGTTCTTCATCTACACCGTGCTGCGCCCGCTCGCCACCTCGCTGATCCTGGCCGCCATGTACTGGGCGGTGGGCGCGCGTGCCACGCGCGCCGGCCTGTTTCCGGCGGTCTATCTCGGCAACGCGTTCCATGTCTACGTCACCACGGTGGTGATCGGCATGGGGTGGGTGGTGGTCGAGGATCGCGAGGAATACGAGACGCTGAAGTACGTCTTCACCTCGCCGATCGGCATGTTCAGCTACCTCACCGGGCGCGCCTCGGTGAAGCTGGTGCTGGCGACGGTGAGCCTGCTGCTCACCCTCGGCGTGGGCTGGTTCCTGGTCCACGTGCGCTGGTCGTGGAGCGCGGTCGCCTGGGGGCCGCTGCTCGCGACCCTGGTGCTCGGGCTGGCCGCGACGCTGGCCCTCGGCTTCCTGGTCGCCGGCGTCGGGCTGCTGCTGCCGCGGGCGGCGATCAACATCAACGAGGGCCTCGCGGTCTCGCTCTACCTGCTGTGCGGCGTGATCTTCCCGATCGACCTGCTGCCCCACGGGCTTCAGGAGCTGTCGCTCCTGCTGCCCTTCACCTGGTGGTACGAGGGCCTGCGCCGCTTCACCTTCGGCCACGGGGTCAGCGCCCGCATCGGAGCGCTCTCCAACGTCCAGCTGCTCGGCGCCCTGCTGGTAACGACGCTCGCCTTCATGCTGCTCGGCTACCGCGGCTACAGCGCGCTCGAGCGGCGCGCGCGACAGGCCGGGCGGCTCGATCAGACCACGATGTTCTGAGCCACGCGGCGCGGAGGGGGCGAGGCCCGAACCGGGGCCCCTGGCATGCTCGTCCAGACCGATACGACCTCAGCCGTCGGAGCGCTCGAGCAGGCGCTGGTGCTCCGGCGCCATGACGGTGAGCGAGCCGAACAGGCGCCGCAGCGACTGGACCAGCCCCGAGACCCGTACCCCCTTCGCGGTCGGGCGCACGCGCTCGCCCTCGATCGTGACGTAGCGGTGCCGCACCAGCTCGTCGAGGCGCCGGCGCACGCGCAGCTCCTGGCTCGAGTGCACCGCCTCGAGCTGCGCGGCGCTGAGGCCCCCGCTCGCCGAGATCTCGTGCAGCAGGCGGAAGGCGATCGAGTTGTGGGCGTGGAGCGCCACCCCGTAGCAGCCCACCAGCGCGGGGATCGCGATCAGGAGGTAGGCGAGCACCGTGGCGGGCGCGAGCGGGGCGAGGAGCCCGAGCACGATCAGGCCGCCGGCGAGAGAGATCAGGTGGGCGGTCAGAATGCGGTGGGGCGAAAACGAGAGCTGCGAGGCGGTCTGGAAACCGATGCAGACCACGATCTGGACGGCGCAGGCCGCGGCGCAGGCGCCGAGCAGTCCCATGGTCTCAGGGCTCATTCCGCCGCACCCGGTAGAGCGGCCCGATCAGCACGCGGGCGACGAACGCCCCGGCGGGGGTGATCCGGAAGCGCCCATCCTGCTCGCGCACGAACCCGCGCCGCATCAGCTGGGCGAGCCGCCCGCGCACGTTGAGCGGGTCGCCGGCGAGCAGCGCCGCGGCGGTCACGCCGCTGGCAGGGTGCGACGCCACCACGGCCAGCAGGTCGAACGAGATGCTGCGGGTGATCAGCGCATAGAGCATCAGGATGCACAGCGCGTTTCCGAGCACCGCGAAGGCGAAGAGCGGCGTCGACAGGGCGACGAGGCGCGAAATCAGGAACGCGGCGATCGCGCAGGCCGCGGCGAAGGTCCCGAGCCACACCAGCGTGAAGCGCGCCGAGCGTGTGAGCTTGACGGCGGCCAGCGCCACGATGGCCGCGGCGAGCGGCACGGCGATGCCCCACAGTCCCTCAGCGATCACGACTCCCCGGGCCTCCCGGCGCGGCCCCACCCCGCGCCAGGTCGTTGGCCAGGGACGTGCGACCCCGCGCTCCGCGGCGCGCTGCCGCGCCGCGGCGATGGCGAGGACGGGCGTCCTCGCGGCCAGCGATGATACCGCCGCCGCGTCGCCGGGCACAACGCAGCGGCATCGTGACCGACCACGCTCGCGCGTGGCGGACCCGTGCTGGCGCGGGCTATACTCGCGCGCCGCCGCGCCGGCGGCCCAGGAACGACGCACCACAGGAGGCGAGCATGGCCGATCCCCGCCGCGCCGCGGGGCCCGCATGGTCCGAGCGCACCCGGCTGCTCCTCACCGCCGCACTCGCCACCGTCGCCGGGCTGATCCTCTACCTCCAGGGCACGGCGCCGAGCGTGGTCGAGGCCGACAACGCCGAGCTCCAGTCGGTGGCCATCCTGGGCGGCATCCCGCACCCCACCGGCTACCCGACCTTCGTGCTGGTGGGCCGCCTGTTCGCGCATCTGCCCTTCAGCGACCCGGCGTTTCGCATCAACGTCATGAGCGGCATGCTCGCCGCGCTGGCGCTCGGGCTCATGGTCGTCCTGCTTTCCACGCTCGGGCTCTCGCGGCGCGGCGCCTTCGCCGGCGCGCTGCTCTACGGGCTGAGCTACACGCTGTGGGACTCGGCGCTCAGGGCCGGCACGTACACGCTCTCGGTGTGCCTTGGCGTGCTGGGCCTGTGGCGCACCATCGTCGCTCTGCGCCAGGCCCGGCCCCGCGAGCTCGTCCTCGCCGGGCTGCTGCTCGGCCTGATGATCACCGGGCACATGTCGTTCCTGCTCCCGGTCGCGGCGCTGGGCCTCGCCCTGGTCGCCCGGGTGGTCGTGGCGCGGCAGCGCCCGATCGCAGGCCTCGCGCTGCTCGCCGGCGGCTTCCTCCTCGGCCTCACCCCCTTTCTCTACACGCTGTGGGCCGACGGCCGGAGCTACTCGGTCAACTACCTGAGGCTGCTCGACACGTGCATCAACCCGCTCCGTGATCACAACCCGCCCATCGACACGTCCTGGCACCGGATGAAGTGGCTGCTGTTCGGCCGCAACGAGCTGCACACGCCGCCGATCCGGCTCGATCCGGTGCTGTTCGTGAAGCGCCTGGGCTCTTCGGCGATCGAGCTGTTCCTGTTCGAGCTGGGGCCGCTGGCGGGGCCGTTCCTGATCGCCGGGCTGTGGCGCCGCTGGCGCGTCGACCGGCGCATCGCGCTGGCGCTCGCGGCGGCGGGCGCTGCCGCGCTGGTGGTCCCCGGGCTCGTCAACACCGGCTTCATGCTCGGCGTGTTCCTCATCCCGTTCACGCTGCTGGCCGCGATCTTCACCGCCGACGGTCTGGCCTGGGGGCTCGATGGGATCGCGACGCGCGGGCGCGGCGGCGCGATCGCCGGTGCGATACTGGCGGTCGCGGCGCCGCTCCTGATCGCGCTGCCCGCCCACCTCCTGCGCGTCCACGCCTACGATCACCCGTTGGGGCCCAAGCACAACATCCAGGCGCCGCAGCACGACAGCCGCCAACTGCGCGGCGTCGTGCCGTCGATGCACGGCTACTGGGGGCCGCGTCGCTTCGGGGAGCGGGCCATGGAGGCGATCCCGCCCGATGCGCTGGTGTCCGCCGACTGGGGCCCGATGACCGTGCTGTGCTACCTCCAGTGGGTCGAGCACCGGCGCCCCGACCTCACCATCCTGCCGCCCAAGCCCGTGATCCTCGCGCTCTGGCAGCGCACTCATGAGCCGTCGTCCCACCCGTTCGTGTTCATCGACCGCTCGCCCCAGACCGCGCCCTATCTCGCCGGGGTCGACTCCCTGGCGCTGCCCTGGGATCAGTGGCTGTTCGTGGTGCGACGGCCGCTCACCGGGCTGGCCACCCGGTAGCCGGGGCCGCCCGGCGCGTTTCTCCGCTGCGCGAGGTCCTCCGCAGCGTGTAACATCGGTCGACGTCCCGCCGCTCGCCCGACTCCATCCCACCCGGAGGCCTGCCCATGACACGCCGATGGTTCCGCGCCCGGCTCGCGCTGGCCGCCGCGCTCGCGCTCACCGTCACGCCCGCCGCCCGCGCCGCGCAGCCGCCACTCATCCCGCGCGACGTGCTGCTAGGCAACCCCTCGAAGACGCAGCCGCGCATCTCGCCCGACGGCACGCGCATCGCCTACCTGGCACCGTCGGACAAGGGGGTGCTCAACGTGTGGGTGCGCACCATCGGCGCGAACGACGACAAGATGGTGACCGCCGACGACCATCGCGGTATCCGCCAGTTCCTGTGGGCCGAGAGTGGCAAGCACCTGATCTACCTGCAGGACGTAGGCGGCAACGAGAACTTCCACGCCTACCGGGTCGATCTCGGCGACGGTTCGGTCAAGGACCTGACCCCGTTCGAGGGCGTCCGGGCCCAGAACATCCTCACCGATCCCGGCCACCCCGGGGAGATGCTGGTGGGGCTCAATCGGCGCGACAAGAAGATCTTCGACATGTACCGCATCAACCTCGACACCGGCGAGGCGAAGCTCGACACCGAGAATCCCGGCGACGTCTCGAGCTGGGACACCGACGCCGATTTCGTCATCCGCGCCTGCACGGCGGCCAACCCCGAGGATGGCAGCCAGATCCTGCGCGTGCGCGACGCGGCCGAGCAGCCGTGGCGGGATCTCGTGACCTGGCCGGCCGAGGAGAACGGAGACCTCGAGGGCTTCGCACCCGACGGCCAGTCGCTCTACGTCGAGACCTCGGTCGGCGCCGACGTCGCGCGACTGGTGCGCGTCGACGCCGCCACCGGCAAGGAGCTCGAGACCATCGCCAGCGATCCGCGCTGCGATGCCGGCGACGCGCTGTTCAATCGCACGACCCACAGGCTCGAGGCGGTGACGTTCAACTACACGCGCCGCGAATGGAAGGTGCTCGACCCCTCACTCAAGGCCGACTTCGACGCGCTCGGCAAGGCACACCCCGGTGATGTCGATGTGCTGTCGCGCGACCACGACGGAGGCAAGTGGACCGTCGCCTACAGCGTCGACGACGGCCCGGTTCAATTCGCGGTCTACAACCGGAGCGGCCGCGCGCTCACCCCGCTGTTCGTCAATCAGCCCGCGCTCGAGAAGGTCCAGCTGGCGAAGATGGCGGCGGTGGTCATCACGAGTCGCGATGGGCTCAAGATGGTGAGCTATCTCACCACGCCGGCCGGGATGGAGGCGAGGAGCCTGCCGCTGGTGCTGCTGGTCCACGGCGGGCCGTGGGGGCGGGACGTGTGGGGCTACAACTCACAGGTCCAGTGGCTCGCCAACCGCGGCTACGCGGTGCTCCAGGTCAACTTCCGCGCCTCGACCGGGTTCGGGAAGAAGTTCCTGCATGCCGGCGACCGGCAGTGGGGCGGAACGATGCAGAACGATCTCACCGACGCGGTCCAGTGGGCGATCCAGCGCGGGGTCGCCGATCCCAGGCACATCGCGATCATGGGTGGCTCGTACGGCGGCTATGCGACGCTCGCCGGTCTCGCCTTCACGCCCCAGCTCTACGCCTGCGGTGTCGACATCGTCGGGCCCTCGAACCTGAAGACGCTGCTCGAGGCGACGCCGCCCTATTGGGCGACGATGCGCAAGATGCTCTACCTGCGGATGGGCGACGTCGACAAGGATTCGCTCTTCAACCGCAAGGTCTCGCCCTACTTCCACGCCGATCAGGTGCGCGCGCCGCTGCTGGTGGGGCAGGGCGCCAACGACCCGCGCGTCAACATCCGCGAGTCGACCGGCATGGTCGAAGCGATGCGCGCCCGCGGGCTGCCGGTCGAGTACGTTGTCTACAAGGACGAGGGCCACGGCTTTGCGCGGCCCGAGAACCGGCTCGACTTCTACGGGCGCGCCGAGGGCTTCCTCGCCAAGTACCTGGGCGGCCGCGCCGAGCCCTTCGCGGCGGTCGAGGGAGCCACGGCGGATCTGAGGTAGCGGCGGACGGGGCCGGCCGGGGGGCGGAGCAGCCGGAAAAACGCATGTCGGGAGGTGGGCCCGCCCGACTAGAATGAGATGCCGATTCGCGCGGCCGTCCACCCGGCCGCCCCTTTCAGTCGCGGCGGCGCCGCAGCCACCTCAGGGGACGAGGTCCTGCCCGAAGTCCGCGTCCCTTCGTCTGGCCGATGAGGAGGCAGCCCCCCATGCATCGTCATCCCCTGAAGCGCGCCCTGCACGCCGCCTTCGCCGCCGCCGCACTGCTCGCCATCGGTGGCGCCAGGGACTTCGCCGCCGCCCAGACCACGGTGGTCAAATGGAACGACGTGCTGCTCGAATGCATCCGCCGCGCCAAGCTGGGGCCGCCAATGACGGCGCGCGCGATCGGCGTCACCCACACCTGCGGGTACGACGCCTGGGCGATGTACGACGACGTGGCGCAGAGCACGCGCTTCGGCGGCGCGTTGCGCCGCCCGCCCGCCGAGCGCACCGAGGCCAACAAGGAGAAGGCGTTCAGCTACGGCGAGTACCGGGCGCTGCTTGATCTGTTCCCGGCGCTCAGCGACTTCATCCGCTCCCAGATGACGGCGATCGGCTACGACCCCGATGACAACTCGACCGATCCCGCCACCCCGGCCGGGGTCGGCAACGTATGCGCGGCCGCGGTCACCAGCTTCCGCCATGGTGACGGCTCGAACCAGCTCGGCGACCTGCACCCCGGCGCCTACTCGGACTACACCGGCTACGCGCCGGTCAATACCGCGGACGACATCATCGATCCCAACCACTGGCAGCCGCTGCGGTTCTGCGACGGGCACGGTGGCACCATCGTGCCCGGCTACATCGGGCCCCACTGGGGCAACGTCGTGCCGTTCGCGCTCGCGTCGTCGTCCGAGCTCCGGCCGCCGGGGCCGGCGCGCTACCCGGCGGGGGGCTACATCGCGCAGCTCGAGAAGATCATCCAGCTCACCGCGCACATCGACGACCGGCAGAAGATGATCGCCGAGTACTGGGCCGACGGCCCGCACTCCGAGCTGCCGCCCGGGCACTGGACGCTGTTCGGCGAGTTCGTCTCGGCACGCGACCATCACGGCTTCGAAGACGACGTGAAGATGTTCTTCATGCTCGGCAACGCGGTGATGGACGCCGGCATCGCGGTATGGGAGGCCAAGCGCTACTACGACTCGGAGCGCCCCATTACCGCCATCCACTTCTTCAAGGCGGGCAAGCCGATCCAGGGCTACGTGCCGTTCCTGGGCCTGCACCTCATCCGCGGCGACGACTGGGCGCCCTACCAGCCGTGCAGCTTCGTGACCCCGCCGTTCCCCGAGTACCCGAGCGGCCACAGCGCCTTCAGCGCCGCGGGCGCCGAGATCCTCAAGCGCTTCACCGGCAGCGACGCGTTCGGGAACTCGGTGAGCTTCGCCGCCGGCTCGGGCCGGCTCGAGCCCGGCTTCGCGCCCTCGCAGCCGGTCACGCTGTCGTGGGCCACCTTCAGCGACGCCGCCGACGAGGCCGGCATGTCGCGCCGCTTCGGCGGCATCCACTTCGAGGACGGCGACCTCGACTCGCGCCGGCTGGGGCGCGAGGTCGGCGCGCGGGTGTGGGACAAGGCGATGAGCTACATCAACGGCACCGCGTTTGGCCCGCTCGGCGGCCCGGGCTTCGGGCGGGCGACGCCCGGGGCCTCGGCGCCGCAGGGGCCCGGCGCGTCCGACGGGTTCGCGATCCGCTCGATCACGCCCAACCCGGCCTCGGCCGAGGCGCGGATCGAATACGTGGTGGCGCGCGCCGCGGACGTGCGGCTCAGCATCGTCGACATCCAGGGCCGCGAGCTCGCGGTGCTGGCGGCCGGCATCGCGTCGCCGGGCGCCCACACCGTGGGGTGGGGCCGCGCGGGTGCTGCGGCGGGGATGTACTTCGTGCGCTACCAGACGCCGGCCGGGGCGATGGTCCGCCGTCTCGCCATCGTTCACTAGCAGCGCTCGAGCGCCGTCGCGGCCACCCCCGCGCATCGCGCGGGTGGCCGCTCGCGTTGGCGCCCCACGCACCGCCGCGCGGCATTGCCATTTCGGCGCAGCGCGCCCTAGTATCGCCCGTCCTGGCTCATCCGCCGCGAACCGGAGGCCCTGGTGGCGAGATCGAAGCGCATTCAGCCCGCCGACATCCCGGTGGTCATCCTCGCCGGCGGTCGCGGCGCGCGGCTCATGGAAGAGACGGTCTCGATCCCCAAGCCGATGACCCTGATCGGCAACAAGCCGATCCTGCTCCACATCATGCAGTACTACCGCTCCTTCGGGTTCCGGCAGTTCTTTGTCCTGCTCGGCTACAAGGGGCACGCGATCAAGGAGTACTTCCTCAACATCCACAAATACGTGGCCGACGTGCGCATCAAGGGCGCCCAGATGTCGTACGAGTACGACTCGGCGACGCTCATGGACATGGACATCAACCTGGTCGAGACCGGCGAGCACAGCCTGACCGGCACGCGCCTAGCCCGCACCCGCGCCCATCTCGACGGCCCGCACTTCTGCCTCACCTACGGCGACGGACTGAGCGACATCGACCTCAAGGCGGAGCTCGACTTCCACCTGCGCCACGGCCGGCTGTGCACCATGGCGGCGGTCCATCCGCCGGCGCGCTTCGGGGTGCTCAAGCTCGCGCGCACCGGGCGCGCGCTGTTCGAGGAGAAGGGCCGCGCTCGCCACGACTACATCAACGGTGGGTTCATGATCTTCCGCCGCGAGTTCCTGCGCCGCCTGCCGGCCTCCGGCAACTACTCGCTCGAGGGCGAGCCGCTCACCCGGCTGGGGGGTGACGGCCAGCTCTACTGCTATCGCCACGAGGGCTACTGGCAGTGCATGGACACGATGCGCGACCGCGAGACCCTCGAAGAGACCTACCTCTCGGGCCAGGCGCCATGGACGCGTCCCGCACCATCGTCGTAACCGGCGCGGCGGGCTTCATCGGCAGCCGCCTGCTCCGGACGCTGTCGGATCGGGGCCGCGACCTGGTGGCGGTCGACCGGGCGCGCGGCCCGGCGCGGCCCGGCGTGCGCTGGATCGAATCCGACCTCGGCGACCCCGGGGCGCTGCTCGAGCCGCTCGGCGGCCGTACGTTCGCCCTGGTCCACCTCGCCTGGGACACCGCGCGCACCCCGCGTTACGCCGCTCACGCCGACCACGTCCACCGGCTCGCCGGGCTGCTCGACGCCTGGCCGGAGCGCGGCGCCGGCCGGCTGGTGGCGCTGGGGAGCGCCGAGGAGCTGGGCGGGGCGGGCGGCGTGCTCGACGAGGCCGCCGAGGCGCTGAGCCCGTTCTCGCCCTATGGCTGGGGCAAGCGCGCCGCCCGCGCCTTGGCCGACGAGTGGTCGGGACGGAGCGGCGCGCCGGCGTTCTGGCTGCGGCCCTTCATCGTCTACGGCCCCGGGCAGCGCGGCGACCAGGTGATCCCGTACGCGATCGACCGGGCGCTGTCGGGCGGGCGCGGCGAGTTCAGCGCCGGCTACCAGCGCCGCGACTTCGTGCACGTCGACGACGTGGTGGACGCCATCGTGCGCGCGGTCGACAGCCCGCTCACCGGCTGGAACGAGTTCCACATCGGGAGCGGGACCAAGGTCGCGGTGCGCGAGGTGGTGGGGGAGATCGCCGATCAGCTCGAGGCGCGCGACCGCTTCGTGTTCGGCGCCCGGGCCATCCGGCCCGGCGAGCCCGAGATCCAGGTCGCCGACGTGCGCCATGCGCGCGCCGCGCTCGGCTGGGTGCCGCGCATCGGCTGGCGCGAGGGCGTGCGCGCGCTGTGCGCGGAGGCGCGCGCGGCGGCCGCCCCGCCGCGCACGCCGCAGGGCACGCCGCACGGAGGCGCCGGTGGGCGCTGAGGGCGTGCTGGTGCTGGGCGCCGGCCTCGCCGGGCTGGGCTGCGCACGCGCGCTCCCCGGGGCGCGGGTGTTCGAGGCGCAAGCGCATCCCGGCGGGCACGCCTGGTCCCATGCCTGCGATGGCGCGTGGTTCGACGAGGGCGCCCACATCTCGCATTCGAGCGACGGGGAGTTCGTGGGCATGATCACGCGCGGCCTCGAGGTCCACGAGATCGCCGCGAGCCGGGTACGCAACCACTGGCACGGCGCCTGGATCACCTACCCCGTCCAGAACCACCTCCACGAGCTGCCGCCCGAGGCGCGGACCCGGGCGCTCGCCGACTTCGTCGAAGCGCAGGCCCAGGGCGCCGTCACGCCCGCCGACTACGGGCAGTGGTGCCTGGCCCAGTACGGCCGCTATCTCACCGAGCAGTTCTACCGTGAATACACCGACAAGTACTGGCGCGTGCCGATGGAGGCGCTGGCGACCGACTGGCTGGGGGGGCGGCTGATCCCGGCGCAGCGGGCGCGCATCGTGGCCGGAGCCTTCGCGGCGCTGCCCGAGGAGCAGTCGGCGTTCCATCGCTTCCGCTACCCGCGCGCCGGCGGGTTCTTTCGCTTCTTCGAGCCGCTCTACCGCGGGCTCGACCTCACGCTCGGCGAGCGCGCGATCGCGGTCGATCCGCGGCGTGGCATGGTGAGCTTCGCCTCGGGGCGCACCGAGAGCTACGAGGCGCTGGCCAGCTCGATCCCGGTCACCGAGCTGGTCTCGATGCTGCGTGCGGTCCCGGCCGACGTCGCCGCGGCGGCCGCGGCGCTGCGTCACACGAAGCTCCTGTGCGTCAACCTGGTGCTGCGGATTCCGTCGCCGACCGACCTGCACTGGTTCTACGTCTACGATCGCGAGATCGACGCGGCCCGGGTCTCGGTGCCCAGCAATCTCGCGCCGGCGATGCTGCCGGAGGGGCGCTCGGCGCTCCAGGCCGAGGTGTTCCGGCGCGGCGACGAGCCCTGGGACCCGCCGGCGCTCGCCGCCCGCACCGTCGACCAGCTCGCGCGGCTGCTGGGCTTCACGGCCGTCGACGTCGCATCGGTGCACCCGGTGGTCGTGCCGCACGCCTATCCGATCTCCGACCGCCATCGCGCCCGTGCCGCCGAGACGGTGATCACCTGGCTCGAGCGCCAGCGCATCTACCCGCTCGGGATCTACGGGCGCTGGAAGTACCTGTGGTCGGATGCCGCCTACCGTCAGGGCGAGGAGACCGCGCGCCGCATCCTCGCCGAGGTGGCGGCGTGAGCGGGCGCGCGGCTCCCGAGATCACGGTGGCGCTCCCGGCCTACAACGAGGAGAAGAACATCGCCCGCGTGGTCGGCGACACCCGCGCCGCGCTCGACCCCCTGGGCGTGCCGTGGGAGATCCTGGTGATCGACAACTGCAGCCGCGACGGCACCCGCACGGTGGTCGAGTCCCTGGCGCGCGACGATCCGCGCGTCCGGCTGATCGCCCACGCCGAGAACCTGCTCTACTCCGGCTCGTGCCGCACCGCGATCCGCGAGGCGCGCGGGCACCACATCGCGATCATGGACTCCGACGGCCAGTGCACCGCCGCCGACGTGCCGCGCTTCCGTGCGCGGCTCGAGGGCGGGGCGAGCCTGGTGTTCGGCTGGCGGCGCCAGCGCCACGATCCGCTGTCGCGCAAGCTGATGTCGCGGGTGTTCAACGCGCTCGGCCGGGCGTGGCTCGACTTCCCGTTCCACGATCTCAACTGCGGCCTGCGGATGTTCGACCGCCGCTTCGCCGCGGTGGCCGAGATCCGCCACCGCATCAACATGTCGAACCCCGAGCTGTTCGTGCGCGCGCGCCGCGCCGGGCTGCCGATGGAGGAGGTCGAAGTGCGCCATTTCGAGCGCCGCGAGGGCGCGACCAGCCACGATCTGCGCCGCATCTGGCGCATCTTCACCGAGGTCAACGCCTACTTCCGCGCGCTCCACGCCGAGCTCAAGGCCAGGCCGTGAGCGCGCTCGAGCAGCACAGTCTGCGGCGCAAGCGCGTGTTCGTGACCGGCGCCACCGGCCTGGTGGGCGGACACCTGATCGACGCGCTGGCCGGCGAGGGCGCCGAGGTGACGGCGCTGGTGCGCGACGAGGTGCCGCGCAGCCGCTTCGCGCGCAGGCGGCAGGCCGAGGTCAACGTGGTGAGCGGCGCGGTCGAGAACTACCGGCTGATCGAGCGCGCGCTCGCCGAGG
>Ga0306920_100000443_pt1 | contig 48172 bp, 43 predicted proteins | sample flu12Cox44000170_FD_204666 | JGI IMG/M metagenome (GOLD analysis project Ga0306920, IMG submission 204666) | Lab enrichment of tropical soil microbial communities from Luquillo Experimental Forest, Puerto Rico - flux4day.12C.oxic.44.000.170 (v2)... | ecosystem: Environmental > Terrestrial >... | reverse complement strand
CTGGTGGGATCCACTCGATCTTGAACAATGATGTTGCCGCTGCGAGCGGTTCCGCCGGCGCTCGAAAAAACCGGTTCGTCCCAGTGCCAGCCCCCGGTGTTATAAGCTTGGGGGTCCATGGCTTTTTCACCGACCGCAATGGTGTTGGCAGTCCCATCGGTGATATCGCTCAATTTCAGCAGATCGGCCCGGCGGCCGCCAAAAGCGAGGCCGTTGCAAGCGTAATCGGTCTTGCACCACGTTCGCATGTTTGTGTCTGCGGGGACGGTGGCATATGTAATTCCTGTATAAACAGGGTCGGCGTCGGGTACTCGCTGCGGCTGTTGCCGGCCCCGGCTAGGGCACATGTAGGTTTTGACGGGAACCGCCTGACCCTGAGTTTGAGGGTTGGTGCCGTTGTTTCGTGCCGCTTCTTGTTCCAAAAACGGAAGTATGGCATATGCCCAGGAACCGGTCTGTTGTGGAGGGGTAAAATTGGGTTGACCCACTCCCCACCTACAACCGCCGGCGCATCCAAAACCGGGAGGATCGGTTTTGATAATGTAAACAGCCGGCAACGGTGTACCTAAATTTCCTGCGCCATTTGTGGGGTATACCCGATATGTCATGTGATGGTTGAGCAAGGCGATGCCGATTTGTTTCAAATTATTGGTGCAACTCATGCGGTTGGCCGCTTCGCGGACTTTTTGCACCGCCGGAAGCAGCAAGGCGATCAATACTCCGATAATACCGATGACTACCAAAAGCTCAATTAAAGTAAAGCCCGCATGACCCTTAGATTGGGTTGTCATAATGCTTCCTTTTTTGCCACAAAATTGTTCTCTCAAAATATTGTACTTCGCCCCGATTCATGGGTCAGAGTTCGGTGAACGAAATGGGCAGGCAGCACAAATCGTTCGTTTTCCGTATGGTACGGAATAGAAATTGCTACTTTTGAGGCGTATGAGATGGCTTGCCCTGATTAATCCGCATGCCAACAGAACGCCTCGACAGCGGCGGGAAGCGCTGGCGCGGCAGTTGGCCCACGAATTGGGCGCTGAATGTGCCTGAACCGCTCCGCCATAAAAGCCCCTACCGGGATTTCCGGAAGAAATTCAATCTGCCGGGACATGTCGGCGACGGCACCACGGCGACGGCATTCGAAACAATCTACAACAAACTCAGAGCATTGGAACCTGCCCGCAAAAAAGAAATCGCGGAGTTGCCCCAAAAGCACGCTATGGCGGCGCTGAAGAAAGTGACGGCAGTACATATCGGGCAAGTGAGATTCATCGACGGAGTTTTCCGGCCAGTCTTCCAGGACGGTGACCGGCAATATGTCATTGATGCGATGGGCACGCCGTTTATGGCGTGTGGATGCCGGAAGGGATAGACACGCCGATCATGGTGGACCAATGAAAACGCTTCGCCTGATTGTTTTCCTTGTCATTATGGTACCGGCCTTTGCCGCCTTGGGTGCCTTCGCAACCCTCGATAGCGGAGCACATCCCTTGTACGGCTTGTTTGTCGGGGCCAGCGTCGGGATTTTCTTCGGGCTGCTATTCGCTGGTGTTAATAGGCGATGGGTCGATGGCATCTATGGGCCAGAACGGGAAGAAACCGAATAATTTCCTGGCGGATCGACATGGAGCAATAAAAAACCGTGTACCAAATTGGCACACGGTTTTTTCCTTTGCCGCGCTAGTGGGAGCTGAGCAGCAAGGCGGTCATGCGCGAGCTGACGGCACGTTCGGTCGTCTTCTCCCCGGACGGCAAGCTGCTGGCGACCGGGGATAGGGATGTCACCCTGCTGGAGATTCCGAGCTGGAAGAAGAAGCAAATCTCTCGCGGGGCACTCGCGTCAGATTCATTCGATCGCGTTCTCGCTCGATGGTGTGGCATTGGCGAGCAGCGGCAGCGATAAGACCATGAGGGTGTGGAATCTCGGTGACTGATGTGGGCTTCCCCAGCAGGCCGAACGAGCCGTTTCACCTGACCGCTGCGGCACTGCCGTTGTGGTCGCAGTTCTCGTTCACCTTTCTGCCCGGTGCCGCCCACGGCCGCTGGGCGTTAGGCGAAGCAGCTTACGCAACGCCCCGATATTCCTCCCTATCGGAAAGGAATTGCCTGAACGACCTGCATCCGCCCGACTTAACCCATTTAGTGAGGAGCTTCTCCAGTGCGGGGCTCGGTCCTTGTTGCTGGGACTACCCCATCAGTCCCGGTATCGGCTCCCATCCCGTCATCGTCTGCGCGATTTCCCGCGGCAAGCCGGGTATAATCCGCACTTCGCCGATATCAAAGAGCGTGTGCAAGATCGTCGCCAGCAGGTTCGGAATCCGGATCGGATCGGACTGGGGCTGCCCGGCATCCTTGTTAGACTGGCCGATGACCTGACCCATTTTCCAACCGCCGCCGGCCAAGAGCAACGGAGCGAGGTTGCCCCAATGGTCCCGGCCACCGTTCTTGTTGATCTTCGGAGTTCGCCCCATTTCGCCGCACACTACCAACAAGATCTTTTCGCTCAGGCCTCGGGCGGCCACGTCTTCGAGGAAGGCCGACACCGCATAGTCCAGCGGCAGACCCATGTAGCGCATGCCTTCCACGACGCCGGCATTATTCACATCCGCATGCATGTCCCAGACAAAATTCGTCGTCACCGTCACGAAGCCGCAGCCCCGCTCGCACAGGCGACGGGCGAAGAGCAACAGTTTACCCAGCGCCTTGGCGTTATCGACGTAATTGTTGTAATTCTTCCATTTCTTGTCGATATTCTCCGGGCGGACTAGCGGGGCGGTGTCATAGCGCGCCAGCGTTTTCGCATTTTCTTTGGAAAGATCGAAGGCCTCCGCCACGCCGCCCAGGATCGTGCTGAACGCCTGTTGTCGCGTTCGCTCCATACCCTCCAGTAATCCCGAATCGGCAAGTGTCCATTTCACGCGGTCCAGGCTCGCCAGCAAGCGCCGTCGATCGTCCAACCGCCCGATTGGTAGCGACAGGTGCATGTCCTTTTGCAGTTGCCCGCCGTTGCTCGGATCGAAAGGAGCGTAGCCGCCGCTAATGGGGCCAGTGTTGGCGAACTTCCCGAAATTCATCGTCCCCGGCTGCGTACTGGCATCCACGGCCCGCGGGAACAAGAGCACATTGGTCGGCAAACCCGTTACGGGGTGATTCACCCCGGCGACGCGGGCATAGATGGAACCAAGGTTGGCCCCCAGCGTATCTTTGCTGGCAACCGGTTTAATGTCGTGGTTGCCGTCGCCCGTCACGAATGAGCGTACTACTGCGACCTGACGGGCCACCGCCGCCAGCCTGGGAAAAGTTCCTCCGAAGGTGATTCCCGGAATGGCGGTCGGCGTTTCCCCCGTGGCGCTGCGAATTCCAGTGGGCGCGGTCATTTTGGGATCGAAAGTCTCAATCTGGCTGGGACCGCCGTGCAGGAACAGAAAGATGACCGATTTATCGGTCACCGGCCGATTCCCTTCCCGCGCCGCCAGCAATCCCGGCAGCGACAATCCCCCGAGCGCCAGGCTTCCCACCCTGAGAAAAGCCCGGCGATTATAACAAGCATCGCGGTCGTAAAAGAATAGCATTGTGTTCCCCCATGGCGGAAACCTGGTCGCTTCGCGCTCCGGTATTTGAAGCACACTTTTGGCGCGAATGCAATCGGCTCTCCGTGAAGGCGAGCCGTCGAACCATCAAGATCCCAGATCGGGAACCATCGCAACAAACGTTCTTCCGGACTTCGGTGCGGTTAGGGAAGATTTCAGGCAACTTGTCCTGGAAGGTGCGAGTGTTGCGGGGATGATTCCGCCAGTTGAACGCCGCCGGTTATAATTCGGAAGCTTTTACGCGCCGCAGTTCTCGGATACGGTCTCGGATTAGCACGCTAATATTTTTTGGGGATGAAGACGTTTTCATTTAATAAACTCCAAAATTGGATACCTGAATGGAACTCGAATGGGGATTTCCACGGGTGTGAACGTGTGAACCTGTGTGAACGTTTTCCATGGGTTCTTCGAGCGCTTGGGCGACCCGCGTGAAATCGCGCTTTCTGCAAAACTGAGATGTGGGGAAAAAGTTCACACAGGTTCACACTCTCAAGGTTTCGTAATCGCCAACGCTTGGCGCGGCGGAATTCTCCTGCGGACTCAACTTTTATCCGAAGGTTATTGCCCAGGTTAAATACGCGATCACGGTTATCAGCAACCATTTTGCCTAACCGGGTTTGTTGGCTTCTTTCCTTACCGTTTCCCAGGTCCAAAAAATAATCCTCGGTTGCCATTGGCCATAGTTCCGTTATTCCCACCTCTTTGTGCGCGAATTGATCCCACCATTTGGCAATAAACGCTCGCCAGGATTCCCCTTCGGTATCGGCTGTGTCATAAAATTCTTGGAGGTTCCCCAGGAATCCCGGGATACCAGCGGTATCCAGAATGCCACCCATTACTTTGCTCCACCCTTCAAACATACCAATTGTCTTTTTTCCTTCAGGTCGGCCGTTATTAATCCAATTCTGGATTAAGGTTAAAATTCCCCAAACCAAATTGGCGCGATTTGTTTTTACCCAGGAAGGTAGATCAGGGTGCCGGAATTTCCTTCCTTCCCAAGGTCGATCTACTTTTGCATCAAGGCGAATGCGGATAGTGCGCCGGGTCATCTCATTAGATAATGCAGGGTTATTCCCCGTTGCCAACCATAGACATACTGCTGGCACGCGAGTGGTTTCGCTGATTCCCAGGATTCGATCTTCCCAGGTTGGGTAAGAAGTTAACGCTGATGACAAAGCGGCCGAATCCAGTCGCCGGCGCAAATTGTCAATAAGGACTGCGGTAGGACCCCCACGCAATTTAGCAAAAATGCGTTTTCGCCATTCATCCTCGTCCCGGCCTTCGGTCATTGCGGCCAAGTATCGGCCTAATACCGGGTAAGTAATCATCTCTGCCAACAAAGTGCCACCGGTTCCAGGCGTCGGCTTTTCAACCAGGTGTAACGGCGTTGGTCCCTCAATCAAGTCCCGCACAAATGGCAGGATAATTGCAGCTAAAGCATGTGCCTTTTCGGCATGGCTAACAAATGGGAAATCGCCAAGTAATTCTGTTTCTAAAAGATCCCTTGCCTCTTCGATTTGAATGGAGTTTGGATTGTTGTCCACTTTGGGAACAGAAAATCCATTGTTTGCAACATAGAACGTCCGGGTTTTGGGGCTATATCCCGGCGCATCTTGAAGCGTTCCATCCGGCGCAAATATCGGAACTTCCACGATCCTGGTCAAGATTGGTAGGGGAATATTTGGGGTTGCTAGAATGTCCTTGATAATTGCCGAAGGTGGTGCTGCCGGAACTTCCTTTATGTAATCTTCTCCGGCTTTTTTAATTTTGAACCATTGAGCGACTCGTGACAATGCATAGCGGGTGCGGTCTTCGGTCAGGGTTTTGATCACTGGCGCTCCGTTATCGTCCTCTTCAATCCGAGATGGCAATCCACCATAACGAAAAAGGAATGGCGGCTCATTGGCGGCCAGAAGAGCATCCCAGGCCAGGCCGGTAATCAAGGGCAGGTCCTCACAACTTGCATCAATGCGGGGGAAAGCCCGGGCCAAACCGTGGTAGGCGTGCTCAGCCCGGGGTTCTGGCCAAGCAACCTTTGACTTTGTTTCCGGGGCCGGCTCGGGCTCATTTTCAAGCGTCCGATTGCGGGACGATTCCGGAGTCGGACCTCCATTTGCGTCGCTTAGCTTGTATTCTTGCCCATTATCCACCAAGCCGTAATTCTCGGCCCGACAGCCCCGACAAAACTCGGCCCCCAAACCACAGACCGAGGGATCGTGTGGAAAATCCGTCACGACTTCACCCTTTCGCCTTTCCATGCCTTCATCTGATTGCTTGACGCCAACAACAGGTCCAGCGCCTTGCACGCATTGATGTAAGGCTCCGACTTCTTGCCGTAGATTTTGGCCCAATTGTCGATGCGTTTTACCCACTCACCGATGGTTTTTTCCGCCCACTTGAAGTCGAACGCCGGCTGGCCGTTTTCTTGGCGCTTGCGACTATTCCGAAGTTTTTCACATGCCGAGCAGCCCTTGATTGCGCCAACGCGCTTGCATCGCTTGCAAAGAATTTCTTTTTTTGCCGGATATTTTTTGCCGTCCATCCCGGACGTTTTTTCAGAATTTCGCTTGTTTTCCTCTACTCCGCGCGTATCTCCCGTCACACCATTGCTTTCCGTCGTTTTTTTGTCAGGTGTGGACCGGTCCACACCTGGAGCCTCTTTTGCCGTATCTTCTTTCGGTTTCTCGCCTTGTGGCGTTGACTTATTTTTTTCGGACTTCTTGAGATCCTTCTGAATCTGCTTTGCGGAGACCCCCAATTCGTCAGCTATTTGTCGGATGCTCTTGCCTTCGGCCCTGGCCCTCTCCGCCAATTTTTCTCTGGTTAGCTGGCAGGCTTTTTTCTCTTCTTTGGTCATGTGCCGGCGGCGTTCATTCCAGATCGCCACATAGTCCGGCAGGTCTTCTTCGTCGATGTGGGAGACGTTTTCGAATCGGCATTCCTTATTGACGGCTTCGCAGGCATCGCGTCGGTTTTTGCCGTCCACGATCATATCACGCCACAGCTTGACCGGCAGGTCGAGTCCTCGGTATCGGATTGAGTCTTCCAGCTTTTGTTTGTCCTTGCCAGTTATGTACGGGTAAATCGCGCATAGCGGGTGAATCGGGTAATCTGTTTTCTGCGACGCCATTGTCGTCCTTCCTGAAGTTTTGGCTAACCAGCCGGCCCATCATGCGCACCCAATGCCGGCTGCCACTAGCCATGAATCCTCCACACTCAAAAAAGTTGGGCCGAGGCTGGGGTAACATCAGCCCTTCATCTTCTCGTTTTACCACCGCTTTTCATGTCATTCGTTTGCCCTCCTCGCCTTGGAAATCTGTCTCGCGCCGCTGGTCTGTTTAGGAGAATTAGGCGCGTCCGATCAAAGGCCGGATTAAGTGCCGGCCTACTTTTGCGCTTCCATCAATGGTAGCGCGATTAAATTCCTAGTTTTTCCAACTCAAGGGCCGCTCTTTCCGATTCCCGCTTCCGCGCGGTTGGAGATCGGGGTAAAGTTGGATGCTGTCCATCCAGGTTAGGAGTAAGGCGGTCTGCAAATCGATTAAGAGCCTCAATACTTGTTAACCAGCGGCCTCCAACCCTGATTCCTTCTAACCTAACAATTTGACCGTTGTGGTCTTTCATACCGTCCATAATCCAGCGCAACACGCAAGAGATTGTTACCGGTCGGTTGCTCCGTCCCGGTGGCAACAAACGGGTAAGCTGGGATAAAGAAATAGTCTTTTCAGTTTGCAAATTGATCATGGTTATTTGCCCGCGTTGGCGAAACAATGCAAAAACGTACTAACTAAGGTCCATCGAACCACTAAAAAAGAATGCGGTCAAATCTGGGTAACCAGCTTTGCGGGCTCAACCGATTTGAAATGGAAATATTGATTTGGTTTACAGCTTACTAATTCGTGCCAACATAGCCGGACTTCCTATCCGATTTCGGCCATGATCTCCTCTGCCTTCTCTAGGTCTCGCTCGGCATAAATTTGGGTCGTCTCCACCTTCGTGTGGCCGAGAATAACCTTGGCTGCTTCGACGCCATACTTGGCCCGGAATGCGGTCGCCGCTGTGTGTCGAAGCTGCAACGGGGACCATGCCGGAACGCCGGCTTTCTGGCAAGCGCGGACGATCGCGATACGGTAGCTCCGGCGATTGTAGCGTTCGCCAGGGACGCGCCGAGGCTTAGTCGTGCGCCGCAGCCGCCGCTCTGAGTGGGTGCGCTTGATCTTCCGTTGTTCGGCCCGACGCTGGTGCATGACCTCGACGTAGGCACGTGGGCTGAATAGGTACGCCTCCAAGTTGGTCGTCAGGAACGGCTTGATGACCTCCTGCGCCTGCGGTCCCAGGAAAATAATCCGATCTTTACCCCGATGTTTGTTCTTGTGGCTGTCCGGCCGGTAGATCCAGACCGGCCCGCTCATGTTCAGGTCAATGGCCCGCATCACCATAACTTCTCCCGGCCGGCATCCGGTCAATCGTTGCAACTCCACCATCGCTCGAACAGGATCGGGCAAGAAAGGGAGAGTGGCATTAACGTGGGCGTCGGGAGCGGGTTGCACTGGGGGCGCTTCTCGTGCTTCGCAGCGACCACGCTGGAGTCCGGGGACGGTACGCAGTGCCTCGAAGATGCTCGCAGGAATCAACTGGTAGGAGGCACCCCATTTGAAAACTCGACGCATCCGGTTTACACGGGCGTTCACCACGCCTCGGGACAGACCGGATTTCACCAGATCCGCCTGTACTGCCCTGAGAGCTAGTGGGCCGAAAGCCGCGACCTGGGTGTGGCCGTATAGACGGCGAAGGGGCCTGAGGGCAAGACGGAGGTTCTCCAGCTCGGGACCAGGCTTGCCGCGTTCGTCGCAGTAGTAACGTTCGGCCCATCGCCAGAAACTGAGAATCAGTTCTGCTACGGTCAAACCGTTTGCTGCGGTTTGGGTAGATTGGCCCCGGCCGTTGACTAGCCATTCAGCGATGACACGGTCGTACTCAGCCTGGCTTTCGGACGTGCCGTACTTCCCGAGGTAGTGATCTGTGCCGTCGATCCGGACGATGGCCTGGCCGCTGGCCTTGTGAAGACAATAGGATGGGGTTCGTAACGTGCGCTTCCTCATGGTGCAGCTCCTTCTTCCGTAATTACGGAGAAGAAATCCATTCCGGGCTGCACCATTCACCGCGAATGGGTACGCGTATCTCGCGTTCGGCCAAAGATTTCCATCAACAGCGGGCGACCGGATTCGAACCGGCGACGTCCAGCTTGGGAAGCTGGCATTCTACCGCTGAATTACGCCCGCACGCTTTTGGGAAGCTGGCATTCTACCGCTGAATTACGCCCGCACGCTTTTGCATAGGTAGAATTCTACCCAATTTCAGCAAAATCGCAAAGGATTTTTATCAAGATAAGTTGGCTTCGGAATCGCTGCGAATCGACAGGATTTGATTCAGCCGGGTAAGCGCAAAAATCTCCTCAATGTGCGGGGCCAGATTAAATAACTCCAGCCGGCCCCCCGGCGCTTTCAATTGCGTGTGCAACCGCAGCAACATCCCCAAGGCGCTGCTCGTCAGGTAAGACACGTTGCGAAAATCAAGAATCAGGCAACGGCACCCGGCCTCCACGTTTTTGCCCAGTTCCTTTCCGGCCAGGATCACATTCGTTTCATCCAGTGAAAAGTTTGGTCCGGGAAAATGTATCCGGGCCCCTTCCGCATTTTCCTCGACCTGGAAACTCCAACCGATTGCTGCCGGCCACGCCATCGACCTGTTCTCCGGAATCGATGTGCCAGTCTAGAATTTGCGGCCGGGGGTGTCAATTTAATCCTATAATTTTAATGTTTGTCTATTCCCAGCGGTCCCGAGGTACGATCGCCCGGTCGAAAACCTCCCCCAGCTTGCTGCTGCTCCGCGACCAAGGTGGAATGCCATGGCGACCTCGCGACCCGTTACGATCTTGCACGTCGAAGATGACTCGGGCATTCGCTCTCTTCTCCGCAATCTCCTTCGCCAGGAAGGCTTCGTCTTTCAGGAAGCCGCCACCGGCGCCGACGCCCTGCGCCTGGCCGGCGACCGGCCCGATTTGATTCTTCTGGATATTCGTCTTCCCGATATGAGCGGCATTGACCTCTGCCGGCGCATCAAGGCCGATCCTCAAACCGCCTCCATTTTGGTACTGTACTTATCCGGCCACGCGGTCGCGACCGAGGAAGAAGCATTCCGCTTGGATGGCGGCGCCGATGGCTACCTCGGCAAACCCATTGACTCCCAGGTGGTCGTCGCCCATATCAAAGCTTTGCTGCGCCTGCGCCAGGCCAAAGGCGCGGCCCGGACTGCCGCCCAGCAATGGCGCACAACCTTCGACGCCGTCCGTGATGCCATCTGCCTCCTCGATCGCGATGGTACTGTCCTTCGCTGCAACCGCGCCATGGCCGATCTCGTCCAGCGCTCCTTTCTCAACATCATCGGCTATTCCTACGAAGAACTCATGCACGCGGCGGCCGGTGCGGTCAAGCTGCCCGACTTTCATCGCATTCACAAGACCCATCGCCGCGAAACCGCCGAATTGGCCATCGGCACGCGCTGGTATCGCGTCACCGCCGACCCGGTTCTCGATGAACAGGGCGCCGTGATCGGCACAGCTCACCTCTATGCGGACATTACCGAACGCAGACAGTCCGAGCAGACCCTGGCACAGCTCGCCGCCATCGTCGAATCTTCCGATGAAGCCATGATCGGCACCACCTTGGACGGCGCCGTTTTGACTTGGAACCCCGCCGCCGAGCATCTTTTTGGCTTTACCGCCTCCGAAGTCCACGGCCAGTCGGTCGCCGCGATCGTTCCCCCGGACCGCATGGAAGAGCTGACCCGCAATTTGGCCAGGATCCAGCACGGCGAACGAGTCGATTATTACGAAACCGTTGCTCGGCGCAAAGACGGTTCGCTTCGCGATGTCGCCTTGACCGTCTCCCCCATCCGCGATGCCGCCGGAACGGTTCTGGGCGCCTCCTGCATTCTCCGCGACATCACCGAACAAAAACGTCTCGCCGAGCAGTACCGCCACGGTCAGAAAATGGAAGCGGTCGGCCGCCTCGCCGGCGGCATCGCCCACGATTTCAACAACCTCCTCACCATCATCCTGGGATATGGTCAGATCGTCCTGGCGCAATTACCCAAGGAGGAGAGCTCGGCAGCCCTGGTCTCGGAAATTGTCAAAGCTGGCGACCGTGCCGCCACCCTCACGCGCCAACTCCTCGCCTTTAGCCGCCGGCAGGTTCTGGACCCCCGCGTTGTCGACCTCAATTCGCTTGTCGTCGATATGGAAAAAATGCTCAGGCGCTTGATCGGCGAGGATGTCACGTTGGAAATCCGCCAGGACCCCGCGCTGGAACGCGTCCGCGCTGACCCGGGTCAAATTGACCTCATCCTCCTCAATCTCGCGGTCAATGCCCGCGACGCCATGCCTCACGGCGGCCGCCTTCTCATCGAGACTTCCAATATCGATCTGGACCAAGCCTATGCCCTGGCCAATCCCGATGCTCGCCCGGGCCCCTACGTCTTGCTCTCCATTGCCGACACCGGTACCGGCATTCCTCCGGATCTCCTGCCGCATATCTTCGAGCCGTTCTTTACCACCAAGGAAATCGGCAAGGGCACCGGCCTCGGCCTGTCCACGGTTTATGGCGTCGTCCAGCAAAGCGACGGCCATATTGCCGTCGTCAGCAAGCCCGGCGTGGGAACCACCTTCAAGATTTACCTGCCCCGCACTGCCGAACAGGTTACGTCCGCTCCGTCCCTTACGACTTCCAGTACCCTCTCCGGCACCGAGACGATTCTGGTCGTCGAGGATAAAGAAAACGTCCGCCAGTATACTGCCTTTGCTCTCCGCAAATATCGGTACAAGGTCATCGAGGCTTCCTGCGGCGATGAAGCCCTCCGTCTCGCCGCCAAACATTCCGGTCCCATTCACTTGTTGCTCACGGATGTGGTCATGCCGGAGATCAGCGGCCGCGAGTTGGCCACCCACCTCGCCCACTCGCATCCCGAAACCCGCGTCCTCTACTTCTCGGGATATCCCGGAGATGCCATCGTGCGCCACGGCATCCGCACCTCGGAAATGAACTTCCTCCAGAAACCCTTCCGCCCCGACACCCTCGCCCGCAAAGTCCGCGATGTCCTCGACTCTCCCGAGTCGCAACACGCCGCCTGAACGCCAAGTGACCAATGACTAGGAATTCCCTCTTCGCATAACCCACGCCACCCTGTTACAATCTCTTCTGAAAAATACGTTTCGTCCACCACCCCCCCGGCCCCCGTGGACGTAATTGCAAACCCTGGACGTATCGACCTCCTTTGCGACGTATTCCCGAAACCTCAACCAGATCCGTACTTATGACTTCACAAAAACCACTCCTCCGCTGCGACATATTCTTACCCCCATGAACCTATTCTTATTGGCGGTATCTTGCATTTTTCACTTTGCATTTTGATACTGCCTTGCAGCTTTCACCTACTGCCCCTTGACCACGAACCGCGCCTTTCGAAAGTCCCAATAACTAACTCTACAGCATCACCTTACCCGTTTTGATTTAAGCTGGAGAATCTCGGTCGCCGTAAGTCCTTAATTGATCGTTGACCAAGCTTGCCCAGTGTGACAAGTGATGCTGTAGAACTAATAACCAAGGACTAATGACCAATGTCTTACCCCCCAACAAATACCCCCCCCTGCATATCCGACGGTATCCCTTCAAAGGTCGCCGGCGGCCTCACCCCTGTCGCATCGCCGCGGACCACCCGGAAATGCGGCGAACCGCGCGACGCCCCGGTCAGAATCTCCGCCCGGCCGTCGCCATCGAAGTCCGCTGCCCCCACCGTCACGCCGACATTGAATTGCAGATCATACGCAAAGAACTGGTCCAGCAAGCTGGCATCCGGGTTCAATGGATTAAACGTGCCGTTGGCCACCGCCCGCCCGTCAAACACTTTCACGTGCGGATTACCGATCGAGGCGCCGGTGATGATGTCCGCATAGCCGTCGCCGTTCGTGTCACCCACTGCCACAAAGGCCCCAACGTTGAAATTCAAACCATACGCAAAAAACTGCGTGACCACGTTGGCCTCCGGATTGCGCTGGAACGTCCCGTTGGCGATGGCCTGGCCGTTGTAAACTTTGATGTGCGGATTGCCGGTGTTGGCCGCGGTAATGATGTCCGCATATCCATCCCCATTGACATCTCCCACAGTTACGCTGGCGCCCACGTTGAAATTCAAACCATAGGCGAAATAGGTGGCAAATAGAAATGCATCCGGCTGGTCGGGATGAAAGCGCCCGTCGGCAATGGCCTGGCCGAAATAAAGCTTGATGTGCGGATTGCCCGATGTCGCGGCCGTCACGATATCCGCAAAACTGCTGCCGAAAACATAACCCACCGCCACGTTGACCCCGACACTGTACGGCCCATATGGTGAAAAATGCGTCAGTAAACTGGCATCCGGATCCGCCGGGTTGAACGTGCCGTCCATAAATGCCTTGGCCTTGAATACCTTGACCTGCGTGACCCCGGCTTGTGTCCCGGTGACAATATCCCCGTAGCCGTTCCCCTCCACGTCGCCGACCGCCACCGAGATTGACCCGCTGTACGAAGAACCAAACGGAGCAAAATCCGCGAGTACGGATACATCGCTCGTTCGCCGGACCTGCACACGGCCGGGTGCTGCCCCGAGCGCAAAAATGCCCCCCTGCACGAACTGGAGAACACTTGACGAATTGCTTGGGGATAAAATGTAGTCCCCTTGCGCGAAACCGTTGTAGCGGGCGCTGATCCGGTGACTGCCGCCGGTCAGAGTCGACGTATTAAGTGCCACCTGCCCGTTGCCGTCGAGTCCCAGCGTTGCCAGCGCCCGGGCGCCGTCCAGAAAAGTCACCGTTCCGGCGGCGGTATTCGAACCAGGAGCGTTTGCCGTTACCGTCGCCCGGAAAGTCACCGTCTGGCCTACGGTGGAAGCCGCGGTGGGAGCCAGTGTAATGCTCGTGAGCGGAGGTTGATATTCGTAGCTCCCGATGTCGACGGCGAGGTTCACATTCCGGTTGAATCCGCGCTGATCGGTGGCCGGCGCCCCGGCCGCGGTCCCCGCGTCAGTCGCCGGGCTCCCCGGCAACAACGCGCGCGTCAGCGTCGGGCCGCCGTTGTTCTGCAAGACTCCCAGGTTCGGATTGACCGGATTCGCGGCTGTGCCCACGATGTTGCCGTTGACCCCCTGCGTGATCCCGCTCAACCCGCTGTTGACGCCGATCAGGTTGCTCACCGCCGAGTGGACCGTGCCGGATAAATCCGGCGCTGTGTCCGCCGTATTGCTTGCCACTATCGTATTGCGAAGATTGCTGCTCCCCATGTTGATCCGCATGCCGCCCGCGGTCCCCGCCCGGTTGCCCGCAATGGTGGTATTGGTCAGATTTACCGTCGCGTTGTTTATAAAGATGCCCCCGCCTTGGCTGCCGGCGGACGAGGCCGTGTTTCCCGAGAGGGTCACGTTGGTCAAGCTGGCGATGCCGCTATTGACATAGATCGCGCCGCCGTTCCCGCTCCCGGAAATGGCATTGCTCGACAACGTGGAGTTGGTGATTGTCAAAGTGCCGTCGTTGTTGTATATCCCGGCCCCATTGCCGGCCGCGGTCGTGTTATTGGCTACCGTGGACTGAATCAGTGTCAGGGAATTGTGATTGTTGTAGATGCCGGCGCCATCGCCCGTCGCCGTGCGCTGGCCGGCAATCGTGCAGTTGCTCAGCGTCAGGTTCCCCTCATTGAAAATGCCGGCCCCCGTTGCGCCGCCCCGGCCATTGGCGATCGTCAATCCGGACACGGTAACGGTGAATCCGCTGTCGATGTGCAAAACCTGAAACGCCAGGTCCCCGTTAATGGTGACGACCGCCGGCCCCGGGCCGATGATCGACAGGTTCCTGGCTATTTCCAACCCCGCCGAAGTGAGGGTAATGGAGCCGCTGACACTCGGTGCGAAATCGATGGTACCGCCGCTCGGAGTGAGGCCGATCGCCTGCCGCAGAGACCCGCTGCCGCTGTCCGCCAAATTCGTGACAGTTGTTAATAACCAGCGATCCTCGAGCATTTCAAAATGGGGACGAAACCGTGTCCTGGACATGGGAAATCCTTTCCAAAAAAACAACCGAGAACCGAGAATCCGGCCTGATTGTAAAGGATTCTCGCTTCTCGGTTAATAGATGTTTTCGCTATTCCTGTAGCTGAATTCGCCAGAATTCAGCTTTTAATCACTTGCTTCTTTCTTTGGACTGCGGCGCTTTCACGCCGCTTTCCTTTCTATCGACAATCCAGTACGGTTGTACTGGTTCCCAAGCTCCTGTCAGTTTGGCAACGCACTCCCCGAAACTCCGTTTCGAGTCCATAAAGGGTCACTGAGTGAAATGACCACCACATCATCCCACGGCAGGGGCACACCCAGTGGGACCTTCTCGCAAAACGTGGGACCCTCTGCCAAATTTGGGACCCCTGAGCCGTATCTACCTTCTCGTTATCGTCTTATGATCCATCTCGCCGCCACTGATGTCCTTCCAACGACCGTGGGACCTTCTCATTCCTGTCCCTTGCAGTCATCTTTTTCTCTTTGGACTGCGGCGCTTTCACGCCGCTTTCTTTCTCTGTCTTTGCCGGCCCACCAATTGGCTGCTGGGACCAAAAAAAAAGCGGCGTCAAACCGCCGCACCCCAACGGCCGTCAGCCCATGGCTCTTTTCGCCGCTCCGTGTCTTCGTTTCTTCAATCTGGTTCCCAAACTCCGTCTGTCTCCTGTTTGGGAACCCCTCTTTTCCTGGTTCCCAAACTCCCGTTTGGGAACCAATCGCTAATTCCCGCTTACGCTCAACCCTCCCTGCGGGAACGGCGACGGGATCGTTGTGTCAATCCCTCGGAAAGCCGTCGGCACCCGGCCCGTGGAGGTGGCCGGCACCACGCGGTACCGTGCCGACACCCGATTGCCCGTGATGATCCGCACGTTCCCGTCATGGTCGAAGTCGGCCGCCCCGACCGAGACCCCCTGCGCACTCGCCGCGCCACTTTCAAAGGCGAAGAAATCATCCAGCGCGCTGGCTGCGCTGAAAGTGCCGTTGGCAATCGACTGCCCGCTGAACACCTTGACTTCCGAATCGTTGCCCCCCTGGCCCACAATGATGTCCCCGAACCCGCTCGTCGTCGTCACGCCGAAGCTGACGAACGCGCCGATCCCCAGGTTCTGCGTGAAGGCCATGAAGCTTATCCGCTCGTTCGCTGACGGATTGTTGCCGAACGTGCCGGCGGCCATGGTCTGGCCGTTCCACACTATCACATTCGGGTTTCCGGACGTCGCTCCGGTGATCACGTCCGCAAAGCCGGACTTCGTCACGTCTCCCCCTGCCACGTTCGCGCCCAAATTTATGTTGATCGTGTAGGCGAACCACGAGGCGACCACATGGGCCTCCGGATTCGTCGCGAATGTGCCGTTGACAATCGATTGGCCGTCGTACACCTTCACGTGCGGGTTGCCCAGCGTCGCTCCCGTGATCAAGTCGGCGAAACCGTCGCCGTTGACATCGGCCACCGCCACATTGGCGCCCACGTTGAAGATCGTCCCGTACGCGAAGAAGGACACCAGCAGGCTGGCGTCGGGATTGCTTGCACTGAATGTGCCGTTGGCGAACGCGCTGCCCCTGTACACTTTCACGTGCGGTGAGTTCAGCCCCGCCGACACCACGATGTCCTCCATGCCGTTCCCTTCAATGTCCCCGACCGCCACGTTGACTGGTCCGGTGAACGTACTCGCGAACGGCGCGAAATCGGCCACAATGCTATTATCGGCAACTCTCCGCACCTGCACCCGGTTCGAGGAACCGCCCACCGCAAAGAATAACCCCGACCGGATGACCTCGCGCAAGGCCGCGGAAGTGCTGCCGCCGAAGGTGGTGTCCCCGTTATACTGTGCCGTGATGCTATGCGCGCCCAGCGCCAGCGTCGAAGTCGTGAACGTGGCGGTAGCCGTTCCTGCCGTCCCGCCTGCCGTCAACGTGCCAGTCCCCAGGATGGTCGTCCCATCCCGGAAGGTAACCGTCCCCGTCGGCGTCCCCGTTCCGGTCGTGGCAGTAACCGTTGCCGTAAACGTCACGGGCCGAGTCGTGATGGCGAAGTTCAACGACGTCGTTAGCGTGGTCGTCGTCCCATTCACGCCGACATTCTGTGTGTAAGTTCCCATTCCCGATCCGAAATTAGTGTCGCCGCCGTAACTGACGGTGATCGTGTGGGAACCGTTCATCAATGTCGAGATTTGCAACGTAGCAGTCGCGGTTCCCCCAGTCCCGCTGAGGGTACTGGTACCCAATATGGTTGTCCCATCCCGGAAGACAACCGAACCCGAGGGCGTCTGCGTGGTCGTATTGCCCATGACTGTGGCCGTAATCGTCACCTGCTGACCTGGGTTCGACGGGTTGGGACTGCCGGCTCCGGTGACGGTTACAGAGAACAGTCTCACATCCTGATTCACCACCATGGACGTGCTGCTGGCAAATGTTGAGTCCCCATTGTAGCGCGCCGTGATCGGATGAATAGCGGCAGGGCTAGTGAACGTAAACATAAACGTTGTGGTAGCAGTGCCTCCGGTCCCGCTGAGCGTGCCGGTGCCCAAAATCGTGGTGCCATCCAGGAACGTCACCGTTCCGGTCGGGCTGGTGGTGCCTGAGGCCGGCGTCACTGTGGCGGTAAACGTCACCGCCTGGCCAACACCGGAAGGATTGATTGAGCTGACCAGGGCAGTCGTTGTACCAATACCTCCCAGGATCGTCTCCGTGACCGAACCGTTGGCGGCGCTGAAGTTGGTATCACCGCTGTAATTGACGTTGATTATATGCATGCCCATAGTGGTGAAGGTAAACATAAACGTCGCAGTAACCGTGCTCCCCGTGCCGCTCACGGTCGCAGTTCCCAAAAGCGTGGTCCCGTCTCGGAAAGTAACCGTACCCGTGGGCGTTTGCGTCGTCCCCTGCCCCATAATCGTAACCGTAAACGTCACCTGTTGACCGGGGTTGGCTGGGTTGGGATTCCCGATCACCGATGTAATGTTGGCCTGGAATTGAACCACCTGCTGCGTAAGCGCCGCCGATGTGCTTGTCAAAAACGTGGTATCGGCCGGATTGTATCGCGCTGTTAGCGTATGAGACCCTAGTGCAAGCGTAGTTGTAGTGAACGTCGCAGTAGCGTTACCACCAGTGCCCGGCGTGAGTGCGCCGGTTCCCAGAATCGTGGTTCCGTCGAGGAACGTCACGGTGCCTGTCGGCGCTTGCGATGTCCCCACGGACGAGACGGTAGCTGTGAATGTCACCGACTGGTTCACCGCCGATGGGTTGAGCGAGCTGACCAAAGTCGTTGCCGTGGTCTGGCTGACCACCTGATTCACCGCGGTGGATGTACTCGAAGCGAAGGTGCTGTCGCCGCTGTACCGCGCCACGATGATATGGCTTCCAAGGCTCAAGGTGGTGGTAGTAAATGTAGCAGTCGGCGTGCCTCCCACTAGAGTCAGGGCGCCGGTGCCGAGAACCGTGGTGCCTTCCAGGAATGCCACCGTCCCCGTCGGCGTGCCGCCCGCTCCGGTGACCGTCGCCGTGAATGTCACTGCCTGCCCGAAGCCCGATGGATTGGGTGCGCTGGTCAAAAGCGAAGTGCTCGTCGTAGTGCCCGTCGGATTGACCACCTGGTTCACCGTGGCAGTCCCCGATCCGAAGTTCGTATCCCCGGCGTAGACGATCGTAATCGGATGGTTTCCGGGCGTAGTAAAGGTGAAATTAAATGTGGCCGTGGCGGTGCCCCCCGTGCCGCTGAGAGTCCCGGTCCCAAGGATTGTCGATCCTTCCCGGAAACTCACCGAGCCCGTCGGCGTCTGCGCCGTCGTCCCGATCGCGGTTATCGTGGCCGTAAACGTGACCTGCTGGTTTACGTTTGATGGATTGGTGCCGCTCGTCACCATCGCGTTCACACCAAACTGGTTCACCACTTGGTTCACAACGGTCGAGGTGCTCGTCAAAAACGTCGCGTCGGCAGGGTTGTACCGCGCGGTGATCGGGTGCGTGGCAACGCTCAGAGTTGAAGTGGTAAACGTCGCAATCCCGTTCGCCAGTGTTCCCGTTCCGAGCACCGTCGTGCCGTCCAGGAATGTCACCGTCCCGTTCGGAATGCCGCTGCCCGATGTCGGCGTCACGGTGGCGGTGAACGTCACAGCCTGGTTGAAGCCCGATGGATTGAGCGAACTGGTCAACATCGTCGCTGTGGGCTGACTCACTATCTGGTTGACGGTGCCGGAACCGGGTCCGAAAGTTGAGTCCCCGTTGTACCGCGCTGTGATCACGTGCATCCCGGTCGTCGTGAACGTAAACATTATCGAGGTCATTCCACTCGTAAGCGTCCCGGTTCCGATAATGTTGGTGCCGTCCAGGAAGGTCACGGTCCCGGTCGGGGTGCCCGTGCCCGACTGCGGTGTCACCGTGGCGGTGAACGTGACCTGCTGATTTACGCCCGATGGGTTGGGGTTCCCGGTGACCGTAACCGTGACGCCGGGATTTACTACCTGGTTCACTACCGACGATGTGCTTTGCGAAAACGTCGAGTCCCCGTTGTACCGTGCCGTGATCGGGTGCGTTCCCGTCGTCGTGAACATAAACGTGAAGGTAGCAGTGCCGCTCGTCAGCGTGCCGGTGCCCAACACCGTCGTCCCGTCCAGGAAAGTCACAGTGCCTGTCGGAGTTCCCGTGCCCGAAGTCGGCATCACGGTGGCCGTAAACGTCACAGGTTGGTTCTGGCCCGATGGGTTCTGCGAGCTCACCAGGTTCGTCGTCGTCCCCTGCCCCACTACCTGGTTAACGGCCGATGAGGTGCTGGTGTTAAAGTTGGTGTCCCCTTCGTAGCGGGCCGTAATGGAATGGGATCCTGCTGTCAATCCGCTGGTGGTAAAGGTGGCTGTAAACATTCCACCTGCAGCGGTCAGCGTACCGGTGCCCAATACCGTTGTCCCGTCCAGGAAAGTTACCGATCCGCTGGGCATGACCGGCCCCGTCGTGCCGGGAGTAACAGTCGCCGTGAATGTCACCGCCTGCCCGACCATAGATGGGTTCATCGAGCTGACCAGCGTCGTGGTGCTGTTGGCCCGGTTCACGGTCTGGCTTTGCCCGGACGAAACGCTGGTGATAAACGTGAGGTCCCCGTTGTACCGCGCGGTGATGGTGTGGCTCCCTGCCGTCAGGTTGGCGACCTGCACCGTCGCGGTGCGCCCGCTCAAGTTGCCGGTTCCCAGAATCGTCGCCCCGTCCAGCAGTGTCACCGAACCGGTCGGATCCGCCGTACCCGATGCCGGAGTTACCGTGATCGTGAAACTCACCGACTGGTTCACCGTCGAGGGATTCGGCGTTCCCGCGCTCAGCGTCGTTGTCGTCCCGATCGTGGCCGGCGCCCGCACATCCTGGCTCACCGCGTTCGAGGTGCTCAGATTAAAATTCGTGTCCCCAGCGTAACGGGCCGTAATGGAGTGGATCACCTGCGTGGTGAACGTGGTCGTGAACGTCGCCGTCAGCGTTCCCCCCGGCCCGGACATCAGCGTCGCGGTGCCGATAACTGTCGTGCCGTCCAGGAAGTTGACCGTACCGGTCGGTGCGAAGAAGCCTGGCGTGACCGCCGTCACCGTCGCGGTGAATACCACAAAGTTGCCCGCCGCCGAAGGATTCGGCGAGCTCGTCAAGCTCGTATTCGTGTCAGCCTTGTTGACCGTCTGCGTTATTGTCGTCGGATTATCCGGCGGTGCGAACATGGTATCGCCGCTGTACGTCGCCGTGATCATGTGCGGCCCCGCCGGTAGGTTCGACACCGTTATCGTGGCGATCCGGCCGCTCAGCGTGCCGGTTCCCAAAATCGTGCTTCCCTCACGGAACGTCACCGTCCCGCTCGGCGTTCCCGTGCCCGAGACCGGGGCAACCGTCGCCTGGAACGTGATCGTCTGGTTCACCGTCGAAGGGTTCGGAATTCCAACCAGCGTGACCGTCGTTCCGACCCGGTTCACCACCTGGTTTTGCGGCGGCGAGGACGTACTGCTGGCGAAGTTCACATCCCCGTTGTAAGTGGCCGTAATCGGATGCGTGCCGGCTGCTAGCGACGATGTCGTAAACGTGGCCATTCCGCTCGTAACCGTCCCCGTCCCCAGCACCGTCCCCCCGTCAAAGAAGGTTACCGTCCCGGTCGGTACCAGCGTACCGGTGACTGCCGGAGTAACCGTGGCCGTGAACGTGACCGGCTGTCCCACCGTCGAAGGCGATAGCGGAGCCAGCGTCGTGGTGGTCCCCGACTGGTTCACCGTCTGCGTACGGGCCGTGGAGGTGCTGGCGCCAAAGTTGACATCGCCGCTGTAGCTCGCTGTGATGCTGTGCGCGCCGGCCGTCAGGTTGGAAACCATGATCGACGTCGATCCGCCGGTCAGCGTGCCCGTCCCCAGTATCGTGCTCCCGTCCCGGAATTGGACCGTGCCCGTTGGCGTCCCCGTGCCCGATTGCGGCATCACGCTCGCCGTGAAGGTGACCATCTGGTTAACCGTCGATGGATTCGGCGAGCTGTTCAAAGTCGTGGTGGTCGCCGTGGGGTTCGGGTTTTGCACCACTTCGTTGAACGTTCCCGAGCTGGTGTTGAAGTTGCTGTCGGCGTTGTAACGCGCGGTGATAATATGCACGGCCGGCATCGAAAAACTCGTGGTGAACGTCGCGATGCCCCCCGTGCCGACGGTGCCGGTCCCGAGGATCGTCGCCCCTTCGAGGAACGTCACCGTGCCGGTCGGCGCCAGCGGTCCGGGGGTCGCCGGGCTCACCGTCGCCGTGAACATAACGGGCACATTCGCTTGCACCGGGCTCGGATTCCCCACCAGTGCCGTCGTCGTGTTCCCCATGTTGACGGTCTGGGTGATGGCGGCCGATGTGCTCGGGTTGAATGTGGTATCGCCGTTGTAGCGCGCGGTGATCGAGTGCCCCATGGCGGTCAGGTTCGCGATTGTGACGCTGGCCATTCGCGAGTTCACCGTGCCCGTGCCCAAAATGGTCGACCCCTCCAGGAAGGTCACCGTCCCGGTGGGATCGGTCGTTCCCGAGGCGGGGGTCACCGTCGCAGTGAACGTCACCGGCTGGTTCGCGGTCGATGGATTGGGCAATGAGGCCAGCGTTGTCGTGGTGCCCACCAGGTTGATCATCAGGTTTTGCGAGGCCGATCCGCTTAAAAGGAAATTGGTGTCCCCGTTGTAAGTGGCCGTGATGGGGTGCGTGCCGACCATCAAGGTCGAGCTCGTGAATGTCGCCGTGTTCCCCGTCACGGTACCCGTCCCCAGTATCGTGCTCCCGTCCCGGAACGTGACCGTACCGGTCGGCACCAGCGTCCCGGTCGCGCCCGTGGCGACCGTGGCCGTGAACGTCACGGTCTGGCCAACCGTCGCCGGGTTCGGAGATATCACCAGCATGGTCGTGGTCGTCGCCTGCATGACGGTCTGGCTTACGGCGCTTGATGTGCTTTCCGCGTAATTTCCGTCCCCGTTATAGTGCGCGGTGATGTTGCTGTGCGTCCCTGCCGTCAAGGTCGAGATCGTGAATGTCGCCGTCGTTCCCATCAGGAAGGCATTTCCCAGCACCGTGCTCCCTTCCATGAACGTCACCGACCCGCCCGGCGCCGGCGTTCCCGGGATTACGGGTGTCACGGTGGCGGTAAAGGTAACCGTTTGGTTGACTGTCGATGGGTTGGGCATATTCCCCAACATCGTGGTTGTGTTGCCCCGGTTCACAACCTGGTTGGTGGCGCCCGATGTGCTCATGTCGAAGTGGAAATCGCCGATGGTTACCCCGTTGTAACGCGCGGTGATCGAGTGGCTCCCCACCGTCAGGGTCGAAATCGTGAACGTCGCCGTGGCTTGACCCGGGGTTCCGCTCGCGGACAGCGTGCCGGTGCCCAAAATCGTGCTGCTGTCGAAAAAGGTGACCGTGCCCGTCGGCGTATTCGACCCGGGAGCATTGCCGCTGACCGTCGCCGTGAACGTGACCTGCTGGTTGAGCGTCGATGGGTTCGTGCCGCTCATCAGGCCGGTAGTAGTCGCCGGCGGCTGGAATTCGTACGCGCCCATGTCGGTAGTATTGTTCACCGTCCGGTTGAACCCGCGTTGATCCGTGGTGGGAACGCCGGTGTTGGTCCCGGCGTCAATGGCGGGGCTGCCCGTGAGCAGCGCGCGGGTGAACGTCGGCCCGCCGTTGTTTTGCAAGGTTCCGAGCAACGGATTGATTGGCGAACCGGTCGTGCCGACCAGGTTGCCGTTGACTCCGTTGACCACGCCGGTACTCCCGGTGCCGTCGCCGACCAGATTGTTGTTGGCCGTGGTGACCGCGCCGGAGATATCGGGGCCGGTGGGAGACGTGTTTGTCGCCACGATGGTGTTCTTCAACGTTGCGCTGGTGCCGCTTGTGATGAACAGCCCGCCCCCCATACCGCCGCTCGCCGTGCTGTTGCCCGCGATCGTGTCATTGGTGAGTGTGATTGCTCCCGAGGTAAAAATGCCGCCGCCGTTTCCCGTCGCCTGATTGCCGGCGATGGTGTCGTTGATGAGGGTGGCCGTACCGCTGTTCCAGATGCCCCCGCCGTTGGTGGTGGTGCTGTTGCCGGTAACGGTGCTGTTGGTCAGCGTGAAGGTGCCCCGGTTGACTATCCCGCCCCCATCCGTCCCCTGGCCTTCGGTGATGGTCAGGTTGCTGATGGCCACCGTAAAGCCCGCGCCGATATTGAAGTCCTGAACAAAGGTGGTGCCCGTGGGAGTTTCCCGGCCGCTCACCGTAATACTGATAGCGCTCGGCCCGGTGATCGTCAGATTTTTGTTGATCGTCAGAGCCCCGCGCGTTGTGACCAGCCGGATTGTCCCCGAACTCAGGGTCGGGTCGAAATCCACTGTCCCTCCCGTCGGTGTCGCCTGGATCGCTCCCCGCAGCGAACCCGCGCTCCCATCATCCAGCAGATTGGTTACCGTGGTCAGGAGCCAGCGATCTTCCAGTATCTCAAACCGCAAGTGGCAAGGGCGAAGCTTGATCTTTGGCCGCTGCCGCCGGGAACGGGAATTGGAACGCCTGAATAGGGACTTTATTCGGGACCAAAACATAGGGGAGAACCTCTCTCGGTTAGTTAATCAAGGGTGCCAGGTTTCAGATCTCAAGATCGGATCGATTTACACGGAGCGAACTCTTGGAACAAGCAAAAAAAAGTCCGTAGAAATGGTATAAACGGAATGGGCCGACAATGCAATAATAAAACTAAATATTCGGAAACTTTTTTCTACTTTTTTACTCCCCGCAATCGACAAGATCGGCTTTTCCCGAATCCGCTGAATTTCGTCCAAGAGCAATTCGGCAAACCATTTAAGCAATCCGCCCCATTATTGGCCGGGCATTCCACGTCCCGGCTCAGCGAGAAAATATTTCCCCGCGCCCTCAAACTCGCCTCCGCGAATTTAATATGGATAATTTAATATTTGTTGATATGATTAGACTTGTGATTCGGGTCGAGGGATGTGCCGTGCTCCGTCCGCCCCCACTCACGCCCCCACCAGGATCCCTCCCGTGATGTCCGCCGAAAATCCGTCGATCCCGTTCACCACCGGCGGCCGGATTCCCGTCGCATTGCCCCGCACCAGCCGAAAATTCGGCGCGCCCGCCGACGCCCCCGTCAGTATTTCCACATTCCCGTCGCCGTTGAAGTCCGCTGCCGCCACCGACGTCCCGATATTGAATCCAATATCAAACGCAAAGAATGAATTCAATAAGCTCGCATCCGGATTGCTGTTGCTGAATGTCCGCAGCGCAAACGCCCGCCCGTTGTAGACCTTTACCTGCGGGTTGCCGCTCGAAGCGCCGACAATAAGATCGGGAAAACCGTCGCGATTCGTATCCCCCACCGTTACAAATGCCCCGATATTGAACTGCAAACCAAACGCGAAGAACGACGCCAGCAAACTCGCGTCCGGATTGTTGTTGTTGAACGTCCGGTTCGCAATGTCGCGGCCGTTGTACACCTTGACGTGCGGGTTGCCCGCCGTGGCTCCGGTTATCACGTCCCCGAATCCGTCGTTGTTGACATCGCCCACCGCCACGTTGGCCCCCACGTTGAACTGCAAACCATACGCGAAGAACGATGCCACCAGGCTCGCATCCGGATTAGACGGATTGAAGCCGTTCATGTTGAACACCTTGACATGCGGATTTCCCGCGGTGGCGCCCGTTACCAGCACCGGCAGATTGTTGCTGATCTTCCCGAAAGCAACGTTCGCTCCAATGTTGAACTGCAAACCATATGCGAAGAACGATTCCAGCAGGTTCGCATCCGGATTGGCGGCATTGAAACTGCCGTTAATAATCGACCGGCCGTCGTAAACCTTTACGTGCGGGTTTCCGGTGGTGGCGCCCACGATGAGGTCCGGGAAACCGTCATTGTTCACGTCCCCCAGCGCGACCGACACTCCGCCCGGGAAAATGCCGAACGGAGCAAAGGAAGACACCAGCGACCCGTCGAACTTGCTGAGGATGTTCACCAGGCCCGCTGCCCCGCCGATGGCGAAATATTTCAATGTGCGAATATTCAAGTTCGTGCTTTGCGATGTGCTGCTGTTGAACACGAAGTTCCCCAGCGTAAATCCGTTATACGTGGCCGTGATCGTATGACCCCCCGCGCTGAAGCCGGCTCGGGTGAACGTCGCCGCGCCGTTGACCAGCGGTACCGTCGCGAAGCTGGAGCCCCCATCCAAAAAAGACACGTTTCCCATCGGAAGGTTCGAGTTGCTCGCCGTGCCCCGGACGGTCGCCGTGAAGGTCACGGCCTGACCTGTCGTCCCCGGGTTGGGGTTGATCGTCAACGTCGTCGCCGTCTCCGGCTGCTGGAATTCATAAGCGCCGATGTCCGGCGTGCCGTTGACCGGACGATTGAATCCTCGCTGATCGGTCCCCGGAGCCCCGATATTGGTTCCGCGGTCGATCGCGCGGCTCCCGGCCAGAAGTGCCAGTGTGTTCGTCGGTCCGCCATTGTTTTGCAAAACCCCCAACATCGGGTCGATGGCTGACCCGGTCGTGCCCACCTGGTTGCCCTGGCTGCCGTCCGCCACCCCCGAACTACCCGAGCCGTCGCCGATCAAATTATTGAACGCGGTCGACGGGGTTATGAATCCCGAAACGTCGGTTCCAGCGAAACCGATATTCCGCGCTACAATGGTATTCAGAAGATTGACCGTAGAATTACTCCCTATCAGCAATCCTCCCCCCTGGCCGGTCGTGCCGGCGTTATTGCTGGCAATGGTGGCATTCGTTATGTTCATCACCGCCACCACCGCCGTGCTCGCGTTGGCTATGCCCGCTCCATTGCCCGCAATGTTGCCCGTGATCGTCACGTTGATTAAGCTCATGCCATTCGTGTTATAAATGCCGCCCCCCACTCCGCTGACGCTGCCGAGGGCCTGGGCGGTATTATTGACAATCAGGCTATTGATAATGGTCATGCCGCCGGAATTAAAAATCCCGCCGCCGAATCCACTGGAGAGCAAAGTGCTGTTGGCAACGTTGCTCGTCACTACGCTGTTGGACAGCGTTAGAGTGCCATTATTGAAAATGCCGCCGCCCAGGGCATTGGGCTGACCGGCGATGATCCCGGAAACTCCGTTTGCAATGGTCAGGTCCGAAATCGTCACGGTGACCCCGGCGGGAATATTGAAAATCTGGTTCTGCGCATTGCCGCTTACGGTTATCACCCGGGCGCCGGGACCAATGATATGCAGGTCCCGGATGATCGGAAGATTGGAGCTGCTCAGCGTGATCGTCCCGGTTAGGCCGGCTGCAAAATCCACCGTCCCGCCGGCCGGAGTCGAATTAATCGCCGCGCGCAGTGAACCGGCCCCGCTGTCATTGAGATTGGTAACCGTGCTTGGTAGCACCCGACCTTCCAGCACCTCCACACTTGGGCGGAATCGTCCTTCGCGAACGGGGAGGCGCCGGGGACGTTGTCTTTTCGAATGAGCCAGCCATGACAAAGAAAATGGCCAAACCATGAGCTGTTCCTCCCCGAAAGAAAGGTTACATTGAATTGACGCCCATAACACCGTTACTTGCGCTTTGCGCCCCGGCTCATGAGCATATTCCATTAGCATTCAGGCATAATTTAATTCGAAATGATTCAAAAAAAAAGACACGTCCCCGGTGGAGGAGGAGGACGTGCCTTGCGTGCAGTGCCTCTTTGGATGCCTTGCTTCTCTGTTCCGGCCCCAAAAAAGGGTCACTTACCGTTCAATTTAATAATAATGATAGCGTTAACAAAGGAATTTACGGCTTCCGGCAATGGTTAAGAAATCTCGTATTCCGAAAATTACCAACGGGCCGCGGGTCCGTTGCCCGAAATTCCTTAACCCTGCCGGACTCCGGACCAGGAACTATTGGCTCCCCCGTGCTCCCGGTCTCTTGCCTCTTAAATAACGTTCCGGAGATTTAGTCCGATAGAACTATTTCCTCCTTTCTCAAAAAAAGTCAGAAACGTCTCGCCATAACTGATTGCCTCAAAATCAGCTATGGGAATTATGAATACTTTATGAGTTGGAGCACTTTATATGCCGTTCCGAAAAAAATCGAAAGGCAAAGAAATCCTTCGCCTCTATTGCCTTGGAATCATTTTGTTTTCCGGTATTGTTACGGAATTGAAGTTCGGACAGACGGCGGCCGAGCGCGACCGGCCAGCTAACGAAAATTAACAGTAGACTTGTATTTGGCTAATCCAGGTTTACAACCAAATGTTTACAACTCGCCGCCCACAAAGATTCCACCATAGTAAAACGGATCATAGGCGAAAAAACTGTCCAGTACCGCTCGGGATGCGCCATCATATATCTTTATATGCGGTCCCCCGCCCGGACCGGCTGCCGTGACAATCTCCGCTCGCCCCCCGGGACCTGCCATCGTGCTGACGCGGACCCCTCCCAAGAACGAAATGTCATATGCAAAAAAGCTTTGCAACACAGCCAGGTTGGTGACATCGATGACTTCTACATGGCTAGCGGCCCCGGCCCCGGTTATGATCTTGGCCCGACCGTTGCCGGTGGTATCCCCCGCAGCCACGTAAACTCCACCGGTAAATGTCGCTGCATAGGCGAAGAAACTCCGTAGCAGCGTCAGCGAACCGTTGGCCGCGCTGAAGACCTTGACATGAGGTCCGCCGCCGGGACCGGCCCCCGTTATAATGTCGGCCCGGCCGTTGCCTTCTACATCCCCGGCGGCCACCCGCACCCCCCCGCGAAAACTCGGATCATACGCCCAGAAACTGTATAGGACCGACCCGTCCCGTCCGTCGAAAACCTTCACATGCGGTCCCCCGCCTGCATCGGCGCCGGTGATGATATCGGCAACGCCGTCCCCATTGACATCCCCCACCGCAATATACACGCCACCGAGGAAACTTGGATCATAGGCGAAAAAGCTCCGGATAAACTGGCCCGTCGAGGCGTCAAAAATGCGGATTTCCGGTCCGCCGCCCGGACCGGGCGCTGTAACGATGTACGAGGTTCCATCTCCGAATCGATTGGTCACCGCCACGCGCACCCCGCCGACGAAGAACGGATCATACGCGAAAAATTCCCGGACCAGTGCGTGCGTCACGCTGTCGAATACCCGCACCGATGGCGAAACCCCCGCATCCGTGCCCACGGCAAAAAAGCTCCCCGTCTGACCCCCTCCCTCAAATATCGGCTGAAAATGCGCGATCCACGTGCCCCAGTTGCGCGGCGTTTCCGTATTCGCATACTCGTTCGCCGCCCAAAAGGTCCCGTCCTGCGCGTCCACACTTATGCCGCTGAAGTCCCCGGCCCGCGAGCCGGTGTAATTCGTTTCCCCCCTCTTTACCTCAACCGGGCGTTGCATCGTCCCCGTCCTATCACCGCTCGTTCGCCCCGTCACGTACATCGACATGAATTCCGATGTCGAGGATTCCAAAAACGATAGCCCGAAGTCGCCGGTCGGCGAAATGTCGATCGCTGGATAGTACGTATAAACTCCCGGCCCCTGGTCGACATCTCCGGATTGAACGAGCGATGGGCTTCCGGTGGCGGTACTGAATTGGTACCAGCGGGCGCGCGTTACTCCACCTACACCGACATTGTGCGACGCGACCAGCACCCCGTTCCGCGACGCTACATTCAAAATCCAGGTCCCGATGTTCGTCGTTATCGCCTGGCCGTTCGGTTGCAGCGGCGCAAACACTTGCTGATACGCCGGCACCCCCACAATGAAATCCGTAAAACTCGGCGTCGGACTCAACAGGTTCCGCATCTGAACCACGCGCATCGTGCTCGAATTGTTGTCTTCCTCGACCAACCACATCGGACCGCCCGGAACCGCGCCGTGCATGGTCGCGGCGGCAAGGGTGTAATCCGCTGGATTCGTCCGATCCGACCGGTAAACATTCGCGAAACTCTTGTCGATCGTGATTATCTGGACATGCCGATACGGCCCGGTGAATGCATACATATTGACCGTGAAAACGTATGCGTCCGCATTCCAACCGAGCTTCGGATAATCTCCCCACAAAACTTCGCTGCCGTTGACTTCATGGATGTCGATCCGGCGCATGAGACTGAATCCGTGCGTCGGATCCGCATCATTCGAAAATGCCACATCGATAAAGGCGGTTTGCGCGGTGCCGTTGAACTCCAAAACCCCAAGCACAAACCGTCCCGCCAGCTCGTCATAGGTTACCACAGGATCGGACATGCGATCGCTGGCCCCGGCCGGGGCAAAGAACTGCGCCAGAGTCTGTAAGGAAACTGTCCCGCCCGTTGATTTGCTGTAAATTGCCACCGACAGGTTTACGGTTTCCACGATGTGCATCGGGCCGACCGCAACATCCGTGTCCGGAGGTTGGCCTGCCCGCGTAGCGCTATAATCCATACCGGGAAATTGGCTGATCAGCCGAACCGCCGGCAAGCATCGATCTTCCAGCATTTCCAAACGAGGGGCCACACGCTCGCGCCAGGTGCGGGTCATGATGCTCTCCTCCTTGGGCCACTATTTACAATAATCAAAGAACAGTGAAAAAGAAAGAAAAATCTGCCGCAGCAAGTAATTTTTCTGGCAATCTCAACATCTCCCAATCTATAATGGATTTCTCTCCTATTTCGCTTTCCGCTCTCTAAGGGCACTTGTATGGCTCGCAATCGTTGTCTCCCCCGCGTCGAGATCCTCGAAGATCGCCGGCTGCTGAGCACCATTGTTGCTCCCGTCGCATCGAACGTCCACCAACCCCGGCCCCAGGCCGCGCATTCTGATTTCTTTGCGATCGGCGGCGCTCCCGGCCGCGTCGACGTTTTCCGCTCCAGTGACCATTCGCTGCTCGCTAGTTTTCTGCCGTTCGGCGGATTTTACGGCGTCGGCGTCGCCGTGGCGGTCGGCGATGTCACCGGCGACGGCACCCCCGATCTCATCGTCGGCTCTACTGAAGGAACCTCCCGCGTCCGGATCTACAACGGCCGCGACATCCTCAATGACTCCTTCGATCCCGTCGATAGTCTCATTGTCCAGTTTTCTGCTTATGGTAGCTTCAATGTGGGTGTGAATTTGGCAGTCGGCTACATTACCAGTAATCAATTTGCCGACATTGTCACCGGTGCCAACCAGGGCAATCCCCATGTGAAAATCTTCCGCGGCTCGGCGATCGCCGATGGTACTTTCAATCCCGCCAATCCCGACGCCAGCCTGGTAACCTCCTTTTTTGCCTATCCGCTTCAGTTCAATGTCGGCGCCTCAGTGGCCGTTGGTGACGTTGAAGGCACCGGTGTCGCCGACATCATTACCGGAGCCACCACCGGCAACCCGCATGTCAAGGTCTATGGCGGCCAGGCCATCGCCGATGGCACTTTTGACACTGCCAATCCCGATGCGGACCTGCTCACCTCTTTTTTCGCCTACGCGGTCGGCAATGACATCGGCGTCAACGTCGCCGTGGCCGACACCAATGGCGATGGCAACGCCGATATCATTACCGGCGCTTCAGCCGGCAATTCCCACGTGAAGGTTTTCGATGGCCAGGCTATTGCCAATGGCACATTCGACGACGCTGATCCCGACGCTAGTTTGCTCACCCAATTCTTCGCCTACGATCCCGGACTTGCCGGCGGCGTTCGCGTGGCTTCGGCTGACTTCAACGGCACTGGCTTTGCCCAAATCCTCACGGGCAATTACAACGGCCCGCCCCATTATCGTATCCTGCGCGGCGATGCCGCCGGCATCAATCCTCCCGCGCTGTTCGAGGGCTACCCCTTCGGCTTCCAGGACAGCCTCTATGTTGGAGCGTGATCGGCACACCAGCGACGGACGATAACTCTTTCACGAGATTTTTTCAGTTTCCCTCTTCTCATAACTCACTGCTCTCTTTTATAATCGCTCTTCTTAGTTTTCCATTCTTGATGGAACTGCATACCGCCTTATGCCAAGCTTTAACCGCCTGAGGTCGTTCCTGGCCGACTGGATACGCCCCAAGTCCGCCCCGGCTTCCCTCACTGGCAATCAATGGACAGGCACCAGCTACGTCGACTCTTTCGGCCGAAACCGTGAGCCCACGCCCAACGAGCTGATGGCCGAACTGAAGAACACTGCCTTCGCCTGCATTTCCATCAACTCCGCCGTTTGCGCCGCCTACCCGCCGCGCCTCTATGTCACGACCCCGAGCCCCGACGTCCCCCAGCCGCGCTGCCTCACACGCCCCCTCGCCAAAAAGACTGAAAACCGTCTCCGCAACCTCTCCCACCTACCCCAGTCGGTAACCAAAGCCTACACCATCGATGAAGTACTCGACCACCCATTGCTCACAATGCTCCGCAATGTCAACCCTATCCATAACTCCTTCGACCTGTGGGAACTCACCGCCCTGTATCAGGAAGTTCATGGTTCCGCCTACTGGCTCGTCCCCGACGGACCCCTTGGCGTCCCCGAAGAAATCTGGATCCTGCCCGCACAAAATGTCATCCCCAAACGCACTCCCGATAGCCGCAACATCGTCGACTACTACCAATATCGTACCGGAGCCAGGGAACAACGCTTCAGCCCACGCGAAATCGTTCACTTCCGCTATCCCAACCCCCGCGATCCCTATACCAGCGGCCTGTCCCCTCTCCGCGCCTGCTGGGAACAGCAGGCGATCTCCTCCGACTTCGCCAGCTATAAAAAGGCCCAGTTCGAGAACCGCGCCATCCCCGATGCCGTCATCTACCCCGACGAAGCCGGCATGGGGGATGAGGAACGCGACCGCCTCGAGGCCCAGTGGAATTCCAAATTTCGCCGCGGCGGCGCCGGCAAAGTACTCGTTGCCGACCAGCCCATGAAAATCAATCTCTTGTCACAATCACTCGGCGACATCGCCTTACTCGCCGATATGAAGGCAACCAAGGAAGACATCGCCAACAGCTTCCACGTGCCGATTTCCTTCTTCACCACGAACACCAACCTCGCAAATTTGTTGGCCTCCCAATCCCAACATATGTCCCTCGCGATTTCCCCTCGCCTGGTGCGCCGAGATGAAAAGATCAACGAACAACTTCTGCCGCGTTTCGATCCCACTGGCCGCCTCTTTGTCGCCAGCGAAGACCCCATTCCCGTCGATTGGGAATCCACCATTGCCCAAAAAGAACTCGACCTCAAATTCGGCGTCGTTACCATCAACGAAATCCGCTCCGAACGCGGCCTCTCCCTCGTGCCATGGGGAGATACGCCCTGGCTGCCCCTGATGTGGGCCCCCTCCGACCTGCCCGAACGACCCAAGTATACACCCCACGACGGCAACCCCCAACGCGGCCGGAACAAAAACCCCAACCGCACCAAACCCGCATCGTAACCCTCTCGCTCCGCGAGAGGAGAGCGCCTGAAAACGCAAGGACCCCACCCGATGACATCCCCCCGCAACACCACCGAAGGGCCTCTCGGATTTCCACTCACCGACCGGCAAGCATTGGCATTAGACGCCGTCTTGAAGTCTCTTCCCAAAGACGACGCCTTCAAGTACCGGCGTTGCATCGTCGCCAAGGGACCAATCGAAGGCATGACTTCTCAAGGTGAAAGATCGGACGTTTCGTGGATCACCACCGAAGACCCCGACCGCGCCGGCGACGTTGTCATCTCACGAGGAATGAATGACAGCCAATTCCGGCAGAACTCCATCGTAACCTTGCAACACAACTACGACATTCCCCCGGTTGGCAAGTCAGTATGGCGAAAGTACATGATGCAAGGCGACATCGCCGGCGTGAAGGCGAAGACAATTTACCCTGTCAAACCGGACACCTGGAAAGGCGAATGGCGGGCAGACGTTGCCTTCTCTCTCGTTCAGGCCGACCTCCTCCGTGGCAAATCCATCGGACTTCTTCCAACAAAGGTTCACGTTCCAACGACCGAGGAATCAGCTTCAAAGCGCTGGGAAAAAGTCGGCATGGTCATTGACGAATGGATTTTGCTGGAATACGCCTGTGTCTACATCCCGGCCCAGCAAAACGCCGTTCTCGAATCCGTCAGCAAAGGGCTACAAATTCCTGACGACATCCAGAAGATTCTCGGCATTGATCTAACCGCCCCGCCGATCCCGGAGCCGGAGCCCGAAGCAGACATCCCGTTTGTCACCTACTCGACACTTGTAGACAAATTCGAAAAGGCGCTGGACCAATTCGACGTTGAAACGATGCTCGAAAAGGCCGTTCAAGAATACATCGACCGCAAGCGCGGCCGAGTGTAGAAGGTTTTCCCCCGGTTGGGTGAGGAGGGAAAAGTACGAACAAAAAGGAGAAACCATGACCCAAAACGACTACCCCCGACGCCCAGCCCTGATAGATCAGATTTACAACCACCACATCAGAAAAGGAGAAACCATGAGCAAACGAGGCAAATACTGCATTCGAATAGAAGACCCGCTACGGCCGACGCCGATATGCTGCTATCTCAGCGAGCGCGGCTTTCACACATGGAATCCCGACCGTGCGGCACGATTCGGCACCGTCGAAGAGGCCCAGGATGAACTAACGTATTTCCAGCACGACAGCAAGTATCGCTGGTCCATCCAAGAGTTTAAGACCGGCAAACCCGTAAACGAGGAGAAACCATGAGCAAGAACCAAGAAGCAAAACAAAAAATCATCGCCGAAATTCTCGAAAACCCCGTCTACATGCCAAATTCGGGAATGTATGGCATGTTGAAAGACGCATTATCCAAAATGCCACTTTACAACTTGCAAAACCTTGAACTAATACTTCGCCTTCAAACTCAAAATAAGCTGGACCTGAAAAAACAACCCCGTTAAACTCTACTCTCAAAGCTGTTAGGGTCCGAGCCTGGAGATGGACACCAAGCCATCAGGGTAACAAGACCTGGAAACAGACCTACCTTTCGTTACAGCCCGCAAATCAAGGAATCCGCAATGTTTCTCAAGTTGCTCAAAGAATGGAAAGGCAAACCAGCCGGCGAAAAGATCGAAGTACCCGACGAATTTGCCGAATTGCTCATTGAACAGAAGACCGCCGAGAAAGTAACCGGCGATCCGGTACAAGACCTGATTTCCAAATCCCTTGAGTCGGCGACCTCCAAATGGGCCGATTCGATGGACAAGGTTATCAACGCCACCTTGCAAAAGGTGATGAACGCCCAATCACAAGCCAAGAAGTTCTCCGTCCCGGCCCTCTTCGGCGAGGGTGGAGACGGCGATCCCAAGAAAAACTTTGGCGATTGGCTCATCAACGTAGGTCAGTCCAAATTCGCCAATTCCGTTGACATCCGGTTAGCTGCCCATAACCGACTGGAGAAAGTCTATGGCAGCGAATACAACCCGGTCCAGAAAGCAGCCCTGGCCGAAGGTTCGGGTGCAACTGGTGGTTACATTGTACCGCCGCAGTTTTACAATCAACTCCTTGCAGTTGCCGCAGAGGACAACGCTTTTCGACAAAATGCTTTCGTACAGCCAATGGCTTCAGCTACGTTCCAATTCCCTTACCTGGACATTACAACCGTCCAGAGCGCTGGCGTATCTCCGTTCTTCGGCGGTGTGCAAGCGTACTGGACCCAGGAAGCGCAAACCAGGACCGAAACCGAGCCGCAATTCAAAATGATGGAGCTAAAGGCTCAGGAATTGTCCGGCTACTCGGTCTCCAGCAACATCCTTCTACAAGACGCCGCATTCGGCCTTGAGAAGTTCCTTTTGATGCTCTTCGGCAAGGCTGTCGGCTGGTACGAGGAATACGCCTTCTTGCAAGGCAACGGCGTTGGTAAGCCGATGGGGTGCTTAAATGCGAACGCCAGCATTGCCGTAACCCGCAACACGGCGAGCCACTTCTACTTCCAGGACATCCCCAACATGCTCAAGAGCCTGTTGCCATCGTCCTACACCCGCGCTCATTGGTGGATTTCGCCGACCGTAGTGCAAGACCTCTTGCAGCTCAAAGACGGCAACAACCGGGCCTTGTTCGTCAGCATTGATCAAGGTGCTGTGAAGCCGCCGGTTTGGAAACTCTTGAATCTGCCGGTGCACATCACCGAAAAGATTCCGGCCTTGGGTACCAAAGGCGACGTGATGTTGCTTGACCCGACGCTCTACGTCATCGGCGACCGGATGCAGCTTGAAATTGCCGCCAGCGAGCACGTGAACTTCCTCAAGAATCAAATGACCTGGCGATTCGTGGAACGAATTGACGGCCGGCCGTGGCTGGAAACCTCAATCACCCTACAAGATGGAACGAGCACCGTGAGCCCGTTCGTCATATTGAACTAACCCGAATCTCGGGCCGGCGGGCAGTAATTATTCCCCAGCACCCGCCGGACCCCTTTTACTCTGAAAGGAAAAACAATGCCTTTTGCATTGGAACAACTGACGCAGGGTTTATCGGTACTCGGCGTCTTGCATTCTCAGTCTCTTGCCGCTGGAACGGACAACAGTATCACCAACATCGACTTTTCCAGGTTTCAGCGAATCTTGTGGATTCTCGACGTTGGCGTTCTCGGCGCTTCTGCAACGGTGGACTTGAAACTCCAACACTCCGCCACATCCGGCGGAACGTATACCGACATCACCGGAACCGCCATCACGCAAATTACCACGAATAACCATGTGGTAACAATTGAACTTCGAGCGGACCAGATGCCCAGCAACGACCGGTACATCCGGCACAACTTGGTAGTCGGCGTAGCCGCCTCCCAGCTCGCCGTCATCGTACTCGGTGGTGAAGCCGAGTGGAAACCCGGCAAGTCTCAGGACATTGCCGCGGTTGCTCAGCGTCTCGTTCTGTAGTAAACGGATTTACAAGCGACGTTTTGGGGGTGGGGGCATTCCCAGGACGTGTGAACGGGAGCCCCGCCGGGGTCTATCTCCTTCCCCGGCGGGGTATTTTTGAAAGGCAACCTATGGCCGCGACACTCACTGGTGCGCTCTCCGTAACGCACATCAACAGCAACGCAACGACCGTTGTCAAAACCGGCTTTGGCATGTTGCATACAATCTGCATCAACTCCAAAGGAGCTACCGGCAACACGGCAACGGTCTACGACAACACCGCCGCATCGGGAACCATTATTGCCGTCATCGACACCACGGCCCAGGTGCAGACCTTGCTCTATGACGCCCAGGTAGCCATTGGAATTACCATTGTCACCGCCACAGGAACCGCCCCTGATATAACCGTCACCTACGCATAATGCCACTACCAGCCAAAGACCTGCGTTCCAACTATGGCACCTGGAGCATACCCACTTGCAAGCTGCCCGGCCTTGGCGTTGATATGATAACCGCCCTGCCCTTCGAGAAGTTCGACCCGTTATTCCGAGGACAGTACCTTGAAACCACCTATTTCGACACGAAAAATCAGCAGCTCCGTAAGGCGAGACTCAAGAAAGACCGTTATCTCACGATTCGAATCCGATGCTATAGCCCTCCGTATTCTCCTGGCAGCAGCCGACAAACGTCTCAAGAGTCTTACGCAATATCTGCGAAAACAGAAAGCGAAAAATTCCGCCAAGTCATCGACTCAACCTTCGCTGAACAGCTACTGGCAGATGGAATAACCACCGCCACCGCAGCGATGATTCTTCCCGCCAACCTTGTCAGCCGATTAATCGAGTTAGCTGACACCGACTTGTCCCCGTACATCACCGTTTGCTTCCAGCGCTACGCCGTCGAAGACGACAAGGACAGGCTAACGCTGGACACCGACATAACGACCGACACCGGCAAGAGTTTTCCATGCTCCGTCTTGGAGTACAAGAGCACGAAGGCGGGCGGCAATCCCCCGATCCCGATTTTCTACAAAACAATTCGCTTGTCCAAATTCCTTTGGGCCAGCAGCTTCTAAGAAAGGAACATTCAAGTGAAAGGCGTATACACCGCTCAGGCCAAGATTGGTTCACTGGCATCGGCCAAGACCGTAATGTATCTCACGGCACCGGCCACAAAGACGCTTGAGATTCTTGGCGTCACCGTCACCCAGGAAACGAACGCAACGAATTTCCAATTCTCCATCGGCATTGACAACATCTCCGCCCTTGGTACGCCCACGGCAACCACCGTAACGCCGACGCCCCATGAACTCGGCGACCAGGCCGCGACTGCCACTTGCAAGGCCAACGTAACGGCCAACGAGCCGACCTACTCAACCCGGATCACCGGCGAAGGTGCCGCCTCATTGGTTGGCTATCGGTTCGAGCCGCCGACCGAAGGCGACCGGATCTACGTACAGCCGTCAACGTCCATCGGCATTCGGATGCTGACGACGCCGTCTTCCTCAGACTTCGACATCAGGCTCACGTACAGAGAAATTGGTTAATGTTTACCCTACTGCTTCCGTTTTGGATGACGGAGGTAGACCAGGCCTTCCTCACGACCGAGCTGGCCCGCTTCCCATGCCAAGATGTTTGTCAGGAATGCCGTACTTTCCTTCGCCAACACCGCGAGCATTTGACCGCGACAAGATGGGTTTCCTTGTGGAAAGCCCCAATTGTCGAGCCAATGCTCGCGGAGGTCCGTAAAGCCGAAGAAGCCTGGAACGACCTCTACTATGCCCACTGGAAAACATCCTTCGCCTACGAACACCTTAGCGACCTAAAACTTATCATCGGTGAGTCAAATTACAAACTCGGCTTCATGCCAATCCCGATCATGCCCTGGATGCAAGACGAACCATTACCAAAGGAGAAGACCAATGGAAGAAAACTCCAACCACTGTGACGGATGCGGAGAAGAAATTCCAAAAGGAACCAACTACTACGCCGTCAACATCACCTATTTTGGAAGCAAACACTCACCCGCCTACATCTGCCTTGAATGCAGCGCAACCATAACACTTGAAGAAATCGCCAACGCCGTAACAATCCCCAATGACCAATGACCTTTCCCTATGCTCCAAATTGCAAACTCGACGTATACCGAGGGTTCAATGTCAACAACCCTCTCGGAGCTGTTCAAGGTAATCCGATCCTCAAAGATGTTCAGGGATTTTTACGCCCTTATGTTCGCAACGGTCGCTTCGGATATCGTCAATCCATCTATTACACAACACTCGTTTACGTCAACCTTGGGACAGATATTCGGGACGGCTTCAATTCCAACCTCAACACCATCAACGCCGCCCAAGCCGACACAATCGTAGTCAAGGACTATCCGATTGACGGCAAGAATACCGCTTTCCTTCCGGTGCTCTGTCAACGTGCTGGCCGCATTAACCCACTATCGTTCATCAAAGTTTACCTTGATAAGGCGGGCAATCCGGAACAGCCGATTTGCTGCCCAAATGTTCCAAACAGGCTCTACGTCCAAATCTCCGACACATTCGGAAACTGCCTTTGCATGGACGGAGCATACTTTGCAATCGACTTCACCCCCTCGACCGCGAGATGGGAAGGAACATTCAACGCCTGTGGCCAAACAGCCCGTTTTGTGTTAGCCTGTGACAATCCGCAATACGGAGTCTTCGGTTTCAACTGGTACCTGGAATGTCCCGTAGGCAACGGATTGACCGGCCCGCTCAGCTCCCACACGTTCAATAGCACCTGCCAGCCGTTCTTTTTGGAGTTCAACGAGGCCATCGGTACATCGTTCCCGCTTTGTAGTTGTTTAATCGACTCATTCTTTTTCGTGAGGATACATGTCTAATCCAACTACTGCCCGCCAACCTTGGGCCAAGCGCTGCATTCATCTTGGCGACCAAACAAACACCGTCGGCTGTCCCAAGTGCGGCCCGCATATCCGCATCTGGGTATTCCAATGCGCCGAGCACCAGCACTGCACACTGGCCCGCGATTGCACCGACGACGAAGGAACCCCGATTCAAAATTGCATGACCTGCCCTGATTACCAACCGAGGTAGCTATGGCTTCTCTGCCCATTCCTTCCAACTGCAAGGTAGACATCTACCGCACTGCCAATCCCAATGCCCCACTTCCTGCAGGAGCCGCCGCCGTTCCTCAAGTACCCGGTTACATCAAGCCGATGGTGACTAACGGCCGGTTCGGTTCCGCCACTTGGCTAAAGTGGACCCACGTTCTCATTCTTCCCCCCAATACTGACGTTCGAGATGCCTACAACACCCAATTGGACCCCAACCGCAACAACAATGCCGCTGACACGATCGTAGTCACCGACTCGACCACGCCAACCACAAAGACGCCGTATTACGTCGCGTTTGTCGAGCAGGCGTTTCGAGGTACGAATCTGAACCAGCTTCGCGTTTATCTCGACAGATTCCAGCCAAACGTCTGGCCAACGGATTCGATCTAGGGTATACTCGCTTTCGACCATTTTTTCTCCGAACCCTGACCGGACCTTATCTACCCGGTCAGGGTTTTTTTTGCGCCGATTTGGGCTGGCCTTAACCCACTCACTTTGTTGATAATCGTTTCACCGTGAAGCCCGCCGGTAGTCCGCCTGAACCTGCATCCACTTTGAGGAGCTACCACCAGCGATGCGAGTAACACGAATCGCTCAAATCCTCCTACTCACCGCCGCATTGAGCTGTCCATCCCAGCTCAGTGCGGCACCTTTACCGCCGGCTCCCTTCGGGGCGGACCAAGGGGTGTGTGAGAGTGTCATCACAAAATCTCCATTGCTCAAAGAGATTGGCTTTTGGGCCGGCGTACAGACCGGCTTTACCTGGACCGCCATTGGTTTGATAACCCTGTATTTACTGTTCCACAAGGAGAAGCAATGAATTACCCACCACAATTCTGGACGTGGTACGTAACCGTTATCATACCCCTATCCATTGCCGCATTACTCTATTTACTCACCAAAAAGAAATGAACTCCGCCCGCCTTGCCGCCATAGGTGGCATTCTGTCACTACTAATCTGGAGCATTCAATCCAATGTTGTGTCTGATACACCGAATCCGCAGGAAACTCCAAAGCATCCGCCGAAACTTCCGAGACCGCTTATTCGGCCGAGGCACGAAGCAGACCCCAAGTCTTTTGTCAACGCCCGATCCCATGACGGCGAAGAGCTTGCCGCCGACCTGCCCGGCGAGTTCCACCACAAAAACATCGGCTCTAGAATTGACGGTGCCGGCATGTGTGTATTCACAAGCATTGAGCATGCTGCTACTTGGCACGGGATCGATTCATTTATCGGTTTCCGAGACTGGTGTGCATCTAAGTATCCAGGAGGAGGCTATCCCTCCAAAGTCGACAAACTCATAAAGGCCTATTGCGATGCAAAGAAAATTCCAATTCCACCTTACAAGCAATGGGAAGGAAAAGACCCGGACGACCTCCTTTCACGGATCGACACCTCAGGCCGAATGGCCTGCGTTACTTACGGCTATAGCCCACGCTATCACGGCAGAATTTCCCACATGGTCAACTGCTGCAAATTCGGAGGAAAATACGCTGTCGTTCTCGATAACAATTTTCCCGGCGAAGACAAGTACGAATGGATGACTGAATCTGAGCTGGTCCAACGGATGAAATCAGGTTCTAATTCGGCTTGGATATTCGTATGGCTCGACCCCGCACCGCCGCCCATGCCGAAGTAAAAGGAACTCACCAATGCGAAGCAACCCCGCCGCCACCTTTTTTCTCGGGGCGCTCATCGGCATCGTTGCCGGGGGCGCCTTTATTTACCACACCGCTTACCAGGCCGGCCACGACCAGGCCGTCAAAGACCTCGTCAAGCAAGGCCTCGACAAGATCCCTTTTCCAAAGAAGTAACCCATGCACACACTCATTCTTCTTTCATCCCTCATCCCTCTTCCCTCATCGTTTGCCGGTGCCTGAGGCCCGGCTGGTTGCTCGCAGTTAGCGAGCCCGAGCTATCAATGGGTACAGACCGACGATCGGGACTCCCCGGCCTTGATGTACGGCAATCGTCAAGTGGGAGCATACCGCTACAGCACGAAGACGTATTGGATTCTCTACAGGGGAAAATGGAGTGCGGGCAATCTCCCACTTCAGCCGCCGGCTCTCAAGGAAGAGGCGCAAAAGCCAGTAGGCACGGACGCCACTGGCAAGCCGGCGTGTCATTGCTGCGAAAACTGCCGTTGCGACGAGCATTGCCAGTGTGCAGTGACGAAGCCATGCGACCCGGCTTGCTTCTGCGCTACGACGGTCGCAGACCTGCCGCTCACCGATCCCAACAACTTCGGACTGGACCGCTCAAAACTCAACGGAGGCGACGACAAGCATGTCACCAATACAGACGACACGATCCCGAATGACACAAGCCGACATACACTTGTTGTGGTTACTTCTAACGACGCGCTCGCAAAGGCCGTCATTGATACATTCAATGCAACGCCTTATGTTGCCGTATTCTCCAACCCGCGCACATACCACCCCGACCACTGGCACCTTCGCCCATTCAAGCTGAGTGAAGACACGGAATTTCAAAAGAGCAAATTCGCAATCTTTGTAGAGGAACCGCCCGATGGAACCAATCACAGCACCATACATCCCTTCTACAGCTTCGACGCCAAGACCTTTCCTACTTTGCTATCCGGTATTGGCTCGCTGCGTCAGGTCGATCCAAACTATGATCCCAACAAGAGCCGGCCTGTTAATTCAGAAAACACCCTCCAGCCGATCCATTGGTGCTGCATCGGAATTGCAGCCTTCTTGCTACTCGGTTTAAGACGCCAACCAACCCAACCCAATTAAAGGAACCCGCAACATGCTACCATTCGGAATAGAGACGGCCCAAGTTCTGATTGCCGTTACGTCATTCGTCATCGGCATCATTGCTCACCACAAGTGGCCGTTCCTCGTCCCTCTTCCCCCAGGCCCGCCGCCCGTTGTGCCGAATCCCGTCCTGCCGCCCGACATTCGCAAGCATCCGGCCATTGATGCCATGATCCAACTTCTTGTCAACGAGTTTAACATTTGGCTCAGGAGCCAATCTGGTACGCCAAACCAACCCAAGTAGAAAGGAACCCAACCATGCCAGCACCGAATCCCAACACCCCTTACCCGGTTCCACCGAACCCGACAACGCCCGACAGCAGCCCGACACCGACGCCGCCCGTACCGCCGCCGCCGGCCAACCCGCCGAACCCGTGGCCACCGGCCAACAACGCCGCACCTTCACCCACAGGAGCATTGGATTAAATGATCGGAAAATGGCGCATCAAAGTAGTCCCGCCGATTCCAAAATGGCTTCTTGAAGAAGAAGCCAAAGCCGGTGGCGGCAGAGGAGGCGGACGAGGAGGCGGGGGCCGTGGAGGTCGAGGAGGCAGCCGGGGCCGGGGCAGCAGAGGAGGCCGAGGCCGCGGTGGTGTGCGCGGAGGCAAAGGTCGTGGCCGACGCCGTTAAATCGGTCGACTGCCCGACCATGCCCGGCTACGTCGGTTGTCACAACTGCAATCTGCTATGGAATGAACTCATGGCGACAGAGCAACTTTACAACGCCCTTCGGAGCCGCGACCAACAGCGAGAAGATTTATCGCCCAACTCCGCTACCATCGAAAACGCACAAGGTGGAAAGCAATCATTCATCCGATATGCTTTCCACCTTCTGCCGCCTCAAGCAATGCTCGACGTTGCCCAGGTCTTCTACACGGGCGCGCAGAAGTACGAGGCGAACAACTGGCGCAAGATTCCGGCCGAGGAACACATCAACCATTGCTTGACGCATCTCTTTGCATACCTCGCCGGCGATAATCAAGACACTCACCTGGAAAATGCCGGAGCCCGTATTCTCATGGCTCTGGAACTCGGCAAGGAAGCAAGGTGAAATTTGGGCTGGGTATTCGTCCAACAGAACTTTGATGGCGTTACAGCGCCTGCACTTCCCGCCGGCTGGACGTTTGATACCGGATTTACGACCGCAAGTACCGTTATCTTCGGCGAATGGGCTAATTCTCTACCAAACTCTCTAAAATACAATCGCTTCGGATTCCGAGGCAACGCGACACCAACCAATCAGGACAACAATAACGGCAACATTGCTGTTTCCGGCGTTGTTTACTTTCCATCCGGCCTTATTTCACAGATGCAATGGAATCTGTTTCTAAGGGCCAACACTCGGACTCTCTCAAGCCTTGGCTACGCCTTGCAAATCGAACCCGCGGGCAGCAATCAAGACGGCGTAGGATTGGTGAAGTACAACAACGACGGCGGAACGTACATGGCCGGCGGACTGGTAGGAACAGGACAGATAGCCGCGAATACAGCCTACTACGGACAAATCGTTGCCAACGGAACAGCCCTCAAAGTCTACATTCAACGCCTTACAGATAATCAATGGTTAAACAGCTTTGGCACATGGCAAACAACCCGAATCACTGCCATTTCAACTACCGACAACTCACCCATTCTCGGCTCAGGCTACGTGGGAGCCCAGGCGTTCCAAAATCCGAACGAAATCAAGCCGATCTACATTGACGACTTTGTATCCGACTTCCAATTCCCGCCCTTCCGCTACAAACGTCGATACTTCCAGCCCGGCTACAAGAGAAGCCGGCGACCCTTTCGCGGTCGAAGACGTAGAGGAATGGTAACGACCGACGTTTGCATCTGGTATCAGACGATCGACAACAGCCAATGTGGAGCAATCCAGGCCTGCGCCCCCGATCCCGTTGACTCAGGAGCCGTCGGCAAGAAATGCCGTTACAACAATCCTGATCCCGGCACGGTCTCCATTACCGGCGTAAGCAATGCCGTCCTTATCTCAATGGAATCCGAGGAACAGATCGGACTCGCCCAATGGCCCGCCGGTCCATGGACGACGAGCCTCAACGTTAGCACCGGGAACATCAATTACACCCTCTCAAAGCTATACGTTTGCCGAATTGCCGACACATGCGGCAGCGTCGCCACCGTAGGCAGTTTGGTCAACATCAATCAAACGATGAATCCAGGCGTTTACAACTACACCATTAACGGCGTAGCAACAACTGGCAACACAAGCGACCGATGGGCACTCATTTGGGAATTTACCTACCCGATCAATCCCGGCGCTCTTGGCATCACCTTTGACCAGATCGTTTCCGTGCCGTTCTGTATCCAGATCATCGGCGTGGATCCCATAACCCGGCGCAAGCACCGTTTCTCCGACCTACGCCGGCCCAGGACCGCACAAAAAGGCCGACAGAGGCGTCAGTCCTTCGCCGCCCTCTTTCCGCCGCCGGTAACAGGAACGGCCGGCCTGGACCCGTCGCTGATGCGACGAAGAAGAAAGGGCCGCTTCCCGTCAAAGATCATCGTCAAAGCACCCCAGCGCCACGGAATGAAAGGCGACAGCGCCCCCGCGAGACTTCTTGCCATGCAAGCAACGGAGCTAACCGTCGAATACATCACCGCAAAAGAATCAACGCAAGAGTACATGACGGCAACAGCTTTGTTGGTGGATTGAGATGGACCTTTGGTACAGAAGTGGTAGGTTCAAGCCATGATTAGTGAGATAGGCCTAAGCAGTGACAACCTCGTAAGGCTCGACAGCTTGACGAATAGCTCGACGGGAGCATTCATCAACACGGCGACCGTAACGTTTACTCTCTTCGATTCCACCGGGACCGCCGTCGCCGGCGCAACGAGCGTCACCATGCCCTTTGTCGCCGGCTCGAATGGTCGCTACGAAGGCAGCATCACCAACGCCGTCAGCGCCGGCCTAACGCTCAATGCCCAATACCGAATCGACATCACCGCGACATCGGGAGCGATCCAGCTCTTTCGCCGAATCTCAGCCGTTGCAAAATTCCGAGCAGCACTGTGAAACTCACCGCCGAACAACAAAAGTTGGTCATGGAACACGAATGGATGGCATTCTGTGAAGCACGCAAACTGCATCCAACGGGAATGCAAGAAGACGCATACCAGGCGGGCATTGTTGGCTTATGCAAGGCCGCTCAATCATTCGATCCAGCCCGCGACATTACCTTCAAGACCTACTGTTTTTACTACGTCAAAGGCTACATTCAAAACTTCTACCGGCGAACCGTTCATAGCTGGGAAGTTTCAACGCCCGATCTTGATTTCTGCTACAAGGCCGTATGCGACAGGCGAACCTTCGCCGAGGATATAGGTCTCAAACTGGACCTCCACGAAGCGCTCAAACAAATACCCATCAAGTACCGGGACTCCATTGAGCGCTATTTTGGATTCAACGGCACCGAAGAGAACATGCCGGAGATAGCCAACAAAGCCGGCGTTACCCGGCAAAACATCAAACACAACATCGACAAAGGCATCAAACGCCTCAGAACAATTTTGAGAGGAGCCTATGTCCCTGCCTGATCTATGCGACCTCGACCTGGCCCGCCAGCACATACCGAACGCCGCGAACACCGACGAACCGTTAATCTCTACCATGATAACGGCCGCATCACAGGCCGTTAGGAAGTATTGCCGCCGGGACTTCAACTCGCAGACCTACGACGAAATGTACAACGGGACCGGAGACCGGCGAATGTACCTCCGCCAATACCCGATCATTTCCGTTCAATCCGTTCGCTACAGACCCGTTGTCGTTTTGAAGATCATCAACCAACTCGCGAACACGCCCATAGCCCGCGTCGCCGTGACCTCGACAGGCCTTACCCTTACCCGCGTCACAAGTGGAGTGAAGACGACCGATGGAACACCAACCTTTGCAAGCAATGTTACCATCCTATCTCTACAAAATGCTATTAACGCTCTTGGAAACTCATGGACAGCTCTTGGTGTCGGTTACGACCAGTGGCCCTCGGCTGACATGTACTGTCCAAACGGAATATCAGGTTCGTCCGGCCCTCTTCCTGACTCTGTGGGGGCTCTCACCGCGGCTGGACAGTACGCTGAACTACGAATGCACACTTACGAGCTCGCGGGTTATCAAACAGATCAGCGAAGAGGCTGGTTGCTCCGAGCAATCCCCTACACCGACCCGGAACTCATGCACCCTGAAGACCTCCGTTGGCCAACCGGAATCTCCAATTTTAGAATTCAGTACACCGCAGGATATGCCACAATACCGGAAGACGTACAAGAGGCCACGGCTGAATTAGTCGCGACATTCTTCGCCCAAAAGGGCCAGAATCTGCAGCTCCACTCCGAGACCTTGGCCGGCTCTTACTCCTATGCCGTCAGCGAGACCGGCGACATGCCGAACAGAATCAAGATGCTCTTGAAGCCATTCCGTTTCAGCAGAATGTACAACATACAAGGCTAAACCGTCGTTTTTGTCTAAATCAAAGGGAGAAAGCGAATCGCAATTGAATTTTTGGGCGTGCCTCACTCGCCAACGAACTAGCGTTAGAGCAAAAAAAGGCCCCGGTTCCAAATTGCTTTGAGGTATGAACATACCTTTTTGTGACGGGAGAGGCACAGTGGCGTGCCCGGGCCTTCGGAGTGCGGCATTAACGCAGCGCATCGTGCAAATTGTTAGTTTCCTCTCAGGATTTGCAGCGCTTCCTTGACCTCCGCACGCACGCAGGACTCGGGATCGAATTGCAGTTTTTGTAAAGCCTGCATCACCGGGCCGGTATTGGCATGCATTTGCGCCAGCCAACGCACACACGCAGCCCGGACCGTGGCTGCGCAATCCTCCTGGGCGGTTTGAATCAGAATCGGAATAATGTTCGGGTCGGCATGCCAATCCATGGCCGCCAAGATTTCCACAACAATTTCTCGCTGGGATGCGTACAGCGAATCCCGCAAAATTGCCTGCAGTTGCTGGAGGCTCGGCTCCTTGGCTGCAGCCGTTTGCGGCAAATCGCTTGCCTTTGCAGTCCCAGTGCTGTGCACTGCCACGATGATTTCAGCCTTCGGCTCATCCGCCATCTTGGCCTGGCTGTTCGAGCCGCTAATGGGAACCATGGTTTGTTGATCCTTCGTTGGCTCAACGGCTAGAATCGCCGCTGAGGGTTCCGATTGGTCGTGCACAATTGCCCTGGGCGTTTGGGCAGCTCCAACGTTGCCAGCCTGATCGGTCGCTTCCACGCGAATGAAAAATTGATCCGGCGCGTCAGCCGGCATCTTCCAGACAAATCGGCCGGTGTTTTCCAGATGGCCCGCGATCGGCATCCAGGGGCCATGCGGTTCGGTGGCATAGGCGAGGGTGATGGGGTTCGGAAGGAGATTCTTATCAAAAGCCTTCCAGAGAATCGTTAGCGAGCGCCCGCTGGAGCCTTTATGCGGCTCGATACCCATGAGGCGAACAATCGGTTTGGTTATGTCCACTTCGACCCAGACCTGAGGCCGATCACCTTCTTTGGGTTGTTTGACTGGGCTCGACGCGCTGCGAACTAACAGAGTAAATCCATACAGATCTTCATCATCTACTTCGGTAACACCAGGCGATTTGTCTTGGTCCAGGGTTTGCCATTTACTCCAGGTTCGGCCGTCGCGGGTGCACCACAGCTCGACCTCGGCGCTGGGGTCGGCATTTTTGATTTCATAATTCAGATCGATGCGTTTGCTGTTGACAAGGCGGATGTTGGACGGCGGAATCGGTTCTTTCGGTGCAGAAGGGACTGATAGCGGCGCTTGGGACACATCGTCGGGCCAGTGGGGCGCTGGCAGTGTCTGTCCCGCTGGGGCGGTAGTTACCGGATCTGCCAAAGAGATCTGGCGCTTTGAATTCAGGAGAAAATCCGGGAGCTTGTCAACGTCGGCACTTGTTGAACTGACAGAGCTCGGCAAAGCAGGTTTCTCTGGAGCAAGTGGAATTTCCGGATGACTTGGCGCTGGAGCCTCCGCTTTGGAAACAGAAGTGACTTTAGGAGTTGTTAGTGTCAGAGATGCCCAGTCTCCGTTTTGTACAGAGGAGGATTCGCGGAACGAAGAAGAGGTACCGGGAATGATCGTCTTGGCGGAAGTTTGTCGGCTAATACTGGGTTGATTGGGAGGGCTTGGGTGAGGCAGACCCGAGGCCAGAGCCGCTACAGGTGCACCTTGCCACATGGCCGGTTGATCCGCGAATGGTTTTGGCATGGCCGGTTCGATTTTCGGAGGCAACGTCAAATGGGCCAGAGCCTTGGGGCTGCTTTCACTTCCGTCAGGAGAAGTCATGACTACCGTTACTGGTTGGGAATTGAAAACCGGTTGCGGATTGGCGGTG
>Ga0306920_100000442_pt1 | contig 48187 bp, 36 predicted proteins | sample flu12Cox44000170_FD_204666 | JGI IMG/M metagenome (GOLD analysis project Ga0306920, IMG submission 204666) | Lab enrichment of tropical soil microbial communities from Luquillo Experimental Forest, Puerto Rico - flux4day.12C.oxic.44.000.170 (v2)... | ecosystem: Environmental > Terrestrial >... | reverse complement strand
GTGACCACGCAGCACCTGGTCCATCATCTGCTGCGCCTGATCGAGGTGACCGCTCGAAGCCGCCTCGTAGATTTGATGCACGGTCGGATCGGTATCCGCCAGCGCCATACCGCCGAGCGCGAAGCTCAATACACCCGCTGCCAGCGATCCCGCAAGAAGATTTCGCATAGTCAACCTCGATACCCAGATCGGAGCATTTTTAGACGCGAGCGTTTCCTTGAAGTTCAGCCCGGCCGCCTCCACCTCATCCAGGCGGGTCTTACAACGCTCGAGCTAGACGCTATTGCCCTGAATCACCTCAGCGCCGTGACCTCAACGTCGCCCGTGCGTCGGAGGATATCGATCCCCACACTGTGCGCATGGCGCTCGAATGCGAGGTCGATGGAGGCGTCGCCGACCCGAAGGTTGCGCAGCTCCACGCGCGGCAGCGCCTCCGGGAGCGCCGTGTGTCGGAGGTAGATTCGAGATTCTCGTGTACGGATGGAGAGACCGAGACAGGACTGCAGCACGAGAAAGCAGGTGCCGGCGGCCCAGGCCTGCGGCGAGCAGGCCACGGGATAAAGCGTCGGTGCCTCGCCCGGACGACGCGCGAAGCCACAGATCAGCTCAGGGAGGCGGTGCAGCTCAAGGAAGCTCGACAGATCCAACATCCCCGAAAGGATCTGCACGGGCAATTGCTTCTCCCGCGAGTTGAGAGCGCCGTACGCGATCAGTGAGTTGTCGTGCGGCCACACGGATCCGTTGTGATAGGACATCGGGTTGTAACGCTTTTCATCTGTGGCCAGGGTGCGCACTCCCCAGCCTGAGAACAGACGTGCCGACAACAACTCATTGACCAGGGGTTTGACGCGAGCCGGCAAGGCAAGGCCGGAGAAGAGCGTGTGCCCCGCGTTCGAGCTGCGAACTCTGCAAGGACGCTTCTCGCCATCGAGCGCCAGTGCAAACATGGAGAGATCTTCGCACCAGAAGGCAGCATCAAACCGGCTGCGCAGCTCGCTCGCCTTCTGGCGCTGCGCGTCGGCAATCGCTCGATGGCCCAGAGCGGCGGCCACCGTTGCGACTCCCTGTCTGGCAGCGTACACGTAGGACTGAACCTCACAGAGCGCGATCGGTCCTCTTGCGATAGACCCGTCGCTGTGAAATACGGAGTCCTGCGAGTCCTTCCAGCCTTGCTGCAGGAGTCCCGTGCTCGCGCGGCGCGAGTACTCGACAAAGCCATCTCCGTCCGTGTCGCCCGACTGATCGATCCACTCGAGCGCCGCCTGCAGATTGGGCCAGATGTCCCGCAAGAAGCCGAGATCCGCGGTGCGCTCGTAATAGGCGGCTGCGAGCACCAGGAATAATGGCGTCGCATCCACACTGCCGTAATAGCGGTCGAAGGGTACTTCGCGCAGCCGCGCCATCTCACTCTTGCGCAGTTCGTGCAGTACCTTGCCCGGCTCGGCGTCGCGTTCCGGATCGCGGCTGGTCGCCTGCGTGTCCGCGAGGAAAGCCAAGACTCCACGGGCAATCTGCGGAGCCGGGCACAGTAACTGCAGCGCGGTGACAATGCCGTCCCTGCCGAAGACGGTGCTGAACCATGGAACTCCGGCGTAGGGATAGAATCCCAGTGGAGTCGAGACCAACAGCATCTCCAGGTCGGCCAGCGAACGGTTGACCCAGTCGTTGAATTGTTCATTGGCGGTGTGGACGTGGATGTCCGAGAGCGGTGAGGCACGACGCTCCTCGGTGATCTGTCGCAGTGCTGCGTCGTAGCCGGGGACGATTCGGATCTCACCGTCGGCTTCGCAGCGCGCGTCCACAAAAAATGTCAGCTCCGCGTGCGGCTCCATATGGAGAGGCACCGAAAGGTGTCCGTCACGGAAGGCACAGGACGCCACAGAACACGTGATCCGGGTGCGCCGCAGGATGTTGTCCAGACCGCTGTACGAGAGGGTCGTGTTCGCCCTGCCAGTCTCCTCCGGCAGCGACACGCCGCGCTCCAGGCGTTTCTGGCCTCGTACTTCGAACATGTCCAGAAAATCCGCGGCATAGAAGAGGTTGAGCTCGACGTCCACCGGGACTTGGCCGTAGTTGCCGGCCGTGATGCGCTCAAAACATGCCGCATCCGCCAGCACCTTGTGGCGATGCAGGTGCAGGATGCCCCGCGGCAGCGGCTGCCCGGACGGGAGATCCATGTCCGGGTTGGTCAAATCGACGGTGATGAGTACGTTGTCCTCCTGGATCGAGGAGCTCAACAGCAGCGGCCGCATCCGGCCGATCCGCAACTCGAGCCGCGACAGATGCCGCGTGTCCTGGAAGAAAATTCCCTGCTGGGCGAGGCCTATCGGCTGGATGTCTCCATGTCGATCGAAGATCGCCAGCGTGTCGTTGTGGAGCAGGGACAGGGTGCGCGCGTCGGCGAGGGACGAGCGGGCGCGAATATAGAACTGCTGCCCGATCTCGATGACGTCCGTCGCTGACATGGTCAAAGCCGGAGGGTCAAGCTGCCGCGGTCGACAGCACGCTGCGCCGTGGGGTCAGATCCGGTCCGTGGTCGCAGAGCCTGCGGTAGATCGCGAGGTAGTCGGTGCACATGCGACCTGCGCTGAAACGTTGCTCGAAGACCCTGCGGCAGGTCCTTCGGTCCAGCGCGTCGATGCGCCGCACCGCGCTCACCGCCTGATCAAGGGTTTCGACAATGTAACCCGTCTTGCCTTCCTCGATGATCTCCGGAATGGATCCCGCGCGGTAGGCAATGACGGGAGTCCCGCAGGCCAACGCTTCGATCATGGCCAGCCCGAAGGGCTCGGGCCAATCGACTGGGAAGAGCAGCGCGCAGGCGCCGCCCAGAAATTCGGACTTTTCCTGATCGCCGATCTCGCCGATGTACTCGACGAGGGACTCATCGAGCAGCCTTCGAATCCGCGACGCGAAGTACCCTTCGTCAACGACGTCGACCTTGGCCGCGATCTTGAGTGGAATGCCCGTCCGCCGGGCGATCTCGATGGCCCGATCCACGCGCTTCTCGGGGGAAATGCGTCCGAGAAACGCCAGGTAGGTACCGGGTTGGATACGCAGCTGGTACAGGTTCTCCGGTACGCCGTGATAGACCGTGCCGACCCAGTTGGCCCAGGGCATAGGCCCGCGCTGCGCGTCAGACACCGACACCAGGTGCATCTCGGCGAACTCCTGATGTACGGGATGCACATCCGGGATGTCCAGCCGACCATGCATGGTCGTGACTGCCGTGATCTTCTGCCGTCGCGTAACGGGGAAATGCAGGTAGTCGATGTGAAAGTGCACGATGTCGAACGTGCACGCCTCGCGTGCCACCATCTCGATCATTCGCACGTGGTGTGCTAACGGGTCGACGACTTTCGCGCCTTCCAGGCGCAGCGCACGCTGGCATACGGGCCGGAGTCTCGCGCCAGTGACCGAATCGCCGCTCGCGAAGAGCGTAACTTCGTGGCCCCGGCGCACACATTCCTCGGTGAGGTATGCAACGACCCGTTCCGTGCCACCGTAAAGCCTGGGGGGCACGCTCTCGGAGAGAGGAGCCACTTGCGCGATCCGCATTGCCTCGGGTCCTCCTTGCCTGAGCACGGGCACAGCCATTCGCAGTCGCTGCGGCGATCTCCTGAGCCCCAAGGGCTCCGTCGGCGGCTGCAACGGAATCGGCCTCTGTCGCGCCGAATCGCTCCTGCTTCAGTTGGCGGCGGGCCGGTCGAGCAGTGAATCTAGCACCAATGGGGATTTTCGAGCGACTGCAATTACCAATCCCCCCGGTGCGCGGCAAGCTGCCTCGCCGCGACAGCACGCGTGCGGGAAGTCAGTGAGCCCCGATTTGGAACCGGCAAGCAAGCTGAGCCACGGCTGATTCACTCATCCCAGCAGCTGCTCAGCGCGAAAACCCTCCAGGCGCCGCTATTATGTCCGCGACGCCACTTCGAGAAACCCCGTTAGATTCGGCCTTGATCTCGAATAACGACGCCTTTTCAGGCAGCCCCTCATTTCTCACGTAGTTTGTTACGGGCACTTTTGTCGGCGTCGACATCGACCTTCACGGTGAGGGCTGAGGGATTACGTCTTCTGACCTGCAGCGGCTCGCTACCCAGCGAGAGCTCATCTCCCGGGACAAGCGGACTCGGACCGGAAATCCGTGTTCCGTTCACGTGCGTGCCGTTGGTGCTGTCAAGATCTTCGATGGTTGCTGCTCCCGCAACAACCGTTATGCGTGCGTGACGCCTTGAAACACTACCGGCGTCGATCACGAGTGAGCACTCAGCGTCCCGCCCGGCAAGGTGCTCGCCGTCAGTAAGGGAGAAAGATTGCTTCTTCCAAACGAGCTCAATCGTCGCGGGAGAGGCGGCCTCGGACCGCACGGCGGTAACCTCGGCACAGAATGCATATCCCCGCTTGTAAACCGTCCGAATAACCTGAGCACCGTGCGGCGTGTCACCGAGCGCGCCCCGCAGCTCCGACACCAGGCGCGTCAGGCTCGTACGCGCCACGTAGACCTGCGGCCAGAGGAGCTCATCGAGTTCGTTGTTGGTGACCACCGCGGGTCGGCGCTTGATCAAGACCTCGAGCAATTCGTACACCTTCGGCTCGAGGGGTACGTTCGTGCCCTGCCGCTCGAGCTGTCGTGCGCGTAGGTCCAGAACGCAGTCGCCAAATTTCAGCCTCATGGTGCCCGATCAGAGCACTTCCGGGAGCATTGATCAATAACTCCCGGCTTTACCGTGCAAAAGAGGGTCCGAACGAATCCTTCGCTCGGACCCCCCACCTCACCGACTCGCGCTGAGCGGCTGCTCGGACCCCCACCTTATCGATTCGCGCTGAGCGGCTGCGCGCGGTCGCCGGTCTTCATCCGGTAGAACGCCGTGAGCTGCGGCAGGTTCACTGTTTCGATTGCCTTGGCCTCCGCTTTCTTGGCGCAATCACGTGCCCCATTCAGGTAGATGGGATCGTTGCTGCTAGTCACGCAGACGTGCCAGGCGGCCGCATGAATGCGACCGTACAGCGCTTGCACACCTTCTGACGTGTTCACATTCAGATCGTGAAACTTCACAGTTTCCGAGCGGATCTGCTCGCCCGCAAAAGCCGTGGAAACGGTCCAAACGCACGCCAGCAACATCGCAGCTGAGAAAGCCAGGGGCAGACGTTTCGCGATCTTGACGCTCGAGTTCATGATGATCTCCTGAGTTAGATAGTTGGTAACTTCACACCGGCTAGAGGGCCGTTGTTTGGTCGACCTGCCTCATGCCTTGGACGCGACATTAGCCCCCGACGGTCAGGAGATCCTTACGGAGTTCTTATCAGGTTGTGATGTTTGCGTGCCCCACAAGAGAACGCCGACCTGGTTGCATCGTTGCAGCCGAAGGGTGCCAACGCACGCGTAACAATGCGGACCAGCGGGGCACCATGGATTGCCGTCGTCGTCAGTGGACCAGTCGGCATCTTCCAGCTCGCCCAAAATTCACGAATTCCTAAGAAGTCCGTAAAGCTCCCGCGCTGCTCGATAGCTAACTTAGCGTCCACGGCTGAAGGACTGTTGACGCAGCAGGATCCGAAGGCCGAACGCAGTTTCCTGGTTGTCTTCAATCGTAGAGAGCACTGGTTAGGAACGGCTGAGATGGAACTGTTCACCGTCATCACTCGACTTGCTTTCGGTGCGACGATGACCTTCGTCGGGGTCACTCTCCTCTGCGAGCAGCTTCTGTACTACCTCTCGTAGGAGGGATCATGAGTACTCAAACAGACCGACTGACCCGTTTCAGCGCACCTGCGTGCGCGACGATGATCACCGCACTCAGCGCTTGGGCGTTTGTGAACTCGACTGCCTCCAGCGAACGCGACCCATTTCAGTTCGCCTCGATCATGGCCGCAAATGCCAGGGTGCACGGTGCGCAAACTGCAGGGTCACAGGACGATAACCAGCCGGAGGAAGTCCCGGTCTACACACCTCCCGACCTGCTGGCCGCGCCCCCGCCATGCCTCGGAAGCTGTGCGTGATCAGGACGAACGTCTCGCTGCACTGAGATCCGGGGCAGCGCCCGTCAAGGCGGAAGAGTGAGCGCTCGCGTCTGGAAACGCGACTCGTCGCGCACGGCTGTCTCGTACGACTCGCGGGTCAATCTAAATCACCGCAGGTCGTAACTGCGGGAGACATCGCGCGAGGCCGCGGTCGTCGAAGGAAGGGGGGTCCGAACCGAGTCATAGCCCGGCCCCCCAACCCACTTCATGAACTAGCAGTGATCGTTCGCGGCTGGCTTCCGGTCTTCTTCTGGTAGAACGCGGTCAGCAACGGGGCATCCACCCTTTCGATTGCGTCGCTCTCGGCCTTGGTCATGCACCCCCTTACGGCCGCCGGCTCCCCGGCTGGCTGTTCACAGACGCGCCGCGCTGCCGCGTGAATGCGCGCATAGAGCGCCTTCACGCCGGCCGATGTGCCGAGGTTCAGATCGGCAAATTTGACGGTCTCAGAGCGAACCTGATCACCAGCATGCGCGTTAAAAGCGACCAATACGCACGCCAGCCACATAGCCGCGCCGCAACCGCGGATGCTGCGGTTATCGGACTTAACAATCGAGTTCATGACGGTCTCCTGTATCTGGGGTCTTGAGAACTTCTCTGCGGCTTCGGACCCATGATTAGGTCAAGGGGTCCTCAGCCCTTGGGGGTGAAGCTAGCGACAGGCCCACCGGGAGATCCTTAGGGAAATCTTAGGAATTAATGAAATTTGGCGCGCCGACCCGTTTGAGACGGACCCGCGTAATTGCGCGACGACCTGCGCGTACCAGAGTTGCCGTTATTGGGCGAGTGGGTGCATGCTTTTCCCGACCACCAGGGCGCGCATCGCAGACCCGATGACCGCAGATAAGAACTACCGCGTACCCCCGTCCACCCAGGTCTCGCCCCTGTCCACCCAGGTCTCGCCCTTCGATCTGCAGCTGTCGGCCTGCGCCATTGAGGGACACCAGAACGGCCCAGCGGACATCTCATCCAACACGGTGCGGCTGGCGGTCGGTCAGCTGCTCGGCAGCCGCTACCGCATCGAGCGCGAGCTCGGTGAGGGGGGGATGGGGGTGGTGTATCTGGCCGCCGACGAGCAGGTACCTGGCGAGAAGTTCGCCATCAAGGTCCTGAAGGAGGAGCTGCGTCCTGAGGCCCTCACGCTGCTGCGCGAGGAGGTGCGCAAGACTCGCAAGCTGAGCCATCCGAATATCGTCGATGTGCATTCGGTGAATGTAGACGGCGAGAGGCTCTACGTGCTGATGGAGTACCTCGAGGGCAAATCGCTGGACAAGCTGCTCGATGAGGAGTTTGGCCGTGGCATGGCCTTCAGCCACGCCTGGCCGATCATCGAGGATGTGGGGGCGGCGCTGGGCAACGCGCACGACCACAACGTGATCCACAGCGACTTAAAGCCTGCGAACGTGTTCCTGACGAGCTCGGGTAGGACCAAGCTGCTCGACTTCGGCATTGCGCGGGTGTCGCGCGGTCCACGGCTGCACAGCCGGCCCGGACTCCGCGCGCTGACCCCCGCCTACGCCAGCTGCGAGATGCTCGCGGGGAAGGAGGCGGACCGGCGCGATGACATTTACTCCTTCGCCTGCGTGATCTACGAGATGCTCTGCGGGAAGCGTCCGTTCGGGGACCTCACCGCGCTCGAGGCCCGGGAAAGGAATACCAACGTTCCGCCGCTTGAGGGGCTGTCACGGGGACAGAATGCCGCGCTCGCCCAGGCGCTGGCCTTCAACCGTGAGGCGCGGACCGGCAGCGTGGAAACGCTGCTCGCCGGCCTCGCTGGCGAGCACCTACCACCCCGGAGTCGCCCGGTGGCGCTCGTCGGCCCCGTGGTCATCGCGGTCGTGGCCGCTGTGGGCCTGACCTACTTCGCCCTGGACAGGCTGTGGGTGTCCCGGCAGTCCGTCGTGGTGGAGGAAGCGGCCTCGAAAGCCGAACAGACGGTGGTCACTCCGAAGTCCATCGCCGTGCTGCCCTTACTGGATCTCAGTACAGGACGCGAGCAGCAGTATTTCGCCGACGGCCTCACCGCGGCGCTGATCGATCGGCTGACACAGTTCCCCGGGCTGTCAGTGACCGGACAGACTTCGAGTTTCGCGGTGAAGGGCAGCAAGGAGGATGCGCCGACGCTCGCACGACGCCTGCGTGTTGAGTACCTCCTGGAAGGTACGGTGCGCGGGACCGCCGAGCAGCTGCGCGTCAGCACCCGGCTCATCCGCGCCGCAGACGGCTTCCAGCTGTGGTCGCAGGCCTTTGACCGCAGCGGCAGCGAGATCCTGAAGCTGGAGGAGGACATCGCGCGCGCCGTCGCCGCGGACCTCCACGGGAGCCTTATCGACACTCCGGCCCCTGCCGTGCCGTCGACGCGCTCGCTCGAAGCCTACCGACTGCTGCTGCAGGCAAACTACGTCTGGCGACAGGAGTTCGCCACGGACGAACAGCGTGCACTGATCGAGGCCGCCCTGCAGAAGGACCCTGCCTACGCGGACGCTTGGGTCCAATTGGGAAGCTGGTGGTACGACTCGATGCTGATCGGCAGGATCGCCCCGGAAACGGCGGTCCCCAGGGCGCGCGCGGCGTACGACCGGGCGCTCGCCCTCGACAAGAATTCTAGTCTCACCTACGTCTCCTTGGCATGGCTGCAGATGAGCCAGCTTGACTGGGTGGGGGCGCAGCGCAGCATCGCGCGTGCCGAGTCCCTCGATCCTGCAAGTCTGATGTTGCTGACGGCGCGCGGCGAGCTGGCTCGCAGCGCGGGGCGCTGGGCGGAGGCCATACGTCTGGAGCACGAGCGGCTGCAGCGGGATCCGCTCAGCGTGGGCACAAAGTTCGTCCTCGCGCAAAGTCATTTCTGTGGAGGCGGGCACGCGAATGCCGAGGAGATAGTCAGGCAGACGATCGCGGAAAACCCCAGATATCCCGGAGCTCACGCCCTGCTCGCGCGGGCGCTCGCAGCGCGGGGTGACGCAGCTTCAGCTCTCCAGGTCATCGCGCTGGAGCCGGACGAGTCAGCGCGTCTTGCGGGTCTCGCAAGTCTCCAGTTCTCCCTGGGCCGCCGCCAGGCATCCGACGAGGCGATCACCCAGCTGCACACTCGATACGGCAAAACCCTACCGGGGCTGGCTGGACTTGCGTACGCGTATCGCAATGAACTCGAGCCGGCGTTCCAGTGGCTGCAGCGAGCCGTCGAGCAGCGCCAGCCCGAGTTTGCGGCGAGCCTGGCTTGCACACCCGAGCCACCCTTCAACCCGCTGCACGCTGATCCGAGGTTCGCAGCCTTGCGCAAGAGCCTCGGATTCGACCAGTGATGAAGTCCGGTACATCGGCGGTTGGACACATACGACGTACGGATCTAGACTTGGGTAAAACTATAGTTCCGGCCCCGCAGACCGGAAAAAAGAGGCATAAGCCATGAAGAAAGATGACAAAGGCATTGACGAGCTGCTCAATGTGATCAAAAACAACCCGGGGGTCGTGAAAAGCCTCGTCTTCGACCAGGCCGCCGTCAAGAAGCTGCTCAAGAGCGCTGCAGCGCAGCAACTGGCCCTCGGCGAGGAGGCGACAGCCTTCCTTGAGTATGTTGCCTCGCCCAAAGACGGCTATGCGATCGTTCAGTGTGGCGGAAACACAAGGTATCTGTGTGCCAAAGGGTCGGCGGTTATATTTTATCTCTATTGAGGCACGAAAACGTTGTGATGCCGCGCAAGTGCTGCAGCCGAGCGGTCCGTCGAATCTAACAGGCGTCTCTGCATGCCCGCAGGCGCAGCCCGCGCCCGGGTCCGACTCACCAGAGTGAGGACCGAGGCCGACGACGACTTCGCGACCCGCCTGCGGTCGCTCGGAGTCACGCCGCGGCGGGAGGACGCGTGGCTCATGGTCGGCAACCCGACGCGCGTGGCGAGCTGGAAGCTGCACGTGTCGGCGACGGTCACCGGCGTCGACCTGCTGTTCGAGCGGGTATTGCCCTGCCTGGCGCGTCGTCGCGCGCATTTCAAGATAGCAGCCGAGCGCCATGCGATCGTGCAGCTGAACGCCGGCAATTTCGGCGAAAAACAGATCGGCAAGGTCATCACGGTCTATCCGCGCAATGACACCGAGGCTGTCGCCTTGGCCCGCGAGCTCATCGAGCACACCCGCGGAATCGTCGGGCCCACCATTGCGACCGATCTGCATCTCGGTGAGGCGGTTTACGCGCGCTACGGCTCCGTGCGCCCCCGCATCATGTGTGACAGGTTCGGTGAGCCAACCGAGCTCATTCCCGATGGCAGTGGCGGCTGGATGCCGGATCTCCGGCCGGTACCCTTCAACTGTCCGCAGGGCATTGCCATTCCCTTCCCAACCGCAGCCCCGGCGCAGGCGCCCGCGCGACCTAACGCGCGCAAGCTGCTCGCCGGACGGTATTTCGTCACCGATGTGCTGCGCCCCGGGCTTGCCGGCAGTGTGCTGCGCGCAATCGATCTTCGTGATGCGCGAGCACCGGCGGCCTACGTGCTGAAGCAGGCCCGGCCGCATTGCTCCGCGGATGAGCTCGGGCGCGACCGCCGCGCTCGGCTCCGGCACGAGTGCGCGGTGCTCGCGCGACTGCGCGGACTTGCGGGTATCGCCCCCGCGGGCGAGTACTTCGAAGAGGAAGGTATCGGCTATTTGCCCGTTGCCTACCTGCGGGGTCAAACGCTCGCCGAGCTGGTGTACCAACTCGTCGCGGGCCGCTCATGGCTGTCTGTGCGAGCGCAGGCGAGACGCCGCCTGCTGCGCTACGCCGCCCAACTCGTTCGCCGCCTGCGCTCCGCACACTCCCGCGGCGTCATTCATCGCGACCTCGCGCCCGGCAACGTGTGGATCGACAATGACGATGATGTCTACCTTCTCGACTGGGAGTGCGCGCACGTCGTGGGGAGTCGGATACCGACGTTTCGACTCGGCACGCCGGGCTTCAGCGACCTCAGCGGGGCGCAGCGCGCACCGGCACGCCGCGATGACTGGCAGGCCTGTGGACGCGTGCTCGCGTTCATGCTCACAGGGCTCGATCCGGCAGCTGTCATTCACGGGCAGCCGCGCGAGCTCGCAACGCGTCTCGCCGACCTTACGGGGCTGCGCGACGCAAGGCTCATCGAGCTGCTGGCGGGCACGCTCGCGGATGAGCCCTCGGACGAGCTCGACGCCGCGATGCTCCTCCGTGCGATCGCCTCAACGGCGCACGGCATAACAGCTCGCCTTCAATACTCCACTGCGCCGCTCTACACAACGGCGGCGCACGAGTCGGTACTGACCGAAGGGTTGGAGAGGTTGACCGCGGGACTCCGCTTCCGGCTTGATCGGCTGCGGATTCGGCGCACGGCTCTTGACGCGGCAATGATCGATGCACACGGTGGCATCGCCGGGCTGCTGTACGTGCTCGCCGCTGCGCATGGCGCTCGAGTCGCAGACCTCGACAAGACACTCGGCGAACGAGCGGTACGCGTATTGATCGCGGGCACCCAGGTAACGCCCGACTTGCCCGGCCTCGTACACGGGCGCGCCGGCCGCGCGCTTGCAGTCGCCGCGGCGGTTGAAGCCGGGTGCTTATCGGCGAGTGGTGCGTTGCGCACGCGGCTCGCCAGTGCATTCCCCGGTCGGCTTGATTGGCCGGATTTCACGCACGGCGCTGCCGGTCAGGGGTTTGCGGCACTCGCCTGCGCCCGACGGTTGGGTGTGCCCCAGCTTGCGACCGGCGCCGACGCGTGCGCGGCTTACCTTGTCCGCACGCAGAATCCGGACGGTGCGTGGACCCTGCCGGACGGTGTCCGCGGAGCAAGCGGTGAGCGCTACACCGGCTTTGCACACGGCGCAGCCGGCATGATGGGCTTTCTCGGCCGCTACGCCGCGCACGCGGGTGATGCCGCCGCCGACGCCGCGTGGCGCCGCGCCGAAGCGTGGTTGGTCAGTCGCGCCCGGCGCGGGCGCGCCGGCAGGTGGCGGTGGCCGCGGAGTGATTCACATCCGGCACTCTCTAACTGGTGGTGTCACGGAGCGCCCGGCATTGCACTCGGCTGGCTGTGCGTCGTGCAAGCCCAGGGCACTGCTGCCATCGCGGAGGAATACCTGCGAGGAGCGCTCGGCGCATCTCCCGCGAAGCTGCGCAGCGACGGCCTTGGTCAGTGCCACGGTCTCGCGGGCGTCGGCGAGGTCTATCTCGAGGCGTATCGCGTGCTGAGGGAGGAGTGCTGGCGCGAGCGCGCCGCGGACATTGCCAATGTGCTGGTGGCGCTCTTTCGCAGACGCTCGCGTCAGCCGTGGCAACTTCTGCCGTACGACCCCCCCGCCGACGCCGACGGACTCATGCTCGGCACGGCCGGCATCCTGCACTTCCTCCTGCGGCATCACCATCCGGGAGCTGTGACGAGCGCACCCCTACTGGCGTGAGTCAAGGGGAGCCGACCTCGGTCGACACCGGTCCGGGCCAAAGCATCACAAGTTCCTAAGAGATCCCTAAAGATCTCCTGTCGGTGGGTAGCTAGCTTCACACCTGAGGCCTAGGAATATTCGCATCATCGACCTCAGGAGATTGACATGAACTCAACCGACACCAACACCACTGGCACCGTCCGTCGTCGTCTCGCCGCCATCGCGATCGTCGGTGCTCTGGCCTTGAGCTTCGCGGCTGCCTTTGCTGCCCTGGGGGCGGAAAACAATGTCACGGGTGACGGAATCTTCGCCTGGCTGGGCGACTACATCACGGCGGTGAGCGACGCGCTCACGGGCTGATTAAGTGTCTCTCGTCCGAAACGCGCCGCGGTAGTAGCGGCGACGCGTTGCCGGCTCACCCGCGACGCTCATTGGCAACGGCTTGGCGCAGTTCACCGAGTGCCGCCTGACAGGCGGCGAGGCCCTGCCCTAGCGCCATCCCCTGCCAGATGAGATCGTCTGAATGGAATGCTTCGCGCATCTGCCTTTGGATACGCCGACCCTCGGGCGAGAGGGGATCCCCGTAGGCATGCAGCCAGGCATCGGCGCGTAATGCCAAGGCGACTTCATTGAGCGACTTGATACCGCATTCGAGCGCAACTGTGTCGGCCACCGCGTTCGTGAGCAGAGCGGGTAGCGCACTCAGGCTATCGCCCGTGATCTCGGATGAAACGGAACCGTCACCGTGCAGCGATTTCGCCCCTGCGCCGATCCAGGACCTGGTGCGGGCGAAATCCGGCGTATCGCGGTGGAACCCGATGATGGGTTCCGCATAGCCATAGGGCCCGAGTCCCGTGTGAAAATCCAGTACACAGACACGCTTGGCGAGGTCGAGCTTTGAGGTCAGTACGGCGGTCAGTGTCTTGCGAGACCAGCTTGTTTCTCTACCGCCGTAGAACAGGCCTCGGGGATGATTCCATTGTCCGCCTGAGACAGCTTGTTTGTAGATAGCCTCACCTTCTGGTCCCTGTCGCTTTATCCACGCCCCAATTCGTGCACCCGTCTGCGCTTGGGAGGCTTCCGACCAATCAGCGGGACATAAGTCTTGAGACAATTCATCGTATCGCGTGTTTGGAGGCAATGCCTTGGTGAAGTCCACCCAGTTGCGATTGACGTCGACGTTCGTCTCGTTGGTCCGCCTCAACCAGGCAAACCCGTAAGGGTTGATCGCGTGGATATGCAGCGCGGCGACCTCATCAGGAAGCGCCGCAGATTTCGATTTCACTCTCCGCAGCCACTCGGTCTGCGTGGCCGATCCAAAGAATCCTTCGACGCCGTGCGTGGCCGATATGGTGACCATTACCGCCCGCGCCGTACGTGGTCCCAACCACGCGACATCGGTCGAGAGCTCGATGCCATCGGGGCCCCGCTTGTCGAGCCCGAAACTGCTCATGACTGCGCCGGCGCTGCGTGCCGCGTCTGAGAACTTGGCGCGCGCCTCCCCGTAATCATTGCTGAAGGAAGTGTCCATCCGAATTCTCCGAGAGCAACGACATCACTGACTGGATCCCATCGTACCGCCGCGATACTGCTTGCGCCGCGGTCGGCTCGGTAGGCTGCGTTTCCGAGTTTGCGCGGAGACTCCTCTATGTTATTGATAATTAAGCGGCAAGATAAAGTCGGACAAGACCCGATCCTTTATAAGCTTGCGCCCTCGATCGTCGATAGATTCGGCGTGTTGCGGCGACGCGATCTCGGCGCGCACTTTAAAATCCAGTTTGCCGCGTGAACGGCCACAACGAGGGATGATAATGCGACTCCGCCGGGACGATATTGTCAGCTCGTGAGGGGTTTGCCGCGTCGATGATAGGTTTGGGTATCCTCGGCTTCATCTACGGCGATTTTGCGCTGGTGTGGCAACTCCCGGCCAGGTATCCGAAGAGCGGCGCTACAAAGGTGTTGTCCAAACCGGTTGCGGAAGGCTTCCGTCCTCGATCGTGAGTCCCGGGGCGGGGTGTTTTACCAAAGGCTGTGGAAGATGAGCGCACCGCATATGAATTCCGCAGCGTTTGTCGCCGGCGTCGAGGCGCTCCCCTGCGGCGCGTCTATGCCGCGGCATCAATGCCTGAGGCGCGGTTGCCAAGGTGGATCGCCAGGTTCAACCTAGGGCCCTGACATGTCCCATGACCATACATCTGAGGAGCACACTGGACTTGCGGAGATGGAGCTGCATGTCCGGGCGCTGCGGACAGTGCTGGAGCAAAAAGGCTACATCGATCCTGCAGCTCTCGACGTATTGATCGACACGTATGAGACCAAGATTGGCCCGCGCAACGGCGCGCGCGTGGTCGCACGGGCCTGGGTCGATCCGGTCTTTCACAAATGGCTCCTGGAAGATGCGACGGCTGCCATTGCTTCGCTCGGGTACGCGGGCCGCCAGGGCGAGTACATGGTGGCGGTCGAGAACACGGAGTCGCGTCACAACCTCATCGTATGCACCCTGTGCAGCTGTTATCCGTGGCCTGTCCTCGGGCTGCCTCCGACTTGGTATAAAAGCGCGGCTTACCGTGCCCGGGCAGTCAAGGATCCGCGCGGAGTCTTAGCCGATTTCGGGGTCACCTTGCCGGCAGCGACGGAAATTCGGGTCTGGGACTCGACCGCCGAGGTGCGCTACCTCGTGCTGCCGCGACGTCCTGCGGGTAGCGAGGGCCTGAGCGAGGAGCAACTGGCCGCCTTGGTCACGCGTGACTCGATGATCGGCACAGGAGTGCCGAAAACTCCCGAGGCGGTCCGATGACCTATCAATCGCACGCAGACATCGGCGGGCAGGACGGTTACGGCCGAGTGATACCAGAGCCGGAAGGTGAGTTGTTCCATGCCGCCTGGGAGCGACAAGCTCTGGGGCTGACGCTTGCGACGGAAGCGATGCGTGTATGGAACCTCGACATGAGCCGCAGTGCTCGCGAGACGCTGCCCGACCACCCTGCACTCACCTACTACGAAATCCGCATAAAAGCTCTGGAACGCCTGTTGATCGAGCGCGGACTGGTTGGCCCCGATGAGATCGCCGCGGGACGAATGCTGCATCCGGCGCGGCCAGGCCTTCCTGTATTGCGAGCGGGTGATGTCCCGGCCGTGTTAGCCAAGGGATCGCCCACACTGCGTCCGGCTACCGTGCCAGCGCGTTTTGCAGTGGGTGAACCGGTACGCCTGCGCGCTGCAGCCGTGGCCCACCATACGCGGCTGCCGGGTTACGCTCGAGGAAAGACCGGTCACATTGATCAGCTACGGGGCGTTCATGTATTCGCCGACACGCACTCGCAAGGACTGGGTGAGCAACCCTGCTGGCTCTACACGGTCGTTTTCAGCGCGCGTGAGTTGTGGGGCAGTGACGCCGCACCGAACCACAGCGTGTCGATCGACGCATGGGAGCCGTATCTGGAGCCTGTCTCATGAACGACACGCCTGCCGATCTTATCGGCCGGCCGCGAGATGACGGCAGTCCCGTCTTTCGCGAGCCCTGGGAGGCGCAGGCTTTTGCGATAACGCTCGTCCTGCATCAGCGGGGTCTTTTCAGCTGGTCCGAATGGGCCGCAGCGGTGGCCGCGCAGATCCGCAAGGCGCAAGCCGCGGGCGATGCCGACCTCGGGGATACCTACTACCGGCATTGGCTCCTCGCCCTCGAAGCGCTGGTCGCCGCCAAGGGTGCGAGCTCACCCGAAGAGTTGAGCCAGTACCGGCGCGCATGGTCTCATGCAGCGGATCGGACTCCGCACGGGCAGCCCATCGACCTGAATCCCACGGATTTCGGATTTACCTGAACGTCACGACGCCGCACCGAATATCTCGACCACCGGCAACAAGTAAAAAGAAGGGGGCACCATGTTTCATCAATTGCTGACGCCGGTCGGCGGCAGTCTCGCGCTCTCGTTTCTCGTTGCCGCGTTACCTGTCGTCGTCGTGGTGCTCCTACTCGGGGTATTCCAGCGACCGGGCTGGCAGGCGGCGCTCGCCGGATTGATCGTCGGCTTCGTGGTTGCAGTGGGGCCGTGGCAGATGCCGGTCCCGCTTGCCCTTCAGGCAGTCCTGAACGGCGCGACCTATGCGCTCTGGCCCATCATGTGGATCGTGTTCAACGGGCTGCTGCTCTACAACATCGCGGTATATTCAGGACGTTTCGACGCCTTCCGTTCCTGGATGATCAGCAACCTGCCCAATGACCGTCGCGTCGTACTGGTAGTGGTCGGCTTCTGCTTTGGCGCTTTGCTCGAAGGCGTCGCCGGCTTCGGTTGTCCGGTCGCCATCACGGCCTCCCTCTTGATCCTCGTTGGCTTTCCAGCCCTTGAGGCGCTGGCATTCGCTCTGATCTTCAACACGACTCCGGTGGCGTTCGGCGCACTGGGGCTCCCGGTCACGGTGCTCGGGGCGGTGACCGACCTCCCGTCCACGAAGCTCGCGGCCATGATCGGGCGGCAGTTGCCGATCGTGGCGCTGATCCTGCCGTTCTATGTCATCGCGCTCTATGGCGGCTGGCGCTCGGTGCGCAGCTTGTGGCCGGTCCTGTTGGTCGCAGGTGCCAGCTTCGGCGCCGCGCAGTTCCTGACATCCAATTTCATCAATTACACGCTCACGGATGTGCTCTCTGCACTGACTTCTTTGATCGTCACCATGCTGTTCGTACGGGTCTGGCGTCTGCGGCCCGACCCTGGATACGCGATCAGCGAGACGCAATCGCAGGGCACGAGCGCCGCCGCAGGCATACCCGGCTGGCAGGGATGGCTCCCCTGGCTGATCGTCGTGGCAGTCGTGATCCTCTGGTCCTCCTTCAAGCTGCCTGCCTGGGGACAGCACGACATCCCCTGGCCCGGCTTGCACAAAGCAATCGCCATCACGCTGTATCACGATAAGCCGTACGCGGCCGTTTGGAGCTTCCAGCCGCTGGCAACCGGAACCGCAGTCTTGGTCGCGTGCGTGATCACAGCCGTGCTGTTCAGACTCTCACCGGCAGCGTTCTGGGCCTGCGTAACGAGAACCTTTCGCCAGGCGTGGCTGCCAGTCATCACCGTCATGCTGATCGTCGCCCTCGCCTACCTCATGAACTACTCGGGTCTCGCATACACGCTGGGACTCGGTGCCGCGTCAACCGGGCATCTGTTCGTGCTGTTCTCGCCGTTCCTCGGCTGGCTTGCAGTGGCGCTCTCGGGCAGTGACACCTCGGGCAACGCGTTGTTCGGCAACCTGCAGGTGGTCGCGGCGCGGCAGCTCAACTTGAGTCCAGTTCTTTTCGCGGCGACCAACTCCTCCGGCGGCGTCATGGGAAAGATGATCTCGCCGCAGAACATTGCTACTGGCGCCGCGGTAACCCAGCTGAAGGGGCAGGAAGGAGTGGTTTTCGCCCGCACCTTCGTGCACAGCATCGTGCTTACGTTGCTGCTGGTCGTGCTGGTCGTGGTGCAGCAATACCTCATCCCGGGAATCATTCCGGGCACAGGCGGCGCACCGTGACGACAAGGGTGGGTCAGCGCGCGGCGCGAGCTAGCGCTCTATAGGTCAGTGGCTCGTCTCCGGCTCGCTGTGCATGCCCGCCACGCGGCCGATCTGCGCTCGTTCGGCGCGAGTCAGCACCCAGTCCAGCGCCTTGCCCTGAGAAGTGATGGTGACCTCGAAGTTCACGTGAGTAGTGGTGCTAATCACAGGGAGCACTTCTACCTCTACCTGCCGCCCGCGTAGGTCCATAGGGAACCTCAGGGGCCGGGTGCCGATGAACGCGGCACGCGGCTGACCCTTGGCCGCTCTCTTCTTCTTGCGCCGCACCTTCGATCCTTCGACGTGCTGGTCAGCTTTCATGACCAAGCTTATGAACCCCTTTCGGTACGACGTCAACGGCCCGGGCGGAAGCCGCCACGTTGCGCGCTGTGTCAATATCAATATCGGCTGCAACCAGGCAGAACTGACCCCGAAAGCCGCGCAGGTCCGTGCACGCAAGTCTGAAGGAATCTCGTTATGAGAGCTGTGGTAATGATCAAGGTCCTCACGATAGCGCTGATGGCGGGGTCCACGGCGCTGTCGGCAGCTCCGCTCGATGAGCCACGTGCAGCGCGGATCGTGCGCGCCGAGCTCGAGAGACTGGGTGTACCGAGCGCCTCCGTTGCCATCGTCCTGGATGACCGAATTGCCTATGCGCAGGCCTTCGGCAAAGCACGACTGAAGCCCGAGCGCGCCGCCACTGGCGCGGATCGTTATGAGATCGGATCCGTCAGCAAGCAGTTTCTGGCGGCATCGATGCTCATGCTGCAGGAGGAAGGCAAGTCGGCCCTCGAGGCCAAGGTTGGCCGATACCTGCCGGAGCTCGACTCTGCCGCCAACGTGACGCTGCGCCAGCTCCTCTCGCACACGGCAGGTATCCGGGACTTCTGGCCGCAGGATTATGTCTTCACGCGCATGCTGTCCCCGATCTCACCCGCGGAGATCCTCGAGCTCTGGGCCCGGCAGCCGCTTGATTTTCCGCCAGGTGAGCGCTGGCAGTACAGCAATACGGGCTACACGGTCGCCGGCGTGATCTTCGAGAAGGTGGCAGGCGAGCCATTGTTTTCTTTCCTGCAGCGTCGCGTCTTCGGCCCCTTGCACATGTCGAGCGTCCAGAATGCCGATGAGGGAACCGTGGACTCATCGGACGCGGTGGGCTACACCCGGGCGGCGCTCGGACCTCTGCGTCCAGCGCCTCGTGTGGGCAAGGGGTGGCTCTTTGCGGCCGGCCAACTGGCCATGACTGCGGAGGACCTCGCTCGTTGGGACCTCGCCCTCATCGATCAGAGACTGATGAAGCCAGCTTCCTATCGCCAGCTCGAGACGGAGGTACTGCTGAGCAACGGCGTTGGCACTCGGTATGCACTGGGCTTGGGCGTCCGAATGTCGTCCGAGCGACGAATCCTGAGCCACGGCGGCGAGACTTCCGGTTTCATCAGCCACAACATCATCTACCCCGATCAGCGCGCCGCTATCGTCGTGCTGACGAACTCGGACGCTGCGGACGCTGCCACCGCCATTGGCGACAAGCTCCGGGATCTCGTTTTCGAAAGCGTCAGCCCCCTCGACACGGAGCGGCGCAAGGAGGCTCGCCGCATTTTTGACGGGCTTCGGCAGGGCAAGCTGGACCGAGCCCTGCTGAGCGACAATGCGAACGAATACTTCACTCCCGAAACGGTGCACGACATTGCTCGCGGGATCGCCCCACTCGGGCCGGTCAAGTCATTCGAGTTGACCTCGAGCGGCACCCGCGGAGGCATGGACTTTCGCATCTACAAGATCAAGCTGGCGAAGCGCGAGCTCGAACTCGTAACCCTCAGTCTCCCGGACGGAAAGCTGGAGCAGTACATGATCTCGGCGAAGTAGCCGTTATGGAGCGCTACGGCCGGCTGGCGATCGCCGAGACCTCGATCCTGGCACTACGCGACAGGCCTGTGACTTGCACCGTCGACGATCCCGAACCCCCCGTAGCGGCTCGGGTCGCAAGGCCGCTGCCTCAGAGGCGCGATACTGTCGAAGCGAGCTACTGATCCGACTCATGCCCCGTCGGGGGATCCGGCAAGCGGGTGTAGTGGCGGATCAGAAAGATGCCACCTGCCACGATGGCACTCGGAGTCCTCTGCATGTCTTCGAGCTCCGTGGCAATCAAGTGGCCGTCTTTCACAATCGCCTTTGTAACGATGAAGTCATCCATTTGGGTCGCAATGACTCCGTTGGATGCCGTGACCGTGCGCGTCAAAATTCCAGTGCCGTCGCAGTTGATCGCGTAGGTCCCGACCTGCTTCCCCGTCACGATGGTCCTGGCGCCCGTTGACGACCCCGGTGTCGGCTCGTTGAGAGTGAACGTTCCGGTGAGGTTGCCTTGCCCGTCGAATTGTCGCAGCGCGAGGGCGAGTGCGACGTTGGCGCCATAAGTCGCTACAACCGCATACGTTCCCTTGAGGCTGGCTTCGGTATAACACTTCCCGTCCTCGCCCGCCTTCGCCGCGGACACGCCGACGACGGCACACAGAATCAGCACGTTCGGAATGAACCAGCTCTTTTTCTTGTACATGGTTCTTTCTCCTCAAGACGATTTTGAAAACACAATTAGGCGTCGCGAACTCTAACGTCTCCGGCCCCAGCACAGCGGCATTCTTTGGTGAACTGGCAGTTCGTGAGGATGACCGTCGAGGCGGGGCCACTCCGGCGGACGTCACTGCCCTCGCCAACCGGTCGCGGCGTGTGGTTGTCATTGGCCCCGTGTAAACGAGTCGCTGCTGCGCTCGATTCTTCTGCTTCGCAGAGTACTCCTGTGGATACGCCTGCTCAAGCGCAGACCCCACAGACCGTCACGACCACGCGCCGCCCCGACACAACCTTCATTTCACAGGCGGTTGTTAGCGAGTGTTGCACTCGCGTTGCGTCGCGGCAAATCACCTGCCTAACTGTCATCATCGCGAGTGCGCCGCGTAGCTCTTCCACTCGCCCGTCCGTTGATTCAACACGCGGAAATAGCCGTCCTCGCTCGCAACCAACTTGACCCAGTAAGCAGTGCTTTCATCCACATTGGCGATGTAGTGCGGTGGAAAATTGGCATCAGCGGCATCATTGGAAGCGTGCAGCTGCCAGACGTCCTCGAGGCCCGAGACGTGGTGCAGAGCTTGGTACGTGACGCGCGCGCCGCCTTTGGAGAGGCCGTTATTCATGATGGCCACTCGCGGCTTGAGCGCCGCGAATGTTTCCGGAATAGCCGCATCAGGCCCGCCGTGATGTGCGACCAGGTAGGCGTCCACCGGTCCAATCAGGTTCTTCGGGCAGACGAGATTGAAGAGCGGTTCCCCGGTCAGATCGCCGACATCAAGAAAACGGAACTTGCCGTACCGAACGACAACGCCCGTCGAGCGCGGGTTCTCGTATAGATCACGCGGAGAGGTCGCATGGTCCGGACAGGCAGCATTCCTCGCATCTGCATCCATCAGGAGTGGCACTTTGAGCGTCGAGCCGCCGGAGCTGACGATGATCGCCTCGACATCCTTCAGTGGCAGACTCTCGCCCGGGCCAGGTTGCAGGTGCGCGCCGCCGCTTAGTACCGTCAGATACGCCTCGTATGCCGCCTGGGTTCCAGGACTGTCGCGATCGGCATCAGCACTGGGAGCACTGTGGTCGATGAGCGTCCGGATCGGCATGAGCTGTGCGAGTTCGATGACTCCGCCGTCGTGGTCCACGTGGAAGTGGGTGATCAGCAGGTAGTCGATCTGGGTTATCCCTGCATCGCGCGCGGCGGCAACGATCCGGTTGGCATCGCGGGCCTTGTGCGGGTCGCCCGGCTGGAATCCCGTTCCATCGCCCGCCCAGCCGGTGTCGATGAGCAGGGAGTGATGCTCGGGCGTGACGATGAGCGTCGACTGTCCTCCCTCGACGTCGATGAAGTAAATCTGAAGCGTCCCGCGACTCTCAACTTTCGCAGAAGCGGGCGAGGCGGGCGAGCCCGCGCTTGCGCTGAGGAGTACACAGAGTAGGAACCGTATGGATAAGGTGTAGGGTGTACGCATGTGCGGCTCCGCCAATCGAGTTCTGAGGCGAACTTCCGCGGCAAACTGTAGTCCAGCTTGAATTCGACCTCAAAATCCGCTCGTGGAGGATCGATGGTGCGACGGTTCGGATTTCTCGCACGGGGTATGACACTCGCAATGCTCGCCACGGCGAGTGTCGCAGGCGCGCAATCCGCGCCAACGGCTGCCGCCGCGACCGCCGATCCGTGGTGCAGGTCCAAGCCCGGGCCCGCGTTCTGCCATGCTGTCCGTGGCGTGCGCGCGGCCGGCTGGCCGGTGCAGACCCGGTCCGAAGTCATGGCTCCCAACGGCATGGTCGTCACGAGCCAACCACTCGCGGCGCAGGCTGGCCTTCAGGTGCTGTTGCGCGGTGGAAATGCCGTCGATGCCGCGGTGGCCACGGCGGGCGTGCTGAGTATCACAGAGCCCATGATGGTCGGGATCGCGTCCGATCTCTTCGCGGTGATCTACATCGCCAAGGACAACAAGGCGTACGTGCTGAATGCGAGCGGCACTGCACCGACCGGCGCCACGCTCGAGCACTTCAACGAGCTCGGCTACCACTGGGATTCGAAGAACTGGGGACCGACCTCCGGCATGCCTCCCGGGGGCATCCTGCCGGTAACCGTGCCGGGCACGGTGTGGGGCTGGGACGCGGCGCTCAAGCGATTCGGCACGCTCTCCTTCAAGGAGGTTCTCGAGGCCGCCGCCCAGTATGCGCAGAATGGCTTTCCGGTCTCGGAGCGCATCGCGAGTGACTGGCAGCTGCCGAACGCCCTCCCCCTCAGGGGGTGCTGCACACAGCTCGACCCGGACTCAGTGAACGTGTGGTATGTGAACGGGCAGCCGCCCGCGGTCGGACAGATCTTCAGGAACCCCGATCTCGCCCGCACCTTCCGCCTGCTGCAGGCACAGGGCGCAGACGCCTTTTACAAAGGCGAGATCGCCCGGGCGATCGTCGCGAAGTCGAAGGCACTCGGCGGCACCATGACGATGGAGGACCTCGCCAACTACCACGGCGAATGGGTCGAGCCGGCGCGCACGCAGTATCACGGTTACGAGGTGCTGGAATTGCCGCCGCCCTCGCAGGCCTGGGCCACGGACGAAATGCTCAACATTCTGCAGGCCTGCCTGCCGAAGTGGGCGCCCGGAAAAACGCTGGCAGCGCTCGACCCGAGGAATCCGCAGTACTGGCACATCCTCATCGAGGCGAAGAAGCTCGCTTATGCGGATCTGTTTCGATACAACGCCGACCCGGATGTCGTGAATGTTCCACTCACGCAGCTGCTGTCCACCGCGCATGCGGCCTCGCTGTGCGCGAAGTTCGACCCGCGCCATGCCTCCGCCACCGGTGTGCCGAGCGGCGCGGATCTGAGCGGTGACACCATCGTCCTCTCGACGGCGGACAAGGACGGCAACATGGTGTCGTGGGTGAACAGCAACTTCAACGAGTTCGGTTCGGGCATCACCGTACCCGGCTATGGGTTCGTGCTGCACAACCGCGGCAGCCTGTTCACACTCGACCCCAAGAGCCCGAACGTGATGGCGCCCCACAAGAGGCCGTTCAACACGCTGTCGGCCGGGTTCCTGATGCGCGACGGGCAGCCCGTGATGACGGTGACGCTCATGGGTGGGGACATGCAGGCGCAGGGGCACGCGCAGCTCCTCGTCAATGTCATCGACCTCGGCGCGAACGTGCAGGCGGCTGCCGATATGGCACGGTTCCGACACAGCCAGGTCTCCAACCTGCTGAGCCTCGAGTCCTCAGTCTACGATCTAGTGGGGCCGGCCCTTGCCACGATGGGACACACGGTACGCCCCATCAGTGGTGCGGATGTCGGAGGCGTGCAGGTGATTCAGGTCGTGCCAGCCGATACGCCGCTGCGCTACTACCGCGGCAGCTCGGATTTCAGGAAGGATGGGGAGGCGGTTGGATGGTGATCCTGGCGATCTCGTCGAGTCATTTCCGTCCCGCCGCCCCGAACTAAAACCTACCGGTGCGATCGGGGGACGCTTTTGGTGAGCACATCCTTCTACAGTCCGTAGACATCGATCCTGCCGTCGTACGTCGGGCGGTAGATCCGGCCGCCCCATACGATCGGACGGTTGAACTTCGGGTGTGTGAAGGCGTGCTCGGGCCCCCAGTTCTCGCTGTCCCAGATCACCTGCAGGCGCTTCGAGCCATCGGCGTTGGTCGCGAAGTTCTGCGCGTCGTACACCAGGAAACGCCCGGGGCTCAACTCCATGTTGCTGTCGGTGTACGGGATCATCGCAACCACGATGCCGTCGGCGCCGTGATTCGCCGCGAGCGTGATGCTCCAGCCCGGCATGCCGCCCGGCGGGCGCGGCGCCTGCGCGGAGGCGACTTCGTTGGAGCCGGCGAGGTAAGTGGACTGCCCACTGGGTGCAATCGTCCAGGCGCGCAGCGCGCTGTTCTCGCCGCCGACGAAATGCATCAGTCCGTGCGCGTCCGATTGCCACACGAGCGGCGTGCCGTGCAGATGGCGCGTGACGTTGCCCGGGAACTCATTCAGCGCCGTCGGCGAGGACGGCGCCGGCTGCATCGTCGGATCGTAGAAGGTGTAGAGGATGGGTGGCATGCGCAGCTTCGCGTAGTTCGCGGCGCAGCGCGCGGGGGTCAGATCCGCAGGCTGCGTGTTGCCGAGCGCGGTGGCATCCGTCGTGTACAACACACCATCCTTGCCGGCGGCGAGGATCGCTCCGGCGGAGTGTACGAACACCGGGCCGCCGGCGCCAAAGTCCTGGTCGCTCCACATGCTTCCCGACATCGAGCCCATGTGGCCGGAAATGAGGGCCGTGAATCGCGGGCTGGCCCCGCCGTCGCCCGCCGGCAGGGCGTCCACCCTGGTGCCGGTGAGACGTGGGACCGCAAGCCCCAGGCGCCGCGCGTGGCCGAACAACATGGTCTTCACCAGGTTCGAGGGCAGTGGCTCCTCGCTCTCCTCCTCGGCCTCGCCGGCCGACCGCTGCGCATCCGTCCACGGCGCCCACCACGAGACGACACGGAAGCCACCCCCGGCATCGGTGGTGAAGGCGAGCTTGACCACGCACTCGCCATAGTCGCCCTTGTCGGGATCGAAAGAGCCGTTGCCGGTCACGACGTAGATCGAGCCGTCGGGCGCCACGGCCGGGCCCGAGCCGCTTTGCCAGATGCCGCCGCCGGAGCCGGTGACGGTGGGGCACCAGGTGGCTGCGATGCGCCAGGCGGCGGTGTCGACCGCGATCAGCCAGCCGCGCGCCGTCTTCGCGCTCTCGGAGATCGTGCCGAACGGCAGCAGCACGTGGCCGCGAACGAGCGTGAGCGCCGCGCGCTGCTTGCGCTGCGCAGATATGAACGTCTGTCGCGGCAGACCCGGGGGCGCGTAGACCGCGCCCTCGAGGTTCAAGAGCGGTCGGGCGAGAGAGCCGTCTGAGAGGCGCACCGCCGCGAGGTAATGCTGGCCCTTCGCCGCCGTGCCATCGGGACTGATCCACGCGCAGGCATAGAGCACCCCCGCCGACTCGTCGATCACCGGCGTCGACAGGATTCCCCAGGCCACGTTCACGAGCCACGCATCGATGGCCTTCGTGCCTCTGATCGGGGGACCGAGATTCCTCTTCCAGAGCAACGCGCCGCTGTGCGCATCGAACGCGTAGACGGTGTTACCCATGCTCGCCTGCAGGATCACATCGTGGGTCTCGCCGTTGGCGAGCCGCAGGCCGCTCACTGCGAGCGGCTGCGCTTCCAGGCGCGGGTCGTCCGTGATGCTCATGCTGAAGAGCCGCACGATGCCGCGCGTGCGCACGGCAGTGGCGGATAGCACGGTCTCGGCGTCGTTCGCGCCGGTGCGCGCGGTGTCGTAGCTGCGGGTCGTGATGGAGGTTGCCATGCGTGTTGCCCTACCTGGCGAGCTGCAGTGTGATGGCGACGACGGTCAGACTTGCAGCCCAGAGCGGTCTAAGAGCAGGTGGGGCTAATCTGTGCAGCACTGCCGCACCGAGCACAAAACCGGCGGCCGCCATGGCGCAGCTGAGGAGACCTGCGGGCACGGGACTGGTGGCGGGCGAGATGAGGTTGTCGAGTGCGAAGAGTGGCGCCAGTAGATACGCCACGGCACCAAGGTTCTGCGAGCGTGCCCGGCTTGCGGAACCGGAGAGGACGAGCATCCCTGAAAGCAGCAGCCAGGGGACGAGGAAGCCCAGCGCCAGGAGGCGCGCGTCCAACACGGGTGCGAGGCTCGAGGCAGCGAGGGCCGCGTGGAGCATCGGCGCAACGCTCGATGCCACGAGGTCGCATGTACCGAATAAAAGAGCTAGCGGCGCATAGTGCCGCGGTCTTACCGCCGCGGAGAGCGCCGCGGCGGCAATCAGGCTGTCAAGCGACAGCACCAGCACGGAGTGGGAGATCAGCACGGAGTGGGACATAGCGCGGTCCTGCTACACAGTCTGCGGTGCGGTGTAGGCCACCTCGATTTGAAACGAAGAGCCGCCCTGCGGAAGCTGCCGGCCGCCAACCGCGATCTGGTGCTCGCCGGCGCCCGCCTTTGCATGCGCGCTCGCGCTGTCGCCGGAGCACGCCAGATCGATCACGGCGTGGCCATGGGAGTCGGTCACCGTGAGCTGCAGCACGCTGACGGCCTGCCAGCCGGTGCGGTCCGGGCGCACGGTGAGCTCGAGATTCGAGCCGCGCTGCGCCGTGATGCGCGCGGCGGTCGCCTTGGTGTTCACGGCCGGCATCACATCGAGATCGGCCGCGCCGAAAATGCTCTGTGTCGTGGGGCGCGGGCTCACGCGATTGGGCGCGTCCACCCCCGCACGGGAGAAGCACAGGTAGCTCTGTCCGCTGTTGAAGGCGTTGCTCGGTATGCTGAACGACGCCATGCCTTCGGCATTGGTCCAGATGTCGGCGTGCCGGCCGGTGTAGTCGTGCAGCTGAGTGTTAGGTCCGAAGGACGTGACACAGGTAATCGGCCGAGCGTTCCAGGTATCGAAATTCAGCGCCGTCAGCAGCCCCGGCGCACCGGTGCGATTCAGCACCATGACCTTGTCGTCGATGAAGCGTGTCACGGTGGGGCCGTTTGCCAGGTGCTCGTGAATCCACACGAGGTTGTCGATCCATTTCCCGAGGCCGTAGGCGCCGGGCCACACGATTCCCCCGAAATAGTCCTTGGCGTAAACGAACGGATAGCCTTCGATGCTGAGGAGGAACGCGTACGCCAGCAGCTTGTTGCTGATCACTTGCTGGCCGGGCGACGTGTCGGTGTCAGGATTGTCGACGAAGGTGCAGGCGAGGTCCGGTCGCCACGCCGTATACCCGGCGCCATCCAAGACACGCGCGCTGCCGCCGTTGCACGCGGACTGCAGTGCCCAGTGGAGCGTGAAGTCCTCGACCAGCGAGCGGCCCGCCATCGGCGCACCGGTGGCCCACCCGTTGAGCACCCCGGGGTTGCCATCGAAGAACTCGGAATAGAAGAACCTCGAGGCCATCACGCCGTGCGTCATGAATTCGCGCACGAACGGTGCCCACGTGCCCTTCACGTCGTCGAAGCGCGCACCGTCTGCGCCAGTGCTACGGAACACCCACTCGCCGAAGTCGAGCGCGTCGTTGATGGTGACCCGCGCTGGTCGGCAGTGCTGATAGGACAGCTCGCGCCCGAAGGCAAAGTCGTAGTAGGGGTTGGGCACGTCATCGTCGGGCAGGTTGTCGGGCGGCACCCCGCGGAACCATCCGGGGGTCGTCGCGCCCCTGCCGCTCAAGGTGTGCCCGTCGGCGCCGAGGTAACGGAACACGCCCGGGCCGCCGTTCTCGCCGATGCGCTGGTGCATAACGAGATCCAGGTACACATCCAGATCGCAGGCGTGCGCCACCGCTACCAGGCGCGCAAGCGAGTCCCTGGATCCATAGCGCGTCGCAATGCTGCCCTGTTGGTTCTTGCCGCCGAGATCGCGCGGGTCGAACAGGCCGTAGCCGTCGCATCCCGCACCGGCCCCGCCCTGCGCCTTGCTCGTGGGCGGGAGTTGCAGGGCGGTGAAGCCCACCTGCCGAAGATGCAGCGCCTCGTGAGCGAGGAAGTCCAGCAGCCACGGAACGCCCGGGTTGGTGCTGGGCGCCGGCACCGTCACGCGCTGACCGTGGCGGTCGAAGAAGCGGCCCCAAGCGATCAACGCGACACCCATCCGGTGGCTCCCTCTCGCGTCTTGCTGTGCTGCGGAGAGTAGCGCATACGTCGCACGCGAGAATGACACTTTCGGGTCGGGCTGCGCGGCGATGCGGTCGCGCGCTCAGGCTCCGGGCTGAGAGGCCGAGGTCAAGTTACAGCGCAGCCTCAAGTGCCTAGGCCACAGTGATGCTCTGGTCGTCGACAGATACCGGGCACCGAGTGCAGTCCTGGCCGACACCGGGCGGCCGCTGGGGTTGAGGCGCGCAAGCGCCGCAGCTGGCCACGATGTCCTCCGCCAAGGTCGCTGGAGGTTTCCACGCTTGGCTTCGTTCCGCAACGATCTGGTCCCACGGAATAAACTCGGAATCCCAACTCGGCAGTACTTCGGCGTAGGTCGAGCGGCAGAGTTGATCGAATCTCCGATAGCCCTCCTCAAAATAGCGCGCCACGAGTGTTGATAGCGGCCCGTCAAACAGTGTTCCGATTGCGAATGCGTGATTGAGGTTGGTGATTTCGGGAAGGATGGTTCCGTCCTCGCGAATAACCACCTTCTTGATCTCTTGAGCAACGCGCCTGTGGCAGCCAGCACCGTTGCAAACGTAGGCACCGCACGGATGCTTCCTGAGAAAGCTCCGGCTGGCGCCGACCACATTGCACTTCAGGCCCCGCGGTCGGTATCTGTTTGCCAGATCGGTCAGCTGCAACAGCAGGTGATTCATCTCGGATTGGTTCAGGCGCTGATCCGGGATCGTCCTTCCCCTTCCCAGATTGAGAAGCGGCTGAGCGCGAAATTGAATGGCTCCAGCGTTGGCCGCCCACTCGACCATGTCAGCCAGCATGTGAAGGTTCGCTCGCGAGATGGTACTCACGACCGTCACAGGCACAGCGGCCTTCACCAACTGCTGCAAGCCTCGTTCGGTTGCTTTGAATGCACCTGCAAGACCCCGGAATAGATCGTGGAAATTCTGGTTGCCGTCCACGCTTATGTTCACGCGGGCATTCGCGTTCTTCAGGAGTGAGACGTGCTTTGCCTTTACGACGGTTGCGTTCGTACATACCGTAATCGCAAGCTCGGAATCCTCGGATGCCGTCTCCAGGACGTTCTCGAAGCCTGGATAGAGTAGTGGTTCGCCTCCCGTCAGGTAGAGCGTGGCGATCCCAAGTGCACGGCATTCGCCAATGGCTCCGAGTACCAGATCCAGCGGCAATCGCTCCCTCCTGGATGGAGCACCTTCCATGTAGCAATGCTGGCAACGCAAATTGCAACGACCCAGAAGATGGACCATCAATGTCGCTGACCGGGCGTCGCCGGTCTCGGTAGAGATTTCCATTTCACCCTCCGACGCCTTGCCTTGTCGAGAGCGTCGTTTGCGCCGCCCGATCAGCTTCAATTGCCGCTAGATCTAAGCCCCTTTTTGAAGGTGCCGCTTACGAGCGCAGATTCGTGCCGGCCGTGGCGATCCGTGTAAGCGGATTAGCCAACGTCGCGGCAACACCCTCGAGATTCACGATGCCAAAATGGGGACGCGGCGGCACGGTACCGAAGTCCCCCTCCTCGAAGATAAACGAAACGCTCGCGCTTGCACCCTGCTTGAGCGAGTCTGGCCTCAATGCAGCATCAGCTACCTGCTGAACCAGTTGCGAGGCTATCTGCAAAGCGGATTCACGAGCGACGGTGTCCGCCAGCTCCAACAAACGGCCGCTTTCGATCGCGAGTCTCAACGCTTCTGGTTGAACCGAGAGTTTCAGTGATCCGATTTCTTTCGCCATGACGTCTCTCCTGAGTTCCTTGGGGTTGGCAGATCCATCGCTCACGTCACCCGCATTCCTCACGGACGCGCGTTCCGTTGATGGCATCCCGGGATCTGCGACGGGCACATCCTAGTTCTGTGCACGCACGGCGATCTGTCTCATCTCAGAATGAGACTATTCGATGTTGCGCTGCGGTTTAATGTCTGCGCGCGGCGTTCCGGCACGAGCGCGGGGGCCGAGTCGACAGCGCGGGAGTTATGCTGCCGTCCTAAACGGGCGGAGGCGCCGGAGCCCGACTTCGAGCGACGAAAAGAGGGTTCTTACCGCCACGACGATGGGCTGGTTCCCTTAGGGGATCAACAGGACTCCGTAGTGACGTAGACGGCAGTCATTCGGTCCGGCCGCCAGTAGCGAGGTACTGCGCCAGGTGTCCGACGATATCCCGCGCATCGTCCTCCGCTCCAATGATGAACGTCGACTTGCGCCGCCGTAACACCGGCAAGCCGATCGCATACATCCCGGGTGCATCAATGACGACTCCCCCATCGTGGCGCAGCGCACCCTTGCGATTCAGCACTGAGACATCGAGCCAGCGATAGTCCGGACGAAATCCGGTCGCCCAGACGATCGAGCGGATCTCACCGTTCCGCAGGTCGAGCGATAGCCGCGGAGATTCGGGTGCGTGCGTTGGCTCGAAACGCTCTGGAGGGCCGACCTCGGCATCTAGCGCGGTATTGACCGCCCAGTAGTCGAAGGTATCGAGCAACCGCTGCATCTTGAGGTCGGCCAGCGCGAACTGATTTCGAAGTCCCCCCGAGAAGAGCGCGCAACCGTCACGTATGGCGGCGAGCCGCCCGACGATCTCAATTCCAGTGGCTCTCAGGACATTGAGGTCAAGGGTCGCACGCTCGGGCGTCCCAATGAGCTGCGGCGATGGCAGGCTGCGGGCTCGCTCGAGGTCGTCGATCTCGTCGTAACGCTGGTTCCAGACTCCCGAATTCTCCATCCACCAGAGCACATCCTGACCGCGGTAGGTCCTCGGCAGCCGCACGTGCTCGCCCACAGAGAGCTTCACCGGCCGACCGGATCGGTGGATCTCATCGGCGAGCTGAATTCCGGTGGCGGAGGCACCAACGACGAGCACGCCACCCGGAGGGAGCCGCTCCGGATTGCCATAGTCGAAGGCCGTAACGCATTCCACATGGGGCGGCACCGCCTCGCGCACCTTCGGCACATGGGGAACGTTGGCGGCACCGCTCGCCAGCACGACGCTCTGGCAGCGGATTTCGCCGTTATCAGTAGCAACGTGATAACCGCCATCGACGCGGCAGACGGAGGTGACGGTCGTGTGTGTGCGCACCGGCGCCGAGATCGTCGTAGCAAAACCCGAAATGCGCTCGACGACCTCGGGCATCGTCATGAAGCCGTCCGGATCGTTGCCGCGGTATGGATAGCCCGGTAGTCGGCTCTGCCAGTTTGGCGTCAGCAGGCGCAGCGAATCCCAGCGCTCGCACTGCCAGGAGTTCGCCACCTCCCCTCGCTCGAGCACAACGTGCTCGATCGCGTGCTCGGTGAGAGCACGACTGATCGCGAGGCCGGCGTGACCGGCTCCGATCACGGCGGTCGTGATGCGTTTGATGGCGAGCCCCGTTGCTGGCGCCGGACTTCCGCTAGACGACTTCGACCGTGACGTTGGTTGGATTGGTCACGATGTCGTACACGGCTGAGCGCTTCTGCGACTGCGCGACGAGCGCCTCGATGTCTTTTTTCGATGCGTCGGCATCGATCTTGAAGGTGACCTTGATGTCGTCGTAACCGTTGCGCACATCGCTATCGATGCCGAGGATGCCGTAGAGATTCATCTTCCCCTCGAGCTTCGCCTCCACCGAGCGCAGTTGTATGCCGCGGTTCTGCGCCACGGTAGCTACGCCCGCCGTGAGACAGCTCGCGAGACCAACCAGTACCAGCTCAACCGGAGTTGCACCGTGGTCCTCGGAGGCAAAAACCTCGGGGTGATCGGTTTCGAAGGAAAATTCAGTCTTGTGCCTTTGCTCATCGCCGAGTCCATGGAATCCCTGGACGGTCGATGTGGCGTGGGTACCGTTCTGCCACTTGCAGGATGCGCGCCAGGTGAACTTGGCGGCATCGGGCGCATTCTTGAGCGCTTCCCGTGCGGCCAGTAGCGCATCGATGTTGACGCCATTGTTGACGCTTGCCTCAGCCATCTTTCTGTCTCCTTGATGAGGTGGAAGGCCTTGTGAGCAGCCTTCGCACGCGTGCGGGGCGTTCCAGACTACGCCTGCATCGGCGGGCGCACAACCGGGGGAACAACCAGGCCGGCTATCTTTCGGATATATGGTTATAAGGCGCGAGCCCGGTAGTCAGGCCGCAAAGCAACAATTGGATGCGGCGCAGCGGGAGCCTATGATTCCGCACTCCATCGCCTCACCGGAAAGCACGCCCGTGGAACAGTCACGTCGTTTCGGCTTCGATACCCGCCAGGTGCACGCCGGTCAGCGTCCGGATCCGAATACCGGCGCCCGGGCAGTGCCGATCTTCCAGACCACGAGCTACGTCTTCGAGGACCCGGCGTCGGCGGCCGCGTACTTCAACCTCCAGGAATATGGCAACACCTACACGAGGATCATGAACCCGACATTGGCCGCGTTCGAAGAGCGCATCGCGAGCCTCGAGGGAGGCTGCGGCGGGGTCGCCTTCGCCAGTGGCCTGGCCGCGCAGGCGGCGGCGCTCTTTACGCTACTGACACCGGGCGACCATGTCGTCTCGTCTGCGGCGCTCTACGGGGGCACGGTGAATCAGTTCAAGCACGTGCTGCGCAAGATGAACGTGCAGCTGACCTGGGTCGATCCCGACGACCTCGACGCATGGAAGGCCGCGGTTCGCGACAACACGAAGGCATTCTTCGGTGAGACGATCGGCAACCCCGGCGGGAACGTGCTCGACATCCAGGCGATCGCCGCAGTCGCGCACGAGCACGGGCTACCGCTCCTCGTCGACAATACCTTCGCGACACCTTATCTATGCCGCCCGATCGAGTGGGGAGCCGACATCGTGCTTCACTCGGCGACCAAATTCATCGGCGGGCACGGCACCAGCATCGGCGGAGTAGTCGTGGATTCGGGACAGTTCAACTGGTCTAACGGCCGCTTCCCGGTAATTGCCGAGCCCTCGCCCGCCTATCACGGTCTCCAGTTCCACGAGACCTTCGGCACGTACGGTTACCTGATGAAGCTGCGCGCCGAGACGCTGCGCGATCTCGGCGGCTGCATGAGTCCCTTCAACGCGTTCCTCTTCCTGCAGGGACTCGAGACGCTGTCGCTGCGGATGGGGCGTCACGTCGAGAACGCCGAAAAAATCGCGAACTACCTCGAATCGTACGAGCTCGCATCGAATGTGAGGTACCCCGGCCTGCGCACGAGCCCGTATCGCTCGCTCGCCGAAAAGTACTTACCGCGTGGCGCGGGTGCGGTGTTCTCATTCGACATCCGCGGCGGCCGCGAAGCGGGGCAGGAATTCATTCGCGGTGTAACATTGTGGTCGCACCTCGCGAACGTCGGCGATGCGAAGAGTCTCGTCATTCACCCGGCGAGCACGACGCACCGGCAGCTGAGCGAAGAAGAGCTTCGAGCGGCCGGCGTCGGTCCGGGAACGATCCGACTCTCCGTCGGCATCGAGGACGCCGAAGATCTGATATGGGACCTCGAGCAGGGCTTCGCGCGAGCCCGCGCCTCGGGATCTCTGGAGCGCGCATCATGACCTTCGATCTTGCCCGCTATCAGGATCCGCTCACCATCCAGCGCGTGTTACTGGATGCAAAGACCATTGCCATCGTTGGGTTATCGGGCAACCCGCTGCGCGCCAGCAATTTCGTCGGGTTTTACTTGCAGCGGCATGGCTACCGCGTGATTCCCGTGAATCCGCGTGAGCCGGAGATCCTCGGCGAGCGGAGCTTCGCAAGCCTGCGCGACATATCTGTTCCCGTCGATATCGTCGATGTCTTCCGCGCCCCCTCCGCGCTGCCTGCGATCGCGAAGGATGCGGTGGCGATCGGCGCCAAATGCCTGTGGTGCCAATTCACGGTGATCAACGAGGAGGGTGCGTGCATCGCGGAGGATGGCGGCCTTGCCGTCGTCATGGATCGTTGCCTGAAAGTCGAGCATGCCCGCTACGTCGGGCGGATGCACTGGCTCGGCTTCAACACTGAGCGAATAACGGCGGTCATGACTTCAATAGGAAGGTCCGGTATGTCCACGGCTCGAGATCTCATCCAGGAAGCTTACGGCGAGAGCCTGAAATCGCTATTTGACAAGCTGTACGCTGCCTACGCTGAGGCCGCAGACGACATTCAGAAACAACAGGCAGAGGAGCGGTTCTCCGCTGGTGTATCCCTCGCGGTAGCCGTACGGGATCGCGCCATCGCCTTGTTGCCACCGCAAGCTTGATGAGCGTGCCGGGCTTGATGATGAGGGCGCGGTACGCCGCGAAGATCATGCAATGACCGCATTCGCCAACGCCTCGCCCAGCATGCGATAGCTCTCCCACTGGTCGTCGCTGAAGAACTGATCCACGGTCGACTGATTTGGAAAGGCAGTGTTGGCCCTGGCGTAACTGCGCACGTCGAGCGCCAACGGAGGCGGGGAGAAGAGACTGGGTTTCAGTACGACCAGCCAGCTCTCGCTGGATGAGCCCTCGTACGTGATGCGCGCCAGAGCGGCGCCGAACATGCCCTGGCGCGCAAATGTGGCGAGGTTACCGAGTGCATTCGGATTCAACCATGTCTGTATCCACTCCGGAACGCTCACGCCGGGTGTCGCCCGCTGGATGGCAGTCCAGTCGCGAGCGCCGTTGCGCCGCGCGTCACTCGGGTCGATCCAGGTAATGTCGGCCTTGAAGTCGAGCCGCGCGACACGGGTCAGGAGGGCCAGGTCGTCGAATGCGTAACTGGGATCGTGACCCGCGTCCACGAAGATCATGAGCGGAAGACGGCGCCGGATCAGCTCATACAAGCCGGTATTGTCCCAGTGCCCGCCATCGCTCAGATACCACAGCTGCTGAGAAGGACCGGCGAAGTGGCCGCGCCATTCGTTGAGAAAGGTGGCCTGTGTGCGAAAGATAGCGCCGGGGATCGATTTGAGGCGCCGCCACAAGGCGGGGGGATACCGCCCCGGACGGTCCCCGGCGCGGATATCAGAATTCCACCAGTAGCCGAGTCGCACGTTGAACAAGCCGAGGAGCAGCGACTGTGGCAGGTTGGTGAGCCGACCCTCGCCGGTCGAGATCGCGGCACCCGATATTGCCATCCATTGGCTGAGCCGCAACGTTTCGACCGGGATGGTCGGCGTCCGGCGGCTCGCCAGCACATGGAAGGCATCGGGATTGGCTGACACGGGAACCGGGCGCAGAACGCTGCGCTCGACTGCTGCAGAGTCGACAGGATTCTCGAGCCGGCGAAACACCCGCTCGTCCATGGCAAGGTGAGCCGGATCCAGGCGATCCCAGAGCGCATGGAATCTGACCCCGACCGAGACTCCCCGCGGCCCCAGGCACATCGGCAGCCCTCTGTCTTCAGTGTGGCGCCCGGAGGCGACGTCGACCGTCTGGTTGACGCAGACATTGATGAGATGCAGCGGTCCGCCGGCGGTCTCGGGGTGGTATTGGTAGAGAGGCACATCGTCGCGCGGATCGGCCTCATCCACGTCCTTCAAATCTGAGCTCTCACCGGCATGCACGCGGTCTTCGTTGGCCGCGCCGAGATAGGTGCGCGCCAGGCGGCCGGCATACAGGGACTGGAGCGACGATAGATTGACGAATCGCGTCGCGGGCCCGAGCACGATGGAGGCGCTCCCCGCTGCCAGCAGAAACCACAGGCCCTTGCCCACGAGAAAGGCCCAATGTGCAATGACGTCCAATCCGTAGATCAGCAGGCCCAACAACGAGAATGCCAAGGCACCGAGAGCGCCATTGCGCAACAGACTCTGACGCTCGGCCACTTGGTCGGTCGGGACGGTGCCGACGGGCTGCATTGGCTTACCCACCCCGTACTCCAGCAACCGCATGATGAGCGCTCGCAATGCCGGAAGGGTCGCGGCAACCAGCCCCATCATCGCAACCGGCACCAGCGAACGATTTCGCGCTGAACCATCAGCCAGTGTATCGATCAACACCCAAAGAACCGTTGCAACCAGTACGCCCAAACCGATGCCAGCGGCGCGGCTCAAACGGGATCGCGCGATGCTGCCGCGGCCCGCTCGATCAGCTGCGCCGCTGACACCCCACAACGCGGCTTCCTGCCATAGCCACGATAAGAGCAGGACGGCGATGGCCACCATCGGCAAAGCGAGGGTACCGGTCGCCGCGAGTAGCGCGACGGAACCCGCCAGAGCGAAGAGCCAGATAGCGAGACCGCCGACCGAAAGCGACGCAGTTGTAAGCGGCGTCGGTGCCAGCCAGTAACCGAACCACACTGGCAGCAGACCCAGCAGAGCAACGGCGACGGGAGCCCACCACCACGCGCTCAATCGGATGTGTTGCTGCGAACTCGTGAGGGTCAACTGGGGCTGCGAGAAGCCGAGCACCGTCGCGATCCAGTACAGGAGCAACTCGACGGCGATGATCAGGAGCGCGACGCAGACGTGCATCGACAGCAGGTTGCGCCATGCCGTCCCCGCGTTGGTTTCCAGATCCGTGCGCCCCGCGCCCGTGAGATACCGCGCATGCGAGCGTAACCACCAGATTTCATCGGATCCGCTGTCCGAGAGAATCTTCTGGACCCGCTCCCCGGGATCACCCGACGACATCCACATGTAAAGTCGGCCCAGGAACGCGCCGATGTACCCTCCGCCAGACACGGTTGAGAGGAAATCGATGCGCGACAAGCGTCGCTTCTTTGCCAGGCCCTGAAGAACTCCGAGACCCACGGTCGCGCTGCGAACACCGCCTCCGGACAGCGCCAGGCCGACAACATTACCGGGCAGCCGATCCGACTCGGTGCCTGGCGGGGATTGCCCGTCGCTCAACCCTGCTCTCTGCCGTCTCTCCCTGATCGCCGCCGACTCCGCGGCCTCGAGTTGCCGCGGATAGAATGCCGAGCCTGCCAGCAGGGTATCTGCCGCCTTCTCGCCGATCATGAAGATGGGTGTCACAATGAAATATCCGGGAATCTCCGGAAAGGCCGACGCGTCCACTACACGCAAACCCGTGACGCCGTGCACTCGGAATTGGCTGTCGAGCACTGCTTCGCGGTCTCTCAGATCAGCGACGTTGGACCGCCAGGCATCTGCGCCCATGCGGCACGTGCCGCAGGCGTGATGGCCCCACGCCTCATTCTCGATCCACGCCGGCAGACCCGGGTTCTGTATCGATTTTCCGGGTTGTATCTCCTTATCGAAGACGCTGACACGTGCATTGACCGCGCGGACGAAGTCGATCCCTTCGGCAAGCGCCTGCGCATCCTCATCTGCCAGCTGCGCGGAGCACCCCTCCGTGAAAGAGTGAAAATTGATTTCGGGTTGGCTGCGTGCGGAGCTGCTGCGTAACCTGACTTCACCACCGCGGTTGCGCGTATAGGCTTTGAGCAGTATCCAGCTCCACAGATTGCGCTGATCAACCTTCGCCCCCTTCGTGGCGCGCAGCAGCTCTTCGGACCAACCCCAATAGTAGCCACGGAATGCGGCGGGTGCGCCGAAAATGAACAGATCGGGCTGGCCATTGCTCGCCTGAGAGGTCTGGTAGAAGAAGGCCAGCGCCCCGCCGTTCGTGGCGTAGAGTCCCTCTCCTGTTTGCAGCCATTGCCTGAGTGCGGGGTCGTTGTTGTCCCCCGGTTTGAAGGAGACGCCGTTCAGCGTCGAGAACGGCCGCTGTGCCTCGCTGATCACACTGACTTCATATCGGTCCTGAAGGTTCTTTCCGACACCGGGTAAGTCTATGACCCCGCCGACCGCTCCACCCGCCGCGTCTCGCGGTCCGTCGATACCCATCAGCTGCAAGTGTTGTGCGTCACCGATTCCGCTCAGCATCAACAGCTGTGGGGTGTTGAAGGCGCCTGCGGCCACCACCACTTCCCGCCGCGCGAAAAACTGCAGGCGCGGCGGGTCCGCCGGGGCCTGAGCGTTGAGCGGACTTGCCTCGTAAAGATGCAAACCCGCCTCCACTTCCACTCCCACCACGTGCGGTGGTCCGTCGCCTCGCTCGAAAATGAGTCGGTTCGCGAGCACGCCGGTCAGGAGGACCAGGCTCTCCGGCTGGGCCTTCTCAACACTCAGCAGCCGCTCACGCAGCCCGAAGCGGCGTTGACCATCGGTGGCAATGGGAATGAATGCGGTTCGGCCGCTGCGAGTGCTACGGTCCGTGCCGTAGTTCGGATCCAGGAACTGGACCGGCTGAAAGCGCAACAGGGCACCGAGCAAAGCGCGCAGCTGGCCCTTGCGAAAGGACAGATAGCGGAGCACATCGAAGAGTACCCGGAGGAAGGTCCGATCGCCCCAGGCGATCTTCACGATGAGCTCGGGGTCTATGAAGCTCGTCTTCTGCCAGCCGCGATATCCATGCCCGCCGGGATCGAGCTGCCAGCGCGGATTGATGAGTCCTGCGAGCCACATCAAGGCGTCATAGACGAGCAATGCTTTCCTGAGAAAGCCACGATAGGTGGCGTAGTACAGGCAGTTCTCGATCCGACCGAAATACCCCTGCATGTTCTCGGCGCGCCAGCTCGAATCACCCGTGATCTGCGCGATCCGGTTCCAATCGCAATCGTTCGGTCTCACGATAATCATCGCGAAGTGGCCCGTGCAGCCACCAATGCCCGAAGACCGCGGATACAGGATTCCCCCCTGCCCCGGTTGGCCGTGGGCCGAGGGATCGTGGGCAGCCGCATACTTCGAGTCGCTGAGCTGAGCGTTGTTGTCGCGATAGTGACGTACCGAAAAGCTCCAGCACACCGGCGGGTCTTCGGTCGCCGCCCCGTGGTAAGCGGGGACTTCATAGACCTCACGCAGGGGGTTTGCACGCGCGGGGTCCCCACCACCACCGTTGGCTGCAGCGGGCGGAGTGCCTCCCGAGGCGGGATCTATGCCCGCTTCGAGAACGAGCACACGCCGTCCGCCCTCGGCCAGGCGAGCCGCGAGGGTGCCGCCGCCCGCACCCGAGCCGATCACGATGTAGTCGAACGGTGTGTGCAGCGGGTCGCGCGCCGCTGCGAGCAGCCGCTCCCGTTGCGCTGTGGTCGATTGCGAAGCAGAGGCGGCCTGTACGCCATCGGAATCGGAGCTCATCGGTCGCCTCTACAGTGTTCTCACGAACGCCTTCAGCTCTTTCTTCTCGTCCTCGGTCAGCCCCTGCGCGAACCAATGACCCCGGTCGAGCACGAAGTCAGGGCATTTGCTCGCCTCGAGCAATGGCTGTCCCGCCTCGCGCTGAAATACCCTCAAAGCCTGCACCGGACTGTTCTCGCGCTGGCTCAGAACGATGCCGCGCGTCAGACCGGCCACCGCCCGGATCAGATTGGGCATTGGGGCCTCCGGATTGAGGTTCATCAGCAGGTTGATCGGAGTTCCCTGCGGGATCGGTCCGATGTGGATGGGTCCGAGGCGTCCGTCGACGAATGCGTGCAGCTTGAAGCCGGTCACCGCGAAGCCGAGCGCAAACAACAGGAAGACTGCCCGACTCAAGGCTCGCGACGGATTCGCGAGCCACAAGTACAGCGCGATCGCGAGCGCCAGCGCTGGGATGAGCCAGAGCCACCACCACAACCGGTCGAATCGCGTGAGGACGATCGTGGTCGAGGTGATGAGGCAGACGAGGAGCAGGAAGAACGCCGCGTGCCGGGGTTGGCCGATGAACACGAGGAGTAGCGCGCCGGCTGCCAGAGCGACCCAGAGGTAAACCGTCGCAACGCGCGTCATGGTGGTACCGAGGGCGCCCTCGAACAGCTGACGAATGAACTTGGCCGGAAAGTCGATCGAGGAGGCGACCGGAATGCGATAGATGAAGCCAGGATCGGCGACGCCGTGATCGTTGACCGTCAGCTCCGGGTGGGCTCTTCGCAGATCTCCATCGCCGTGATCAGTGTTGAACCTGCGCTTCTCGATCCAGAAGAGTTTCTCGACTCCATCGTCGAATGCCCGCAGGCGACCGGCGACGGATGGATCGGGCACCCCGTTCGGGTCCTGCGGATACAGGCCGAGTGAGTTGTTGTGGAGATACGGAGCCGTCGCCCAGAGACTGATGAGCGACGCCGGGCGATAGTAGCCCGGGCCACCGGCCGGCGGATAGTACTCGTCGTTGTTGCCCCAGTCGTCCGGTTGCTTGGGGGAGAAAGGATTGTAGAACCGCACGGCACCGACGGCCGGCAATTGCTTGTAGGTGTCGGACGTGAAGTTGTCCCACACCTGGCCCCGCATGCCGTTCGTACCCATCGCCCGGCCGGAATTGGTGCCCACGAGCGTGATCGGTATCCGTACGTCGGTTGAGAGGAAATTATTCTGGAAAAACTCTTCGCCACCGCTCGCAGCCAACTCGCGGAGCCGCCTGACGTACTCGTCATAGGCCGTGCTGTGGCGGAACTCCTCCCAATCGGCGAAGGTCGCCGGAAGGGTGAAGCGCGCGGGATCGCTCGCTTTTGGAACCGGCGCTGCGCGCCATTCCCGCGCGAAAGCCAGCGCGAAACCGGCCGGCTGCTTGCTCGAGTGGCAGATCGCGCAGTTACTCAGGAAAACTTCGCGGCCTTTGAGGGCCAGCGGGCGCTCCGGTTCGAGGGCCTGTTGGCCTCCTGGAGCATTAGCCAGCTTCATCGGGGCAACGATGCTCTGTTGCGACTTCTGGCTTGCATAGGTGAAGAACGCCGCCAGATAGGGTATGCGGTACTGCTCGGCGGTCTGCCAGTAGACCGAATTGCGCTGCAGAGTCGCGAGCGGGAATGGACGTTGCGGCCTGAAGCCGATGATTGGATTGTGGCAACGCTGCCACTCCTCCGGAAACGTCCCGATGTTCAGATAGACTCGCGACAAGGCGCCAAACGCTCCGATGCTGTCCGCGCCGTCGAGGAGCACGCGCGGTGTATGGCGCGGCGTCGCATTCTGATCGTGCTCCACCGCCAACGGATAGGGTAGCTGCGCGATCGGTGACAGCAGGTTGGCTTTGCTCTGATCCTCGGGTTGATTGGCGCTGGCTCGAACCAACCGCGCATCGACATCGAAAATCGCCGTTATGGTGTTGGCGTTGTTGATGTGGTCCGTGCTCACGAGCGAGGTGTCGACGGTTCCGGGCTGCTGGCTCTTCAGGAACTGAAACAGAATGCTGTTCTTCGTCGTGAGGTTCGCAAACAGCGGCTGCGGCGACCAGTACTGGTTACCAATGGTGCTCGAGAGATTGTCCCAGCGCGGATGCTCCAGGTCAGCGGGCGGATTGAGCGGATGCGGCCCGAGGTGGCAAAAGGCGCAGGACATGGAAACTCGGAACGGGCGCACGAGCTGTGGGTCCTGTTGGATCACGGGGATTTTGGGGTCCCGGGTCTCTGGATCGGCGTAATAGGCGTCGCCCTGGTCGATGACCTGTTGTTTCCAGTACACGCGGGCTCGCTTCGGTCCGTCGCCGGTGCCAAAGTAGTCCGGATTTGGAAACAGCCGTAGCCCGACCACGCCGCTCGGGTAGCCATAGATCGCCGGATCGACTCCATCCTGTGGCAGCTGTTGGATGATCTCGGCGTACTGGCTGTCATCACCGGGCTCGAACGGCCTGCTCAGCCTGGGATCGGCATGGCATTTGGCACATTGCTCGACATTCGGCGGAGGCCCTGGGCGCTGCGCCAGCTTGCCGGTGTCCGCGTCGATGTCGCTGTCGGGCTGGATCAGCTTGATGGCGTCGCCGTCGGCCTCGTCGAGATAGAGGCCGAGGATTTTGCGATTCGACGCTTTCATCCCCGGCTGATTGATCATCCCACCGTTCTTGAAGCGGCTGTCACGCTGACGGGAATCGAGCAGTTTCAGAAAGTCCACCAGCCCGTAGCCCTCCTCCTGCAGCCATCCCCAGAACGCTTCATTGCCCTCTCCCCACATCATCCAGGTGTTCTGGCCGCGGATGGCGTCACGCCCCGCCTGGGTCACGCCGTTGCCATCTCGATAGTCGAAGGGCTCGAGCTTCCCCCCTGGCGTCGCCACTACCTGGTCGACGCGGCTGAAAAGATTGCGGGTCTCCGCCGGAAAGCACTCCGGTAATCGCCTGTTGACCTGCGTGTGCCGCGCGGTCCAACCGCCTTTCGCTTCATCCTGCGGCGCTGCCGGATCGGCCGTCGTCTGCAGCTGCTCCCAGCCCGGTCTGGCGTTGGGCACGTGGCTTGCGCCGCGATAGGGATTTTGATTCGGATCCGCCGCTGTGCAGGCTGTGAGCGTGGCAGCGAGCGCTACGATCGCCGCCCGGCGATGGCCGCGCTGGAGCGCGTCACGCGAGGCATGCTGGAGTCGATTCGGTGCACGCATGTTGAAATCCTCATCAACCGTCATGTTGCGACGCATCGACGCAGCGGCGCCTCACAGCGATTCCAACTCAGCGGTGGCGGCTCGAGCATGAGCTCGGCTGTTGCCTCCCCGAGAATTATCTGTTGTGGGCCGCACACTTATCCCACTCGACCCCGCGAACGGTCAAGCTTACCCGAGCGCATTGGGCCAGCGTTTGTACGATTCGCTTGGGATAGCTCCGCGGCGAGCCTACAGTAAGAAAATCAGGCTGAGTGCCGCAGCGGCGCTGGAAGTTGCGTCCCATGGCTGACCACAACGATCCGAATGCGGTCAACTCAATCTTCTCGGACATCAACTACAGCGCGGCGGACCTGTACGACTTGTTCGGGTTTCCCACCGATGAGGGACGCGCTGCCCTCCTTGCCCTGACGTTCGCCGCGACGCCGAAGACGGGCGAGCTCGACGGAGACATGCTGTACCGCCTGCTGGTGACCTCGCAGCCACGCGTGGCCTTCCCGGAGCACGACGATGTGAACCTCGATACCGTGCTCCGCTACTTTCAAGCGGTCAAGGACAAGTATCTCGGGGAGCTGACACCGGCGGAGATTCGCGTCACCACAACCGAAGATCAGCACGCGCGAGTGCAATTCTTCGGCTTCCCGTGCGGCTATTTCTCGACCACGGTCGACCTCAATCGGATCGTATCGATCCAAGCGCCGGACGGCCGGGTCATCTCGGCGTTCATCGGCGGGCGCGACGATGCGTTTTTTAACGACCTCACCGGCTTCTTCCGCTCGATCAACTACGCGCCGCAGTTCTACCACGTGCCGCATACGATGACCGAAGCGCGCGAACTGCCGATTCCCAAGACGCTGCTCGAGCTCGACGGCAACGATTTGTTCAACTTTCGACCCGAATTCCCGACCTGGGGGTTCATGCAGAGAGATGGGACCACGCCCAAGCTGCAACTCCCTCCGGGTCCGTGGGAATGGCGGGGAGATCGATTCAAAAAGGATGCGAACGGCCACTACCGTTTTGTCTACGACGGCAGCGACTGTCGCGCTGGACAGAACTGCAATGCGATCATCCTCGAGATCCCGCACGCGTTTATTACCCCGGATCCGGGGGCGAACCGGATCGTCAATGCCTGGGGCGAGAGCTGGGTTCGCAAGGCAACCGGGAAGGTGGCTGCCATCCCCGACAATCAGTCCTGGCTCGAGCATCCCTGGAAGGCGTGGCGGGCGCAGTCACTCGATGAGGAGCTACGCAACTACAAGCTGGTGGACACGGACGGCCAACCGTTCGCCGATGCGGGGCTCAGCGAACGAGAGGACGACCGACAGCTGGGAGCGAATAACTTCTGGTTGGGACCCCATTTCATCAAGCGCCTGGCCCATCTCGGGTGGGGATTCGGCCCAGCCATCAGCGCACTGGGCCTGAAATGCTCCTTCGATCATGACAACTCCCCGGTGTCGGTACATCGAATGTACGATTCGGCACTCGCGGCATTTCCGCGCGTGCGGCAGACGCTCTTTCAGCCGCTCAACATGCCCGATGAGTCGTGGAATCCCAAAAGGCTGAACATCCCGCTGCGACGGCCGTTCGAGATCTTCATTCCCAACGTGTGCGCGCTCGACATGGATACCACCGGAACGTGGCCCTTCGGGCGCCGGCTGGAAGACCAGGTCGCAACGAGGTTCCTGTCGCTGTTCCTCGACATGACCGCAGAGTTGAACGGCAAGCGGTATCACATTGACATGCTCGGCGATCCCGCACTCTGGGCCTCGTTACCCATCGAGCCGAAGACCCCGCCGAACCCGCTCAAAAACGACAAGGAGTTCCTGCCCCACTTCCCGTATCTGGCCGAGCCATGGCCGGAACCGGGCCAGTACTGAGAGGGCCGGTCGATGAGCGGCTACGAGGTTGAGCTTGCCAGAGCGCGGCGAGACATCGGCGCCTTGGAAGTCATGATCGGGCGGAACGAGCGTGCCCTGGAGTTGCGCGTGCGGCTGGCCTATCGCCAGTTTCACCTGGCCTCGCTGACCGAAGACGAGGTGGAGTTTGAGCGACTCGGCAAACTCATCACGACTCTGATCGATGATTTCGGTCCGCTCGAAGATGTATGCCTGTTGAAGGCCAATGTTGATGCCCGCTTTCATCGGCTCGATGAAGCAAGGCAGGACCTCTCCATGTGTCCGCCATTGGTCCAGCGCCGTGCGGGCCGCGCTATCCTTGCCGAGGTCGATTTCCAGCAGGGACGCTATGCTGAGGCACGTCACGCGTTTGCCATGCTCGCCGAGCAGGAGAGAACGTGGGATGTCCTCGCGCGTCTCGCGCATTGGGAGAGCAAGCTGGGCGACCCGGATGAGGCAGACCGGCTCTATGAGGAGGCCGAAGACCAACTGACGGCGAAGGAAATGCGCTCCTTCGCCTGGGTCGAGTTACAGCGGGGAGACCTGGCGCTCGCGCGCGGGCGGTTCACGAATGCGCAGGCTCACTACCAGCGCGCTGCGGCCGCCTTCCCGGGGCACTGGCTCACGGATCAGCGCGACGCCGCACTGCGTATCGCCGAAGGAAAGGCGCACATCGCCGAGGCCTTGTTGCGTAGCGTCATCCCCCGATGTCCAAAACCGGAACTCAAACAGGCTCTCGGTGAATTGCTAACCTCGCTCGGCAAAACTGAGGAGGCGCGCGGGTGGCTGGAAAAGGCGGCCGCGGCTTTCCTGCAGTCGGTGCAGGAGGGTGGTGTCCATTATTATCACCATCTGGCCGAGCTGTATGCCGACGGATTGGGACAACCGGCAGAAGCGGTCCGCTGGGCGAGAAAGGACATTGCGCAGCGATCCAATTTCTCTACCCAATCGATGCTCGCGTGGACCCTTCTCAAGAACGGGGAAATCGCCGAGGGCCTGCGGTGGATCCGCGTCGCCTTGGCTTCGGGAGTGCGGGACGCGGGGGTCTTTGCAACCGCGGCGGCCTTGTGCCGGGCGTCGGGCGATGCGGCGAATGGGGAACAGTACGACCGAGCCGCTGTAGCCATCAACCCCACTCGGCAACACGTTCACATCCATTGATGGCGGTTGCCTGCCATTGCAAACAGACCCTTGGTGCGCAGCCTTTCCTTGGGAACCCGCTTACCGGCTCGTTACGACAACGGAACTCCAATCCCCTGCGACGTACACGGTAAACGGTGCCCAAAGAGCCGGATCCAAGCCGGGCGCGCCGATCAGCTCCTCTCGCATGGCGGACGCCAGCGCGTGTGCCACTTGTGGTCTGGCAACCCGAGTCTGCACGCGTCGGATCTCGTCAGACGTGATGATTCCCCGATACATTCGGGTCATTAGTCTCGAGGCTATAGCATCGGAGACCGGCCAGAGCGAAGCAACCACGGCGTGCGCGCCGCGCGCGAGCGCGGCGTAGCGCAGCCCGACAAGTCCCTCGCTCGCGTACTCTTTGCCGAGAGCAGTGTCGCAGGCACTGAGAACGACCGCCTCGGCATGGAAGGTCCTGGTGAGGAGGTCGCCGGCACGCAGGTATGGGTCGGTCACAGGTCCGCTGCTCCCGTACGTCCCGAGGATCAGGGCCGAAAGTTGCGGAATCTCGGAGTCAATGACCCCATGAGACGCGATGTGGATGAAGCGATAGCGACCGAGATCCCGGGCGAGGACTGCCTCACGCGTGGCGCCGGCGCCATCCAGGAGATCCACGCGCTCGGCGCCAAAGAGCGCACCGATCTGCGAGGCTTCCCGCGCGCTCGATTCGAGCCGCGGCAGCTGCGACAAATCGCGCGCGCCGCGGAGCGCCTCATCGTCGCGGACCGGATGCGACTGCGTGGTGACCTTGCTCTCGCCGCCCAGTCGCGGATCATCAGCCGCATAGATCGGGTCGGCGACGATCAGCACTCGCGAGGCGTGAGCAACGTCTTGGGTCGATCCGGAGGCGGCCGTCTGCTTCGGCAGAAAGCGCAGCGACGGTGCAATGGAAAGGTCGAACCTCTGCACCAGCCAGGTGCGGTCACTAGCCTGCGGGTGGCGCAAGGCGGCGAATGGAACGTAGTGCAGGGAACCGTCCGGAATGAGGATGAGCTCCTCAGCCCCCTCGAGAGCGGAGCTCAGGGGTGCGAACACCAGTCGATAGAGCTCCAGGCACGCTTCGCGACGCGCCGCGGCTGTGGCGGCGGAATGCATCGCTGTATGCAAAGCGCGGGCCGCGCGGTCTATGTCGGGAGTCGCGCGCAAGCCAAACCATTGGACGCCGGTATTCCTGAGTACCCACGCATACGCCTGCGAGGTGCCCAACCAGTACTCGATAATCGCCTGTCCGGGTTCCAATGCGCCCTCGATGCCCGGCACGTTCGACTTCTCTGAGCGGTAGGAGGAACTGTCGTCGGCACCTCCAGATCGGCTGGCGATCTCCGAAGCGATGAGTCCGAGGCGCACCCGCAACCTGGCGATGTCCTCGCGCAACGACCTGGCGCGGGGATCATCCGTCCCACCACGGTCTTCGCGAACCGCGAGTTGGTAACGGCGCTCAGCCATATCGCGATACAGCGCCGAACTCGTCGACAACAGATGGGCCAGCTCTGTGTTGGAATGCTGCTCGAAGTACTCCGCTCGCCACGCCTCAAACCCTAAAGCGCGGTCATGATCTACCGCAGCGAGACTCTCTTCTGCCAGCGCCTGGGCAGCGGCGAGGCGCCCCTGTTGCACGCGTGCGTTGGACTCAGCGTAGAGCAGGTCGACTTCAAGGGAGACAGCAGGTCGCAAGGCATGGATCATCGACGCCCGGTACTCGGGGTTCGCCGTTTGCGCCCGGATTTCGCGCGAGTATCCGAGCGCCCTGCGCAGCACCGACAAGGCCTCCTCGTTCCGGCCCTGATCAGCGTAAACACGCGCGAGCTCAACGCGCGCCTCGAAACGCTCGGCGAGCGAGTCGAGGCTATCCAACGTATGAATTCCCAGCTTGAGATCGTGTTCCGCGAGTTCCGTCGTTCCTGCGGCGTGCAGCAGGCGTCCACGCTGCACGCGTGCCATGGCGCGTACCAGCTCATCGTGGTTGGGAGGATGGGCGATCAGCTCATCCAGAATCCGCCGGGAAGCCGTGGCGTCGCCCTGCGCGGCGTAATCCGCCGCCAGGTGCAACAGGATCCGGGCGCGTGCCGAGGAAGCGCTCGCCAAGCGCAGCGCCTCGCTGTCATGACGAACGGCGTCCGACAGGTGCGCGGTCTCAAACTCGATTTGAGCCAAGGCGCGCAGCAGCGCGACCCGAGTCCGGGCATCCAGCTCCACCGTGGAGATATCGAGCGCGCTGCGCAGGAAATCGGCCGCAAGCTCGCGGTCGCCGATCGCGTAGTAGGTGACGCCGAGACCGTACTCACTGCGTGCGCGTCCCTGATCGGACTGCAGTCGCGTCGCGAGTTCCAGCGCCTGTGTCTGCAAGCGCAATGACTCATCGAATCGCCCAGCCGCGTAGTGAGCCAGACCGCCGTTGTTCAGCGTCATGAGATACACGTTGGGCCGCGCCGCAGCAGGCATCAGCTCGAGCGCGCGGTCGAACTTGGTCAGGGCTGCCGAGAGCCTCCCGAGGCCCCAGTCGCAGAGCGCAATGTTCTGCAGCGCCGCGGCAGCACGAGCGGCGTCGCCCACGTGCTCGAACTCCCGCCGGGCCTGTGAAAAGTACGGAATCGCAGGCTCAAAGCGCGCCTCGTATAGGTACGCCAACCCGATATTGTTGATCTGCAGCGCGCGGTCATAGTCCTCATGACGACTCGCGTGGAACTCGCTCAAGCGACCGAGCAGCGCTCTGGCGGCAGAGAGTTGTGCTCTCGCCGGCGGGGGCGTTTCCGCGT
>Ga0306920_100000441_pt1 | contig 48250 bp, 45 predicted proteins | sample flu12Cox44000170_FD_204666 | JGI IMG/M metagenome (GOLD analysis project Ga0306920, IMG submission 204666) | Lab enrichment of tropical soil microbial communities from Luquillo Experimental Forest, Puerto Rico - flux4day.12C.oxic.44.000.170 (v2)... | ecosystem: Environmental > Terrestrial >... | reverse complement strand
CGACTTATGCCGACGATCCCAAGGCCCACATTCGAACTGAATTCGGATTCGACATGGTGCAGGTCGCCAAGAACCGTTACACATCGGATCGCTATCATGACTTCATCGGGTTTGAAGTCTCGAAGGACCTTCTGGATCGCACTTTCTTCCGCACCTACGGATTGCATCTCAAAGACGTCTTTGACGACACGGATTTGGCCATCGGAACATTTCGCCGCTCCATCAGCCTTGTGATTCCCGAAATGACCCGGGTTGCGCTCCTCGCCCGTCGGCAGGCGATCATCAAAGACACGCCCAATTTCAGCGAAAAGAAGTTCCGCTACTACCTCTCGCGCAAAAGCTACGAAAAAGAGTGGGGGAAAGAATACCGCCGGCCCGGGGCCGGGACGAGGGTCCTTGCGTTTTTCCTGCGCTTGATTCCCAAGAAGGGCCCCTTCAGCGCCCTCGCCTTCAAGATTCCCACCCAGCAGACCGAGGACATGTACATCAAGAGTGTCGATCTTACGGTCGAGGATTATTCAAAACTGCTGCGCGAAACACGGGCCCGGAACCTTCAGCTCCCCAACCGGGATTTCGATACCGGGCGCAACACGGCCGCCGGGGAGTATCAACTCACCGACAAGGCCTACGAGCGGTTGCTGAATCAGCTTGCAGATCGGAAGTTCGAGAACGTCACGCCGCAGCTCAAGCAGAATATTCTGGGGTTCTATTCGAATCTGAACGCACCCATCCGCACCAAGCGCAGCCCGAAGGCGTGGGAGAGGACGCTGGCCAACCTGGAACTGCTGCGCACAGCCCCGGCGTCATCGATCACCCCTGTCAAAACGACACAGGGTACGACACAAGTTCCCGCTGCCGCGGGTTCGGAATAGTCAAAGTTGCTGTTCGCAACAGTCATTATGACGATGCGCCAGAGACAACGAAGCCAAGGACAGGCGCGGGAAAACCCGATGCGTGCCCTAAGTACTGGCCCGAGTAATTGCGGGTTGGGCTTTCGATTGCTGAACCTTCTGGCATACTATGACATCTTTTCCAAGCAACTTGCCGTCAGCACGGATACCCTTCATGGCCACCGTGGGTGACAAGCATTACCGAGCCCGTATTACCAAGCGCGTCGATCTAGCGCCGGAGCTATGGGTCATCCGCGTCGACCCGGGAGCCGAATTCAAGTTCACCCCTGGCCAATATGCCACCCTGGGAGTGGAGGGCGAGGACAAGCGCTCGGAGCGCCCCTACTCGATTGCGTCGTCTCCCTACGAGAAGGAGGTTGAATTCTTCTTCGAGCTCGTCCCCCACGGAGAACTAACACCGAAGATCCATTCTCTGAAAACTGGCGACGAGCTGCTCATGCGCAAAGCGTCCAAGGGACGCTTCACGCTCGACACCGCCAGTGGCCGCAAGCACCATCTCCTGGTCTGCACGGTGACGGGCGTCGTACCTTACGTTAGTTTTGTGCGAACTCTCTATCGAGATTGGAAAGACGGCAAGTTCCAGGGAGACCATCATCTTTACCTGCTCAACGGCGCCAGCCGTTCCTGGGAATTCGGATACTGCGAAGAATTGAAAAAGTACGCCGAGGAAGCCCCCTGGCTGAAGTATGTGCCGACCGTGAGCCGCCCGTGGGAAGACTCGGACTGGAAAGGCGAAATCGGCCGTGTCGATGAGCTGATTCGTAAGTATGCCGACATGTGGGGAATCACTGCCCAGAATGGCGTCGGCTACCTGTGCGGTCATCCCGAAATGATTGAGCACAGCAAAGGCATCCTGCAGCGTGTCGGCTTTACCAAGGAATTCCTGCGGGAAGAGATTTACTGGATTCCTAGCAAAGAAAGCGCAGCCCCGACGTCCGCCTGAGTTGACCCGCACAGCCCTGTCGATGAGGGCGGACGCCCTCAGGACAGCCGGCGGGACGCCAGCGTTACTTTCCTTGGCCAACTCTCCGGCTTCGCCGTTCCAGGATCACGGTGTCTCTCCATCTGCCTGCCAGCTGCGCGATCCTCTCCCTGCGTCCTATCTGGCGGAATCCGTATGCCTCATGCAGCCGGATGCTGGCGATGTTTTCGGGGAAGATGCTGGCTTGGAGGGTCCAGATAGCGTTTGCCTCTGAGGCTTCCACCAGCGCAGCCATCAACGCCTTGCCAATCCCGCGGCCTCGCGCCGCACCCGCCACGTAAACCGAAACCTCTGCGACCCCCGCGTAGACTTGGCGAGCAGAAACGGGGCTGAGGGCTGCCCACCCTAGAATGCGCCCTTCGCCGCGAGCGACCAGCCGCGAATGAAGATGATGACGCGAGGTCCACGTCTCCCAACCGGGCGACTCAGTTTCAAACGTTGCATTACCCGCGGCGATGCCTTCAAGGTAGATCGCCTGCACTGCAGGCCAGTCGGAGGGCTGCATCGGCATGATAGAGAATGACGGCGGCATCCGATGCCCTGATGGGCGAGACTTCATCGTCGGCTTTGTCAATGGAGTGACGGGAAGCCTGCCCTGAGCTTGCCGAAGGGTCCTCGCCCGTCGGGTTTTGAGGACAAAATCAGGTGGTCTCCGCTGGAGCAAAAAACACCAGCACTTCAAGCTCCTCGCTGATGTCAAAGAACACGTGCTTGATTCCCGCCGCCACGAAGATCACGCTGCCCGTCTTCACGACTTGTTCCTCGGATCCTACCTGCATCTTCGCCCGGCCGCGCACCACGTAATAGACCTCATCTTCCTTGTGCGGTTTCTGCGGATCGGTCGCTCCCGCCGCCAGCACGTAAACTCCGGCACTGAGCGCTGGCACACGCAGGAATTCTTGGTAAAGCTTGCGGGCCTTCGAGCGTGCGGCGGAAATCGTCGGCAGATCGAAGAAGGTCGTCACTGAAACGCCCCCGCGAACAGCAACTCGGTGTACTGCGGGATCAGGTCTTGCGCCTGGAGCCGGCCTTCGGGCTTATACCACTGGTAGATCCAGTTGATCATGCCGAGCAACGCGAGCGCGGCGGCCCGCGGCGAGACCGTCCCTTTCGAACCGCGCTGCTTCTGCACGTCGCTAATCAATCCTTCCACAAAGTGAATGTAGTCCTTCTTGCGCAAATTGATCTGCTTGCGCAACGATGGCGGCAACGGATGGTTCTCATGCAGCATCACCGTGATCTCTCGGTCCCGCACACTCAGCACTACCTCGATGTGCAGCCGGATCAGCGTGCGCAGGCGCTCTTCCGCCCCGCCGATGCCTCGTACCGCCTTCACCACACGTTCCTCGGTGATGTCGAGGGCGTGGTTCATGATGTGGAACAGCATCTCGTCCTTGCTCTGAAAGTGATGGTAGAGCCCGCCCTTGCTGAGCTTGAGGGCGGCGGCCACATCGTTCATCGAAGTGGCGTCGTAGCCGCGCTGCTGGAACAGACGGGCGGCGGTGCGCAGGATGTCCTGACGAGAATCTAGGGTCGCTTCGCGAGTCACGCCCGACATACTAGCAAATCCGGGTGCCGATCAATCGCGCAGCTTGACACAATGGAGACAACTCCGTAGGATATTCGGATCGACCGACCGGTCGGTTTTCCGGCTTCGCCCTTCTGTTACTCTATCCGGATATCTTGCAAGGGTCGTATACCTTGTCACAGCGAGGAGTTCCCCGTGGCTACCGTTTTCTACGAGCAAGACGCGAATCCGAACGCTCTGAAAGGTAAGACCATCGCCATCCTGGGCTATGGCAGTCAGGGCCACGCCCAGGCGCAGAACCTGCGCGACAGCGGATACAACGTGATTGTCGGTCTTGATCCGAACCGTCCCTCGGCCCAGCAAGCGAAAGCCGACGGAATGATCGTCGTCGCTCCCGTCGAGGCTGCCAAGCGCGCCGACTGGATCCAGATCCTCACGCCCGATGAGACCCAGGGCGAACTCTATGCATCGCAGATCGAGCCGTACCTGCATCCCGGAAAAGTGCTGGGCGTGTCGCACGGCTTCAGCATTCATTTCAAGACCATTCAACCGCCGAACGACGTCGACGTCGTCATGATCGCGCCCAAGAGCCCCGGCCACCTGCTGCGCCGCGTGTACGCCGAAGGCCGTGGAGTTCCCTCGCTGCTCGCGATTCACCAGGATGCCACTGGGCGCGCGCATGAGTATGCGCTGTGTTACGCCTATGGTATCGGCTCAACCCGCGCCGGCGTGCTGCAAACCACCTTCAAGGAAGAAACCGAGAGCGATCTGTTTGGCGAGCAGGCCGTGCTTTGCGGCGGCCTGACCTCTCTCATCAAGAAGGGATTCGAGACGCTGGTCGAAGCCGGCTATCAACCCGAAGTCGCCTACTTCGAGTGCCTGCACGAGATGAAGCTGATCGTCGACCTCATCTACGAAGGCGGCCTCGGCCGCATGCGTTATTCGATCTCGAACACGGCCGAGTACGGCGACCTCACCCGCGGCCCCATCGTGGTCGGTGACGAGACGCGTGCCCGGATGAAAGAAATCCTCGCCCGCATTCAGGACGGCACCTTCGCCCGCGAATGGATCGAAGAGAACAAGACGGGCGGCAAGAAGTTTGCCGCGCTGCGCGAAGCTGAGAAGAAACACCCGATCGAAGAAGTCGGCGCGAAACTGCGGGGTATGATGTCGTGGCTGCACAAGGACAAGGACGCGAAGAAGGCGCAGCCGGCCAAGAAGGAAGAGCCGAAGGCGGTTAACGCGTAACGCGCTTTTAAATCGTGGGACTGCCTGGGCGGCCTTCGGGCCGCCCAGCGTGTTTTCGGGGCTATCTAACGGTCCGTGAGTGTAACGGAGACGTTACTCGATGGTTCCCTCGTTAAGGCCTCTCATGATCACCGCTGCCAGATTGACGAGTGGCACAATCTCGTTATGTGCTTGAGGCTTGCCCGCAAGGTCCCGGTCCAAAGCGAAGCCATACTCGACACGAACATTCTCAATTCCCTCAGTTTGGAGGAACTCATCCATCCGACTTAGGGTGCTTCACCACCGGGCTCATCGACAATTTCGGTCACGAGTTCTCGTGCATTGGCATTGGCTTTTGTGAGCGTGCCCCTGGCGAATATCCTAGCAGCCACAACCAATGTCTGCGGCCCGAACCGCTATTCCCGACCTCTCGGGCTTCTCCTTTCACGCCCCCATGTCGTAATCTTCTACCCCTATGGATCCCAAGCACCGCAGTCGCGGCATCACCGACGGGCGCGATCGCGCCCCGTCGCGCGCCATGTTCAAGGCGATCGGTTTCTCGGACGACGATCTGCGCAAGCCCCTCATTGGCGTCGCCAACACCTGGATTGAGACCATGCCCTGTAACTTCCACCTGCGCCGCCTTTCGGCCAAGGTGAAGGACGGCATCCGCGCCGCCGGTGGCACGCCCATGGAGTTCAACACCATCGCCATCAGCGACGGCGAGACCATGGGCACCGAAGGAATGAAGGCCTCGCTCGTCAGCCGTGAGGTGATTGCCGACTCGATCGAGCTCGTCTGCCGCGGCCAGCTCTTCGACGCCGTGGTTTGCGTAGTCGGATGCGACAAGACGATTCCGGCCGCCGCTATGGCGCTGGCGCGTATGAATCTGCCTGGTCTCGTGCTTTACGGCGGAACCATCGCCCCCGGTGTGTATCGCGGGAAAGACGTCACGATTCAAGATGTGTTCGAAGCTGTGGGCGCGAACGCCGCCGGCAAAATGTCTAACGCCGAGCTGCTCGAACTCGAGAACGTAGCGTGCCCCGGTGCCGGCGCCTGCGGAGGCCAGTACACGGCAAACACCATGTCGACCGTGATGGAGCTCATTGGCCTCTCGCCCATGGGCTTCAATGGCGTGCCCGCGATGGATCCGCGTAAGGACGACGTCGCCTTCCGCTGCGGCGAAGTTGTGATGAACGTCCTGCAGAAGGGCATCACGCCGAAGGACATTCTGACCCGCGCGGCATTCGACAACGCCATTGCGGGCGTAGCCTGCACGGGCGGTTCGACCAACGCCGTGCTGCACCTGCTCGCGATTGCTCGTGAGATGGGCGTGCCGCTTGTGATCGATGACTTTCAGAAGGTCAGCGAACGCACTCCCCTGCTGGCCAATTTGAAGCCCGCCGGAAAATATGTCGCTGCCGACGTCGACAAGGCCGGAGGGATCCCCGTCATTGCCAAGCGCCTCCTCGACGGAAAACTCGCAAACGGTTCTGTCATGACCGTGACCGGAAAGACCTTCGCCGACGAAGCCAACGCCGCCAAAGAAACACCGGGACAGCCTGTGATTGCGCCTCTCGACCAACCCCTCAAGAAGACGGGCGGCCTCGTGGTCCTGCACGGCAACCTCGCCCCCGAAGGCTGCGTGGTGAAGATCAGCGGCCACGAGCGGCTCACGCATCGTGGGCCCGCCCGCATCTTCGAATCAGAGGAAGACGCAATGGCCGCGGTGACCAGCAAACAGATTAAGCCGGGAGACGTGGTGGTGATCCGCAACGAAGGTCCGAAGGGTGGCCCAGGCATGCGAGAGATGCTCAGCGTGACGGCGGCGATCGTGGGCGAAGGGTTGGGAGACTCGGTCGCCTTACTGACCGACGGCCGCTTCAGCGGCGCCACCCGCGGCCTGATGATCGGCCACGTGTCACCCGAAGCCGCGCTGGGCGGCCCGATCGCAGCACTGCACGAAGGCGACACTGTCCACATCGACATCAACCAGCGAAAGCTGGAAGTCGAGGTAAATGACGCAACACTCAAGCATCGCCTGTCGGAGAGGAAAGCGCCCAGGCCGAAGTTTCCCACCGGCGTGTTCGCCAAGTACGCCGCGCTGGTGCACTCGGCGTCAGAGGGAGCGATCACCAAGCCGCGATAAGCAAAGCTCGCCCGGCCAGGCGAGGGCGCCTTCCCTACGCGTCGGTTGCCGTCCCCGAAGTTACTGGCCCGCCCGGGCTTTATTCAGTATCATAAGAACATCCGCTGTCATCCAAATGGTTTGGCCTCGGGGTCGTCGGTCAGCCAAGTCGTTCATTCAGAAAGGATAATCGCGAACTATGGGCGTGCCCGTATCCCAGATGTGGACGGTGGCGAGCTACGTCATCGGGCAGAAGGTGCGGGGCCGCAAGCGATACCCCGTGGTCCTGATGCTCGAGCCGCTGCTGCGCTGCAATCTGGCTTGCGCGGGCTGCGGGAAGATCCAGTATCCCGGCCATATCCTGAAGACCGACCTGACCCCCGAAGAATGTTTCAAGGCCGTAGAAGAGTGCGGCGCCCCCATGGTCAGCATCCCGGGTGGCGAGCCGCTGATGCATCCGCAGATCGCCGACATCGTCAGAGGCCTGATCGCCCGCAAGAAGTACGTCTATCTCTGCACCAATGGCCTGCTGCTGAAAGAAAAGCTCAACGAATTCACACCCAGCAAGTACTTCTCCTTCGTTGTGCATATGGATGGCCTGCGCGAGCATCACGACTTCGCCGTCTGCCGTGAAGGAACCTACGACAAGGCGGTCGAAGGCATTCGCGAAGCGATCAAGCGCGGTTTCCGTCTGACCACGAACACAACGCTGTTCGACGGCGCCGAGCCCAAGAGTGTGCGCGAGTTCTTCGACGAGATGATGGACCTCGGCATCGAAGGCATGATGCTCTCCCCGGGCTACACCTACGACAAGGCGCCCGATCAGGACCACTTCCTCAGCAAGAAAAAGACGCGGTTGCTGTTCCGCCAGATCCTGAGCAACCGCCGCAAGAAGTGGCGTTTTAATATGAGCCCGCTGTTCCTCGAATACCTGATGGGCCGCCGCGAGTACAAATGCACGCCCTGGGGCATGCCGACCTACAATATCTTCGGCTGGCAGAAACCCTGCTACCTGCTCTCCGACGGCTACGCCGACACCTTCGACGAGCTTCTGCGCGACACGAAGTGGGAACACTACGGCACCGAGAGCGGCAATCCCAAGTGCGCGAATTGCATGGTGCACAGCGGATACGAAGCCAGCGCCGTGAACGACACCTTTGGTTCGCTCAGCGGCTTCCTCGCTACCGTACGCGCCACGTTGTTTGACCGCTACGATGATCCCGATGTCGATGGCGACGCCCCGGCCGCGCCATCACGCCCGCACGTTCCGCTGGTGCAAATCGGCCGCGCGCAGGACGCGTAGCCAATCCGGGATATGAATTCCACGCCTTTGCCGTCCGATGATGAAAAGCTAGGCTTTGCCCACGAAAACCTGGAGGGTTGGATCCCTGCCCTCGCCAGCGAGGCCGAAATCCGCGATGCGCTCGAGAAGGCCTTCGATTATCGCGGCGATCTGACGATCACATTGAAGACCGGAGAGAAGATCGAAGGCTACATCTTCGACCGCCGCAGCGACGGACCCGGCCTGACTGACTGCATCATTCGTATGATTCCAAAAAATCGCCGCGAAAAGCTGAGTATTGCCTACAGCGACATCGCGGCCCTCGCCTTCACCGGCAAAGACACCGCCGCCGGCAAAAGCTTCGCCGCCTGGGTGAAGAAGTACAACGAAAAGAAAGCCGCCGGCGAAAAGAACATCGGCATCGAGTCAGAGTCGCTCGACGACTAGCGTCGCCCCGCCGTGCCGGTCGGTCACGAATGCTCAGGTATAATGGGTCGATCCTCCGTAGGCCCGTTGCTCAGTTGGTTAGAGCGCATCCTTGACCCGGTAGAAACCAGAAATCCAAGTTTACTCGCATCCCCCATGTCTTCCATTCGCTTAGAGCGAACGCCGAAAATTCTCCAGCCCGTGATCAGCCCGTGATTCCGCGAACTTGAGCGAAGCGCGAAACATTGCCGTAATCACTCCGCACCCGGTAAAATTGGGTCCACAGCCATTCGCTTGTAGGCCCGTAGCTCAGTCTGGTTAGAGCGCTTCCTTGACACGGAAGAGGTCGATGGTTCGAGTCCATTCGGGCCTACCATTTTCAGTCCCGCCAAATTTTCTACCTGTGATACCACCTGATTCGAATCTGAACGCGATTCACGAGTAGCTGATGACGTGTCACGCCAGGTCGCCCGTTGCCGACAGCCCCTGAGATAGGACCTGTGTCGCCTTGATCTGAACGCCGATTCCGGCCAAGAACGGTAGGGGACGGTAGGGCAGAAAATGCGGTATATCGCGCTTGTGTGTCAGGGTAGCAGGCTGCGGTTTATTTAGCGGAGCGGGTCATGAGGAGATCCTATGCGTGTTTGCGCAGGAGGCTGTTGTTCACTTCCACCAGTTTTCCTTTTCTTGTTGCTTTTCTAATTCCAGATCCCCCGCCTTGGCGCGTTCCTCGTACGGATCGCCCAGTGCCTTGTTGGCCAGCACAGCGCCATTCTCGTAGAAGTCTTCCTTCCCCAATCCATACTGCTTACCCGCAGGGGTGTGCATGTCCATCGCAAACACCCGGGTATCTTGCGTGTGAAATCAGTTGGCGGCGCTGGATCTCAAGTTTGGATTCGTCCACGTTGCCCAGCGGGATCGGTTCGTTTTCCACGTGTGGAATCGGTTTGTCCCTTCGCCAACCGAGTTGGTCCTCGGTTGGCTGCATCTTGAGGGCATTGTCCACGATCCTGCTTTTCGGCGACCGAACCAAGGCGATGACTGCGTTGGTGTACCACAGCCGCTCCGCCTTCTTCTTCTTCCAGTTGCGCCACAGGACGTCGTCTATCAAGAGAGGCATGTTGGGATTCGCCGGACCGACGTCCTAGCAAGCTATGACCTTTAGCCGTGCCCACAGCCGCGAGTACTGGCTTTTGTTCGGCGATTCCGCCAGTTCGTAAGAACATCTTTGCCGTGATTGATCCCACGACGGATGAGGTGATCGGCCGTTATCCTGTCGGCCGTTGCCAGGGCAATCACGGCATGACGCTTGATCCGGAACATCGCCGTGCTTTTTCTGTCCCTTACCACCACCAAAAAATCGACCTTCTCTCTCCGGGACGAGGAGTGACTCTGAAGCAATGTGGGCCCGCTGAGCACATCTCCACCGTGTCAACCTACCACGCATACAAAAGAGAAGGACTTAGACCGTATCGAGCATACTCTCCATACGTCTGTTACACGCTTCACAGGTAGAGATCACAGGTAGGAAATGCAGGACGCGCTTCCCGTTAGCCGGACACAATCAGGCAAGAGATCCACACTGATATACGATGATCCCTGTGGACAATGTTCAGATCAGGCCCGCTCAAGCATCCGATCTCGACCAACTGACGCGTCTGTGCGAGGCTCTTTGGCCTAAGTCTTCTGCCAAGGAACACGCCCAAGAACTCCGGCTGATACTCGGGGGCAAAGCTGCTTTGGTTTTAACGATGCCACTCACCATCTTCGTCGCAGAAGAGAGCGCTGGAATATTGGTCGGTTTCCTGGAAGTCGACTTACGTTCGCATGCGGACGGCTGCAACCCATCACAACCAGTGGCCTACATCGAGGGTTGGTATGTTGCCGAGGATCATCGCCACCGCGGAATAGGCAGGAAGCTGCTTGCCAAGGCGGAGGACTGGGCACGCAGTCACAGGTGCGTCGAGATGGCTTCCGATGCCATCATCGACAATGAGCTGTCCCAGCGTGCACACGAGGCCTTGGGTTACGAAGTTGTGGACCGTTGTGTGCATTACCGGAAGAAACTCTGACGACCAAGGGCTTGGATGTACCCGCCGCACCCGCACAACCGAGCGGAGATCAAAGCACATCTCCACAGTGTCAACCTACCACCCATAGGAAAGATAACAACTTTAGACCCTATCGAACGCTGTCGCCCTAGCCGGGAGAAAGTAAAAGAATTGTCAATTTCCCTGTGTATTCTTGACTGACGCAGCCAAACATGTAGGATTTTGTGCGCGTTTCCTTCGCATTTTTAACCTTCTCAACCACTGGATGTAACAACTTCATTCTGAAAACTCCTGGTTCTCTCTAGGAGCTTGTCCTCTGAGGAGCGTTAGGAATGACCATCATATTCGCGGTCTGTCCCGGCGTGCCTTGGTCTGGCTTCACCGTTCGACCGGGCAAGCCCTGCCCGTTTGGCCAACTGAGGCATCGCTAGTCAACCACCATCACTGCACACCACAGAGTGTTCATGACTGACGCGAAGGAGGCGTTATGAAGTCCAAGCTGGTACTTGCACTGGGGCTTTTCCTGTTCATCCTTGCGAGCCACGTAGCAGCACAAGTGTCGTCCAATTTTCAGTTAGTCGGCCAGAATCCGTTGTTCAACCGAGGCATGGATGCTGCGGCGACAATTTTCCAGAACTTTATCTACATCGGCAACCGCACGGATGGCTCGAACCGTTGTGGCTTCGGCGATCCCCGTCGGAATGACCCGAATTTTGGTTTGGATTCTTGCCCGCATCCCCACCCAGGCATATTGATTCTCAATATCCAAAACCCGGCTAACCCTACCGTTGTGGGCGAGATTCCTGCGCCGCTGAACGCGCTCTGTACATTCAAGGACCTGAGGGATCCCACGGGGACGAAGACCCTCGGGCCGTGCGAGGCCAAAGGAGTCACTTCGCGCGAACTGCGTGTCTGGCCGAGCGCGAAGCTGCTAATCACCATGAATTTCCGCTGCAGCTCGGCGATTCATGCATGCCCTCCGGCGCTCAGAAAGCCCAGCGACTGGCCAAAGGGCCAGCCGTTCCCGACCTCCGACCAACAGTTCCCCTTCGACATCAAGTTCTTCAGCGTGACGAGCCCCACGAATCCGCAGTTCATCTCGCACTTCGTTCCGACGTCGAAGGCAGGTCTGCAGGTCAAGCCGCACGAGATGTTCCTCTGGGTTGACCCGAATGAGGATAACCGGGCGCTTCTCTTCGTGACGACACCTGCGATTACAACCGATCCGACAGTTCCTAATTTGATGGTTTTTGACATCAGCCACGTTGCACAGGGCGGCCCAGTCACAGAAATTGCCGAAGGGAATTGGAATAACCTCTATCCCGGCACCAATCAGGCCAATTATCCTCTTGATCCCAATTCTCCCGATGGTTGCGGTCCGTACGACTGTAACCTTTTTGTGCATTCGATCGGAGTGAAACCTGACGGCAGCGTGACCTACATGGCACTGGAGGCTGGCCACTTTCTGATCCTCGACACTAGCGATATTGCTCGCAATAAGATTGTCCCGGGCACTATACTTTCCCTTAACGGTAAACTGATTACCGACCCCACGAATCGTCCCGTCTGGCTGCAGAATCCAGCGGACCCCACGGCGGTCCCGAATGTGTTTCCCAACGGCTGCGGGAGGCTCGACTCAACCGGAACGATCGCAAAGGACTGCCCGAACAGTCACTCGGCGGTCCAGGTTCCCTCGAGGCATCTTGCCCTCACAACCGATGAGATATATGGCACATTCACTGTAAACGAGTTTGGCTGCAGGTGGGGCTGGATGCGTCTAATCGATATATCTGACGCGAGGCACCCTTTCATCACCGGAGAGTTTTTGTTAGACCAGAACCAACCTTCCTTCTGCGGCAGCGCTGCGGATACTCCCGTGGCGGAGCAATTCAGAAGCTTCTCGACGCATAACCCAACTGTGCTCCAAGATCTCGCTTTTATCGACTGGCATTCCAACGGGCTGCAGGCGATCAGTATCTCGAATCCGACCAATCCCACCCAAGCCGGCTTTTTCAAGCCAACGCCGATCCCAGTAGTCGCCACCGAGGATCCGGCCCTGAGTGCAGGTCCTGCAACGACAGTGGATCAACTCCTTAACCCTGATACCACCAATCCCGACTTCAAGACGAAGATCGTCCTGTGGAGCTATCCCATCATCCGAAATGGGCTGATCTACGTCATCGACGTCCGCAATGGATTGTTCATCTTGCGTTACACCGGTCGCCATTCAGACGAAGTTCAGCAAATTAGCTTTCTAGAAGGAAACTCTAACCTGGGAGATGCTGTAGACCTCGATCAAAATCAACAAGGACAGCAGTAGGAGCTGCCAGAGCCGCACGGGCGTGATTTGACTCCGCTCGTGCGATTCCCCTTAAGGCTTCAGTTGCGCTGAGGGTCCCTCTCTCTGTCTTGTGTCTGACCGATCATGTTTGGAGCGTTGCCGAAGTCAAGCAGGCCTAGAACTCTAAGAGAATGTCCAGTGGAGGGAATGTGTTGCTGTGGGTAATGGCATGCATACACGATAGCCTTGTCGAAGCATGTTCGGTGACCGCGACGCCCCGCGCGCGGCGATTCAGGAGCCCGCGATTTGTAGCCCCCTCCACCGTGAGCGAGTTTTATCACTTTCGGTTTTGTTCGCCACGGAAGCAAGGTGTGCAGCTAATTTCCAGCCCGTGATTCTAGCCCGTGATTGGCGCGTCTTCCACGTATTTAGAGGGGCTTAGCGGTTCCCGACGGAACCTGGAAGTTGTTGTAGGTGAGAGAATGAACTCCCCGCACTTCAGGCGGTCAGAAGGGCACCTGTGCATCGCGGGAACCACTTCCTACCATATCAGCTTCAGTCCGAATTGAATTTGTCGCGACGTTGTGGAAGTACTGGTGATTGCTCCCGCGGTTCCCGACGTTTTTGTGCCAGCAGCCGAAGACGTAAAGGTGATCAGGTTCGGCGTGTTGAAGTTTGCCCGGTTGAGCAGATTGAAAATCTCAGCCCGGAATTGAAGAGACATTCGCTCGTGCAGAGTTGTTGTTTTGAAGGCGGAGAAATCCCAGGTTGCCAAGCCCGGACCCGTCAATGCATCTCGGCCCAGGTCGCCAAAGAAGCCGCTACTCGCCGGCGGGGCCAGGAAGGCCTTGGGGTCGTACCACTGCGCAGGTTTTCCGAGAATAACCTTCCCATGAAACTCGGGATTCACAAACGGCCGCACCGGATTGCGGGTGTCGCCGTTATTCGACGGGTTGTAGCTAAGCTGGGGCGTGAAGGGGAACCCGGATTGGAGGGTCACGATGCTGTTCACTGACCAGCCACTCACGAGCACGTTACTCCAGCCGCTCACGTTGCTTGCGAGCGATTGTCCCTTGCCGAAGGGCAATTCATAAATCGCGTTGATCACACCCATGTGCCGCACGTCGTAAGTCGCCGGACCGTAATCGGCGCGCAGATTGAAAGGGTTCGATACCAGCCCTGGCGCATTGGCGGCCGCGGTCGCATTCAGCGAATCCCCATCATCCAGCGCCTTCGACCAGGTGTAGACGCCCCGCATGGACAATCCTCGACTGAATCGCCGGTTCACATCCACCTGAAGTGCGTGGTAATTGCTAGTACCAAGAGAAAACCAGGTCCAGGTATTCGCGATTTTCGGATTCGCTCTCGGCGCGCCCGCAGGAATGTAATACGCCCCGGCCGGAACCGACTTACCAGCAAGGGGAGAACCGACGCGAAAACCAATGGCTGGTGAGTTCGTAGGGGTCATCGGCTTGTTGGGATCCCACGTCGGATAAACGGCCGGACACGGCGCAGCTGGACAAATCGCAGGGAACGGAGTGTTTGCATCAATGCCGATCAACTCATGGTAACCGTGACTTCCGACGTACCCCATGGTCAGGGAAGTGTTGGGTGTAACCTCGTGCTGTGCCCGCAGGGACCAGGAAATCAGCGTTGGCGTTCTCATGTCCGGCTGTACGCCTCCGGGGACAAGCTTTGCACCGGTCGGCGGGGGCGCAGCCGGGTCGATGGGCAGGGATGAAACCGGAAATGGTACCGTCGCACTGCCAACACTGTAGACCGGATTGAACGGCGCATTTTGATCGGTCCGATAGCCCAGCGCGTCTTGCAGGTCGTTATACATTCCGAATCCGGCGCGGAACACTGTCTTTTCTGAGAACGGACTCCAAGCCAGTCCAATGCGCGGCTCAGGCAAAAACTTGGCATGGTTCTCAGTAAAAAGAGAGCCTCCGACACGAGGAGTGTTGGAGATCACCCCATTGCTGAAAGTGTAGTTCGCGGCCCGACTATGCGCTTCGTTCCACCCCGTCGTGAATTCGTCCCGAAACCCGAGCGATAGTGTCAGTCCCGGAAGCACACGAATCGTGTCCTCCACGTACCAGGCGCCAAATAACGAACGCCAGTTCATCTTGGTTGGCGCCGGATCCCACAGGAAACTGGACATGTTTCCCAGGAGAAAATTCGCTAAGCTCGAAAATGTCGCCTGGCCATACTGACTCAGCGCAATAGTTTCGTTGGACTGAAATGGCTGGAACCATGCCCCGAACGTGAACTGATGTCGTCCGCGAGTCATGGTCACTCGGTCTTCGAACGTGTAAAGATTGCGTGCAATGGTAAGGTTGCTCCCATTGTTGCTTCCCGCGAGGCCGATTGCTGCCTGCGGATTCGACGCGGCACTACCACCCACAACAACAGCGCCTACCTGATGCCCGAGCAAGAAACCAGAGACCGACGTAGCGGGAGTTCCTGGGGTGGGCAGACCGGTAAAGAAATATCCTGCACGGGAGTAGCCCACGCGTGCGACGTTGATCGTCGATGCGGAGAAGGAATGCGTTTCGTCGAGGCTGAACACCTGCTCACGCAGCGTGAGTCTGTCTGAACTGTAAGGATCCAAAATTGTTTCAGTGAAATCCTCGCCGTCATCAATGGTGTAGACCGCTGCCAAAGAATCTCGCGAAGAGATGCTGTGATCAAATCGAACAGTGCCGAAATCGTCTCGAATTGTTTGCAGGGGACTGCTGAAGACCTGGGCTATTCCACTGAAATCCGGCGCACTAGCAGGAGCTACCGGCCAGAGATTGAGTAAAGGCTGAACACTGGGCACGGCGATGGCACGTGACGTTGCATCCGGAACAAAGGCCGCGGATGTCTGATGAAGATGCTGACGCAACCCTTCATAGTTGCCAAAAAGGAAGGTCTTGCTGCTACGGAGAGGACCTCCGAGCGCTGCACCAAATTGATTGCGCTGGAAAGGAGGGGCCGAGCCTTGATCAAAGTAGTTGGGCGCGTCCAGGGCGTTATTTCGCAAGAATTCGTAGGCTGAGCCATGGAGCTCATTAGTTCCTGATTGCGTCACAATGGTTACTTGCCCGCCCGGACGCTTGCCGTATTCTGCTCCGTAAGAATCGCGAAGAACGTTGAACTCTCGCACCGCTTCGACGCCTAACAACTCTTGACTGGTACCGCCGGGCTGCATGTTGTTCTCTGCCGCCCCGGTAAACTCCACTCCGTTCAACAGAAAGATGTTTTGCTGGGGGCGATTTCCAGAGACCGCAAAGTTATTTCCCGTCGTTGAGTTGGAGACACCGATCCCGCCAGTTTTCTCCGATGTGAAATTCACAATTCCAGGATTCAAGGGGAGGAGCAAATCATAACTGCGTCCGTTCAGAGGAAGATCCTTCACTTGCCTTTCTCCGACCAGGCCTGAGATGTCTTGCGTGGTCACGTTCACCACCGGGGCGTCTTCGGTCACCTTCACTTGCTCGTTCACGCGCCCGACCCGCAGGCTCACATCGGCGTTTGCATCCTGCCCGACTGCGAGCCGGATGCCGGACCGGATGCCCTCGGCAAACCCCTCCTTCGTGACCCTTATTTCGTAGAGTCCCACGGGAAGAGCATAGAACCGGTAAAGGCCGGTCTGAACCGTCGGAGTTGTGCGTGAAATTCCTGTATCCAGGCTACTGGCGGTGACCGTTGCCGCGGACACCGCCGCGCCCGATGGGTCCGTGATCACACCTGACAAGTTGGCAGATACTTGTGCCACCACTGAGGGGTTATGCAGCAGAAGAAGCACAAACAAGCCGAACGCTACCAAGCGCACGGCCCGGCTCGCGCCCGAACAGGAGAAAACCCCCTCGTTCGATCGAACGCGAGTCACCCGCAAGTCAGGCAGTGGCTGGAACAGACACATACTTTCGCCTCCAGAAGCGATCTGCGAAGTGCCCGAAAGTGTATATGATCGGTAGTTCTATTGTCTAATTCAATGCTTGTATATACGACAATAGAGCTCGGCGAGGATGCGCATCGTGTACACAATTCTTTTGACCGTCTTTCGTCTTCGAATGTAGGATTCGGCTCCGTATGCCCCAGAAGTCCAAAACACGCGCACGCCCAGCAGAAAGCGAGAAACTGCTCAAGGCTCGGGATGCAGCCCTGGAGCTTCAGATCAGCTTTCCAACGATCAAGCAGTGGATCTACAAGAAGAAGATTCGCAGCATTCAAACCGCGGGAGGCCACCACCGCATCCCGCAAAGCGAAATTGACAGACTCTTGTATCGAACCAGGGCGCGAACTAACCCGGAGCGAAAACTCGCCATCCGCAAGCTGAGTGGCAGAAATCAGTTGGTCGGACGAGTGGAGAGTGTGCGCATCAGCGGCCTTATGGCGGAGGTTGTGCTCTCCATCGGCGATCAGCACATTACTTCGATCATCACAGCGCGATCGGCCCGCGAAATGAACCTCAAAGCCGGACAAACCGCGGCAGCGCTCATCAAATCGACAGAAGTTATGATTCTCAGAATATGAAATGAAGAAACTAGATCTGCTGCTGGCATTGTTCATCTATCTGCTGGCTGGTGCCGCACTCCACGCTCAGCAACTGACAGTTCAGACCGACGTGAGAAAACAAGTACTGAGTCGTACAGACATTGAAGCCTTGCCCCATTTGAAGGTCACAGCGTCGGAACATTCTTCCGGGCCAATCGCTTTTGAGGGTGTGACCCTGAAAAGCGTGCTCGAAAAGGCGGGCGTCTCCCTCGGAGAATCCCTGAAGGGAAGACGACTAAGCAGCTGTTTGCTGGTTGAGGCCGCTGACGGCTATCGCGTTGTCATGGCACTGCCGGAATTGGATCCGGCCTTCACCGACAAGCAGACCCTTCTGGTGTTCCTGCGGGATGGCAAGCCACTCGGTGAACAAGAAGGCCCTTATCGAATCGTGATCCCGGATGAGAAGAGAATGGCGCGCTGGGTTAGGCAAGTCGCAACGTTGAAAGTGGTTGAGGTTCAGTGAGAAGGTCAGTCCTTTTGAATCATGACCTCCGTAGCCTTGACGACGGCTGCCACGGCATCGCCCTTCTTGAGCTTGAGTTCGTCGGCACTGCGTCGGCTGATCAGGCTTTCGATCAGATTGTCACCGACTCGCACGACCACATGGGCCATCACGTCACCCAGCTGGACTTCCTCGATTTTCCCGCGCAATTTGTTGCGAGCCGATATCGGCATGTGGACCATTATAAGACGGCAGGCAGCTTGGTGATGAATCTTCGAAGGTTTATTGGAACCGCGATTCTAGGGCTTGCGTTCCTATGCCAGGTTTCCGAGGCGCAGCAGATAACTCTAGCAGTCGCAGCGGACTTGCAATTTGCCATGGAGGACATAGCAGCGCGATTTCAAAGAGAAACACGCAAAATCGTCAAAATCATTTACGGTTCCTCTGGTACCTTCTTTCAGCAGATCCCGAGTGATGCCCCCTTTGACATGTTCTTTTCTGCCAATCTTGAATATCGGAAAAAACTACAGGCTGCTGGGTTAATACTTTCAGGCTAGTCACACTGCACCTTTTTGACGCTTTACACAAGACGGTCCGGGACGGAAAATCGCTTGGGCCTTAGTCTCAGTATGACTGTGACTCCCTGCCAGGTTTGCGGAACGCAAAATCCCGAATCAGCCGAACTGTGTCAACGCTGTGGCGCTGCGCTCAGTGCTTCTCCAACCATGTCGATTTCGTCGGGAGCTGCCGCAGGCCGCCACGTCCCGCCAGGTCCTTCTCTGCATACACAGCAAGGGTGCCATCTCACTCCCGGCAGCGTTGTCGCGGATCGGTATCGGGTCGTGTCGTTGCTGGGTCGGGGAGGCATGGGCGAAGTCTACAGTGCCGAGGATCTCAAGCTAGGCCAGCGCGTTGCGCTCAAGTTTCTGCCTGCAGAACGTGGAAAGAGTTCAAGCTGGCGCGAGCAGTTCTATGCAGAAGTCCGCATGGCGCGGCAAGTCTCGCACCCCAACGTCTGCCGTGTCTACGATGTCGGCGAGAGCGAGGGCCTGCTCTTCCTTTCCATGGAATTTGTCGATGGCGAAGATTTGGCTTCGCTGTTGCGTCGCATCGGACGCCTGCCTGATGACAAAGCCGTGGAAGTTGCTCAGCAACTGTGCGCCGGACTCGGCGCAGCGCATCGCAGTGGCGTCCTGCATCGTGACCTGAAGCCCTCCAACGTGATGATCGACGGCAAGGGCCACGCCCGCATCACTGATTTCGGCTTGGCTGTCGCTGCATCCGAGGCGGCCCACGATACAAGCCCCGCGGGCACCCCAGGATATGTCGCTCCGGAATTGCTCGATGGCGCCGCGCCCTCGGTGCAAAGTGATCTGTATGCTCTCGGTCTTGTGCTGTACGAACTATTCACGGGTAAAAAGGCATTCGATGCCAGCAACCTGGCCGAGTTTCACCGCAAGCAAACGGAAACAGATCCCACTCCGCCTTCAACTGTAATCCGGAATTTCGATCCAGCTGTGGAGCGCGCGATTCTGCGTTGTCTGGATCGCGATCCATCCCAGCGTCCACGGTCCGCGATGAGCGTGGCCGCATCCCTCCCCGGCGGGGATCCACTCGCTTCCGCGTTGGCATCCGGCGAAACTCCTTCGCCTGAAATGGTCGCGGCGGCCGGCCCTCAGGGCTTACTCCGACCGGGGATCGCTTGGAGTGGCCTGGCTGCCTGCGTGATTTTGATCTTCGGCACCTCAATGTACCTTGCTCCCCGCGACACAGATTGGGGGCTTGCATCTGCGGGTAAATCGCCAGAAGTGCTCGCCGATCGTGCCCAGGAACTGACGAAGAAGCTGAGCTATGCACCCGCAGTGGATCGAGCATTCTGGATCGCTTCTGAGCAAGACTATTTTGACTACGCTGTGCGCAACCCGTCGCGCAAGGATTGGACGCGCACATCAGCCGAGCAAGCGTGGCCCTCCTCCGTGAGCTTCTGGTACCGGCAAAGTCCACAGTGGATGATGCCGGTGTCGCTGCTGCACTCACCTGGGCCCCCGCTGGTGGGGTCCCTCGACCCGCCCTATGAAACATCCGGCATGGTGGCCCTTAAGCTCGACACCAAAGGCAATCTGTTGTTGTTGCGTGCCGTGCCGCCACAGGTCGAGACTGGGGACGCGCATCACGAACCCGATTGGGATTTGCTTTTCACGGAAGCTGGACTGGACAAGGCACGATTTGTGCCTTCACCGCCGAAATGGGCGCCGCCCGAGCCCTTCGACAGCCGGGCCGACTGGGAAGGCCATTTTGCTGATCGACCCGACTTGCCTCTCCACGTTGCCGCGGCGGCGTATCGAGGCACCCCAGTGTACTTTCAGGTAATCGCCCCATGGGACAAAGCTTCTCGAAGTGGTACCGCAAGCGGAGCAGGAAACGCTGCGGACGTCGGGGCGGCTATTTGGGCATCGGTAATGGTGGCTTACGTTGTCGTTGGAGGGTTCTTCGCCCGCAGAAACATTCGTCGCGACCGTGGTGACACCAAAGGGGCTCTGCGACTGGCTGCCTTTGTTGGGTCGCTGAATTACGCATACGCTTTGTTGAGCTACCACTTTGTACCGCAACCCGATTACATTTCAGTTCAATTCCTTTGGCTGGGGATTCCGCTGCTCTTTGCCATGCTCGCCTGGATTGGGTACATGGCGGTGGAACCTTACGCCAGGCGGACCTGGCCGAAGTTGATGGTTTCCTGGCAGCGCCTGCTGAGCGGACGTTTTCGAGATCCTTTGATCGGACGCGATGTTCTGGTGGGAATCCTCGCAGGGTCCGCTACCAGTTGCATTCTGATCGGCGCCAGTGGGCTGGCGGGAATATCACAAACGTTCGAGGTGCATCGCTTCTTTGGGCACGGGATAGGGCCGTGCGTCGGTCTCACCGCCTGGCAGCTCTCGCTGGCATGTAGCAGCGCCCTTATCTTTCTCGGGGTGTTGGCAATTGCGACCGGTCTTCTTCGACGGCGCTGGCTGGGTCTCGCTGCGACTGCGCCTATCCTGACGGCATTTTTTGCGCCTACCAGCGCAGTGGACCTTGCCCTCGCGGTTTTGTACGTGATCGTCTTTCTGTTCGTTCTGACTCGGATTGGTCTGGTGGCTGCTGCCAGCTTCATTCTGGTTTTTAACACTCTTGCGGTTTCCCCTCCATTTACTCCTTCGCAGTGGTATGCAGGTCGGGCCATCGTCGCACTTTTGATTCCGCTCACACTGCTCGGATTCGGCTTTTACATCTCCCTCGGCAGCCAGCGAACGCTTGATACAGTCCCGTTTTCGACCGCTTGACGCCTTTCCAGCCAGACTCCTAGACTTGTTGCAGGATCCAGCCAAAATCCCACGAAGTTGAACTGAGCGCGCTACTAATCGAGAGAAAATCTGAGGACCGCAAGTTGAAACAATTAAGGATGCGGCTGCAAGAGGAGCAGCTAAAGCAAAAGCAGCAGCTGTGGGCGGTGCTTGCGCGGGCCAGCTAAATTCTATCCCTCCGTTCCTGTCGAATGACAACTCATGGGGGGTTGGATAGGGGCAGGGAGAGCCACGTGGCCAGCCTGACACCGTTCCGCTCCGGCTGAGCCTAGAACCGAGGCAAACGGTGAAAACTCTGTGCCGTCCTCACCCCGCCCGCGATTTACGGGCATAGTCTTGTGTTCGTCCCGGTGCAACGTTTGGAAGGGAGGCTTGGTGTCATGTCGAATCCACCTTATCGTGCGCTGCGGGTTATGCTGGGTTTCCTTTCGCTCTTGATGGCCATCGGGGGCGTGGTACTCATTCTGTCTGGCAAGTCCCTTATCCTCCGGCTGCTCCTGCGCCCGCCTGAGCCGGAGGTCTCAACTCTGTTTCTGTTCACGTTGAAGGAAATGGGCGGTTTTGTGCTCATGTTGGCCGTCATGACCTTCTTTGCAGCACGCGAGCCAGTGCGAAATGTGGCCATCATCGACGCCCTCATGGTGGGCTCATGCATACTTGCCATCACGCCGCTGGTGTCTCGCTCAACGCTGGACATCCAGAGCATCTATCCGGGGCATCTCATCTGGGCGCGGTCGGTGATACGGCTGGGACTCGCGGGGGTGCTGTATTTCCTAAGGCCAAAAGGAAGCCTGTGGAAGCCTGCTGGGAATTTTTGACCAGAACAAAGGACTGACGCCTGACAGCGTGTTCATATGTCCTCGACTATAGGTTCCGATTAGTCGCCAACGCCTGATGCATCATCGCAGCCGAGGCAACCATGAGGATCAAGCCGGGGACGAGCCTCAAGTACAAGTGAACCGCGACAAGTCTGTCGGCGGACTTAGCCTGATCCAATTGCTTGTGAATCGGGATGGCCAAGGTAGCTGTAATTGTCTAGATAAGAATGTTAAGAACCACTGCGATTATGATTAACTTTGTGGTGATCGCCGGCGGGTGACACCAAGTCACTACGATGTTGACCAAGACGCTCAGGAAAAACAAAGGCACGTAGACAAGAAAGATCCGACGGTCTACATGTTTGTGGACAGTCGCGCGCCGATCAGCCTCCAAGACGAATAGTTTGCGATGCCATGGACCGCTCCACCGCTAAACGAATAGATCGTCAGGAAAAAATAGAGAATCGTCAGAAGTTCTCGAATCTGCATCAGTCACCTCCTGGCAAGCCAGTCAAGTTGTCCTGAATTTTCCCCAGTCTCGCAGGTGTCCATCAATCTGCTCACCCGAGACCCGCGTCCAGCCGAATCAGTGTAGAGCCTCGTTCGTGCATCTCCGGACGTTGTTTGTCGCATCCTTCACGACTAGTGAGTCACAGGCCGTGACCCTTCTGACTGACACTCGGGTTGATCGGGTCCTCGCGCGACTTTCGTAACCTTTGCATGAGCATGCACCCGCAGTACGCTGTGTGACGCTGTCCAGAACTCTTCGTTGACCCGTTCCATTGCTCGCTCATGTGGCCCAGGAACCTTTGGGCGTGGCTCAGTAGTGTGCTGTATTGATAAGCACCTCTTGCCGGACCAATAATTCGCACGCCCTTCGCCTGCTTGTGCTGCACGAGACATTTCCAACTTTCGAAGAGGAGCCTCAACATGAAGACGGCCCTGCTTTTGTCGCTGCTTTTGTCCTTTGGACTCTTTTCATTCGGCCAGACCCGGGATTCACAAGGGTCCAATCGACAGGATCTCTCAATTCTCAAAGGAGAGCAGGAGGCTCCCATGCTTGGAATACATTGGGCGCGGGGATTCAACCCGGCTGCTCGTGCACTGAAAGGGAGTAATCCTGACATGACCTATCATGGTGGCGTGATCATGCCGTCCACGGTGAGCGAGGCCATCTTCTGGGGGTCGAAGTGGAGCAACTCCTCCTTTGTGGGTGACAAGATTACGGGACTTGATTCCTGGTATGTAGGCTTCAGCGACTCCAACTATGCCAAGACGTCCGACGAGTACACGGGGTCGAACGGTCAGGTTGGTCCGTCCTTAACGCACAACGGCCATGTCATCGATACATCCACTGCTGCCAGTGGAAATTCCACCTCCGCGATCGTCGCTGAAGCGTGCAAAGAAATCAGCAATCCAGTCGACAACGGCTACTACCCCGTTTATGTTGACGTACCCCGGCGAAACGCTGGCTATTGCGCTTACCATACGTTTGGTTCCTGTCACGGCGTGACTATCCAGGTTGCATTCTTCTTCGATCTTGATGGAGATCCCGGCTGTGACCCCCAGGACACTTCCGGGTTGCATTCCCAAGGATTGGCGGCGTTGGCCAACGTCAGCGGACACGAACTCTCGGAAGCTCGCACTGATCCGGATTCTCCCGGCGCTTGGTATGATCGCCGCGGCCAAGAGAACGGCGATAAGTGCGCTTGGACCTTCAATGTTCCCCTCGTCTTGTTCAGCAATGGGACCGAGTGGAAGATTCAAGGGGAGTGGTCCAATAACTCTTACAACACGGGAACCGGCTACCCAAACAGCTCAGGGCAGAGAGGATGTCTCGACGGTCACTGAAGTGTCGCGCTAAAAAAAACCGAAACCCGCAGGCGCTAGGCAGGCTTGGCAATTTCAGCAGCGGACACGTTCTAACGAGAATCTTTCAGCAACGCTGACGCAGAGACAAGGGAGCTGCGTGAGCAGTCCCAGCCTCTGCTCCCTTCCTTTTAGCCGGGCCTGCTAACGGGGTTCTTGGGTGGAAGGGCAAATTTCCGATTTTCACCCTATGGGGTCGGGGTTAAGGGTCCCATCTGGTGAAAAGGCCACCCCCCTGGCGGAAGTCAAAACTTCTGAAAGAGTCTATGAGATGTTTGTCACGTGACTTGTGTCGTAACCCACCTTCGATGTCATGCAAGCGCCTGCAAACCAGCCTCACTTCATGCAACCCACATCGGTACATCGTGAGCCATCCTCATGTTCTCGATGCAACTTAAACTCACTCCTTGTCACTCTCTCCATCATCGACGGAAGCTATGACACGGATGAGGTCAAGAGGTTCGAGTCCTCCCGGATACTACCAGTTTTCACCCTCGCCGCCAGCTCTCCAACTTACTTTCCTGCACCGCCTGCGTGTCTTGGTCCAAAAATCATGCCGAAGAAGTCTCCCTTATTCCATTCCGGTATTCGATCACTCTGGGCAACCTGATAGCCGATGACAAAGTTCATCACGGCGCCTTTCGCCATCGACTCAAAGTCAATCGGCTGTTCGATGTTGTCGAGCGGGGTGTGGTAGCGCGTGACCAGCCACTTCTTCTGATACGCGAGCCCATCGATCTTCGGGTCGATGGCCTGGATTCCATCCGTCACGTCGACCGCAGGAATTCCCTGCAGCACGAACGCATACTGGTCGCTGCGGATGAAATTGTTTTCCTCCGGCATGGGATCCGGGGTCAGTTCGTATCCCAGCAATTTACCGGCAGTGGCCACCGCTTCGTACAGCGTGGAATGTTCGGCTCCGAGAGCAATTACATCCTTCATCGAGTAGTATTCGCCCGGAGCGCAGTCCATGTTGACGTTGGCGACGATTGACTCCAGCGGAACGGTCGGGTAGTGCACAAAATAGTCCGAGCCCAGCAGCCCCATCTCTTCTCCAGTCACGAAGACGAACAGAATCGAACGACGTGGCGGTGGTGACATATGCGCATACGCACGCGCGATCTCCAGCAGGGTCGCGACACCTGAGGCGTTGTCCAGAGCACCGTGGCACACGTTATCGCCGTCGACGGCGGGGCAGACTCCGAGATGATCAATGTGTGAGGTGAAGACGACGTGCTGGCCGCGCAGCTTGGGATCGGAGCCTGGTAACTCTGCAATGACGTTCGAACTCTGAACCACCCTTTGCACGGCCGCGTTGCGTAGGTGAGCGCTGGCTGGCAGCGGGAAGGCTTGCGGTTTGCTCGCACGTGCGGTCGCGAACACTTCCTCTAGCGTCTTCGGCGCTTCAGTAAAGAGCCTCGCCGTGGCCTGCTCGCTGAGAATTGCGCCGCTGCGCAACTCGGGAAAGTAGTTGTGAGGAGCACCTGCTTGATCGAGCCACAGCATCCCAGTGCGCAGCTGCGGCACGGACCAATCCCAAGGATACCGTTTCCAATCTTCCGGCAGTGCGATCTCCAGAATGCCGATGGCCCCGCGGGCAAGCGCGTTCTTGGTCTTCACGACCTCATCGTCGTAATAAGCCCTCACCGTCGAAGGGAAAGACGATGGCGCTCCACCGAGCACCACCACGATCTTGCCGTGCACATCCACTCCGGCATAGTCGTCGTATTTCTGCTGCGGAGCGGTTACTCCGAACCCTACGAAAACCAGCGGCGCATGGATGTCGCTTTCCGCCCGGCTCCCGTCCTTTGCGGGCGTCGCAAACGCCGGGTAAACCGCGAAGTCTTTCTCGTTTATCAGGACTTGCTCCCGGCCATTGACAGTGAGAGCGAGCGAACTGGCAGCCTCGTCGGTCACGGATTTCAGCAACTGAACTGATTGGTACCAGCCGCCAGATACGCCGGGGTGCAATCCCATGCCTTCAAGTTGCGCCGCGACATAACGCGCCGCAATGTCATAGCCCGGCGTGCCCGGCTCACGGCCTTGCAGCAGGCTGTCGGCCAGGAAGCGGATGTGCGCCCGAATCTGTTCCGGGCGGATCGCCTTCGTAGCCGCCTCGGCTGCATTGCGTGTCGACAGATCCTGGGCCGCGCCAGCCGTCGACCACAGCCCAACAACAAAAAACATCATCCCCAGATGACGTTTCATTCCGCGCCTCAAATGTGAAGTCTGTCCAGAGTAAACACGTTGCATCCGTTTGTCACGGGACAGACCGCTCGCAAAGCCAGATCTGGTTTGAGTTTTCGTCGAGTGGAAACTGCAAGGGCCAAGGGCCGAGGGAACGTGGTAGAGTGCTTTCTGGCTGGCCCCGTAGCTCAACTGGATAGAGCATCAGACTTCGGATCTGAGGGTTGGGGGTTCGACTCCCTCCGGGGTCGCCAGCACCCTCCGACGGCTTGATCGGAGGGCTTCCCACACCAGGGTCAATCGGGCGAGCACTGGTCATACAGGCCGGGTGCCCCACCCAAGCTCCGCTTGGGTGGGATACGTAATACCTTTTACGCTGACGCCTTCATGTCCCGACGCACCAGGCTCGAGTCCAGAAAGAAGCCCAGGCCTACCGTGAAGGGGATCGCGCCGAACGAGGCCGCGACCCAAGCGTCCGGTTCCACGCGCGCGATCAACGCAAAGGTTACGACGTAGCCGATGGCTGCTGCTACGAGCAAGATCCCCGCGCGCCGCGACCGGGCCACGTGCGAGAGTTCCGGTTCCATCGGCACATTCACCCCGCGGGCCAGCGCCGCCATGCGCTCATCGGTGCGCAGTTTCGAAACCCGGTACCAGCCGTACATCACGATCGCCACCAGCGGCACGGTGAAAAACATCACCACTGCCGCGAAACCCACGATATCGCCCATAACCTGCTCCTTGTTTGGTGCACTCTGCACCGCTGGACTTGTTTCTTAGTGGAAAGTACGCCACGGGCTTCAGGAAAGTTCCGGAAACCTTTACCATCGTTCGCACTTCCCGAGCCGCCTTGGGGGCGCGGTTGCATAAATCCGTTTGATCTGGTTGATAAGGTCTTTTTATTGGCCCGCTTGCGAGCCCGCACGGTAACCTGATCCGTTAACCTGAAGCCCGCGAAAGCCCTTGATTCCAAGTGACCACATTGTCCTAAAGGAGACTCATGTCGACTGAACTGCGGAATTTTCTCGCGATCCCGTACGACGAACTGGAGGAGATGAATCTGAAGGCGAAGCAGCAGCGCCTGGACCGCGTCGACCCGGAAAAGATCCGGGAGGAGCGGCTCAAATACCTGACCAACGAGAAGCGCGTCAAGGCCTTGACCGTGATGTTCAGCGACCTCGAAGGCCGGCTGCACATGCTCGACTACGACAAGAAGTTCCTGCTGAAGAACTACGAGAACCTGACCTTTGACGGTTCCTCCATCCGCGGCTTCACTGCGCAGCGGGAAAGTGACTTGCGTCTGGGGATCGACTGGTCCGCGTTCTACTGGGGCCCGGCCGATGTATTTGGACCGGGAAAGATCCTGGTCTTCGGCGAAGTGATCGACAAGAACGGCGAGCCCTATGCGGCCGACATCCGTAGCATGCTGAAGCTCTTTGCTGATGGCCTGCACAAGAAGAAGGGCTATACCCTCAACGCAGCCAACGAAATCGAAGGGTTCCTGTTTGACGGCCCTGATGCCGAGCGTCGCTTTCACGAGACCGGCAGGTTCGAGTACGTCAACACCGGCGGTTACTATCACTCGCTGCCCGGCGATCCGCTCCGCTCCTTCATCGATACTGTGGCGGAAGTGCAGCGCGCTATGGGATTCCAGAACGAAAAGGACCACCCGGAAGTCGCGCCTTCGCAGTTCGAAGTGAACTACAACTATGGCGAGGTCGTCGCCGCCGCCGACCAGATCCAGCTCTACAAGCTGGTGTGCCGCCAAGTGGCGCGCAACATGGGCTTGACCGCGTGCTTTCTGCCCAAGCCGATCGTCGGAGTCAACGGCAGCGGCATGCATACCAACATTTCTGTGAGCGAAAACGGCAAGAACCTGTTCTGGGATCCGAAGGGCGAAGAGATGCTCAGCAAGTTCGGCTGGGAGTTCCTCGACCGTGTGCTCACCGCCGGCAACGATCTCTGCCTGGTCTTCAACTCCAGTGTGAACGCCTACCGGCGACTTGATCCGCACTTTGAGGCCCCCAATCAACTCAAAGCATCAGCCGTGGACCGCGGATCGATGATCCGCATTCCCATCGGCAACCAGCGCAGTATGCGCATTGAAGTGCGCGCGGTGGCCCCCGACGCCAACCCGTACATGGTTATGTATTCCATCTTCAAGACGGGTCTGGAGGGTGGCACTGCGAAGATCACGAACCTGCGCCAGGCGGAACGCTACTTGCCCGACAACATCTACACCGCCATCGACGACTTCCGCAAAGCCGAGTGGACGACGAAGCTGCTGGGTGAAGACGTGAAGGCCCGTTATGCCGACTTGAAGCAGGCGTCAGCCGACCGTTGCCCACATCAGCTGGGAACCATCGTCAAGCCCTCGGAAGTGCAGTTTCACCACGAGGTGTACAACCAGTATCTGTGGAATCTGTTTTAGAAGCATCCCTTTGGGGCTTCAAAGGATCCAAAGCCGCCCCGGTCAAAACCGGGGCGTTCTTGTCTGCGCACATTTGAGATGAACTCGTCGGGATCGGCCGTTCGATCTTGCCGTAGAAACTTAGAACGTGCCCGCCAGAGATGGGCTCAGTGCGGCCCGCACGCGTTGCAGACGCTGCAGCAGGTCCAGATCACTCGATACATCGCTGCCCGAAACCCGTGGGCCGCTGCGGCGGAGCTCTTCACGCAACCGGATCAGCAAAAGGTGTTGCGCCAGTTCTGGGGCATCGGATCCGCTGACAATGTTCTCGCGCGCCAGACCAACCTCCACCGGAGAGTCACCCATCGACACGCGGAACAACGGCCGCCCAGCCGTGTCAAAGGTTGGTTGCGCGTGGGCTTCCAGCCCTGGCCACTTGTCCTCAGTAGAAGGAGACGCTTCGGCAACCCCGCGTGCCAGGGACTCTACGCGGGCAAGATATTCGCGACGCTGCTTCGCACTCATGGGTGGTTCCAGTTCGCGGTTCAGATCAAAGACCAGCGCGTGCTTTCCGGGATCAAAGCCGCTCGAACCCGTGAAGTACGCTGCCGCGACGCATCCCGCGATCGCCGGGTGCCATACCAGCAGAGGCGCCATGTACTTCTTGGCCTTGAACGCGGATTCCACCACGCCCTTCACCGGCTTGCTTCGCTTCACCGTCCCGGGCACCTGCGGGATCAGGAAGTGCGCCGACTGCAGTTCCGGATGATGCTGGCTATAACGCGCCAGGCATTTCGCGATCTGTTTCGGGGTCGTGACTCCAAGGTCGGCGATGATGTTCCGGTGCAACGCGCCCGGATAGTAGAAATTGACAATTTCCCGGATGAAGTCCGCGCAATTGGCCGACAGCAGCTTGTACTCGCCCCGGTTCGCGCGCGCGTTTAGAATCGCGATGAGTTCCTCGTCTTTTTCAGGGCTGGTCTCAATCTGGAAGCCATAAAGAGTGCGATCGTAGGCCGAGCCCACCAACTGCACCCACGGCCCTTCCGGAACTTCGCTGTCAGCCACATCGGGCAGGATCTCCGCCAGATGCTTGTGCCGGTATTGATTTCTCAGGAAGGCGACCAGCTTCGGGTCTGCAAATAGAGGCACTTGCTCAGCCGAGTCCACTGAATACAGGTAGGGGACCAGCGGAATGGCAAACCAATCGTAGCCTTCGACCCCATGGTACCGGCTGAGGACGACTCCCATTTCGCCCGCGTTACACCGGCGCACCTTCACCGGGGTGTCCGCGCAAACCCGATCCAGGTACACCGCAACGTGTCCCGTGCCGGCGAAAGTGCCGTCGTAGCTGTAGGGCTCTTCCAGCAGAAGGGTGGCGCCGGCATGCGCATGCACACCGCTCCCGACTAGAAGAATCGCCACTACCACCCAGAACGCGCGATGGCTCATAGAAGTCTAAACGCACCTATTCTGCAAAAGTTCCGTGGTCCGGGCAGCGACTGGGGGAATCCACGCAAGCCCATTAGATTGTTAGAGTTTGATTTGGTCTGTAGGGTTGGAACAAGGTAACGGAAGTTCGGCATTTTTGTCCTGTCCTACAGCCTGCCTTGACATGGGTCTTTTGGCACATAGCCGCCAAATGCTTGCATTGCAATCAGAAAACACCTCCTTCACCGACCCGCTGAAAATCTCCGATCAAATTGCGGCGTGCCGGGAGGATGCGGCGATTGGCTACGCGGGGGGATTTTCGCCTGCTCTTGCTGTCAGTTCTGCTACTTAACGCACCAACCACTCCGTCATTTCGTGCATGCGGTTCAGCAAGGCGCTGTAACTCATCACCATGCAGAAAGTAATTCCAATCAAGCTAAGAGCCAAGTACCAGCGGTGGGACAGTTCTTGCTTCTGCGTCTGCCGCTCCCAGGATACGAGTCGCTCGATCCGCGCGTTCAGGGCGGACCCCGTATTCGGTACCAGAGCCGTCGTCAACCCGGTTTGCAGCGGACTCCGAGAAAACCGTGAAATCTTGATCAAGGCTGATGCTAAATCCAAAGCTTCAGCGCTGCTCGAGACGGCAGCATCGTCGGCGGCCATTTCGATCGCTTCCGCCCAGTCCGCTTCCAGCTCTCCCATCCCAGGGAACGCGATAAATCGCAGCAACAACTTCTTCAGGTTATCGCGGCGGCGCACATGCGCCAGTTCGTGCCTGAGCGCAACTTTCAGTTCAGGCCGGGAAAGCATATCGGCAGCGGCGCCAGAGATCAGCACTCGTGGTTCACTGATGCCCGCCACCGCCATCGCAGGCGACATTGGCCGAATCCGAAGCACGGAAACTCCCATGTCTCCTGATGCTACGCTCGCTCCCCGCAACCAACCGTGGACTGCCTTCGCGGTTCTCCGCCAGGCAATGAGACCGTTCCCCAGCCCCACCGCCAACAGCAGCACGCCAATTCCGCCCAGAATGGCTGGAATTTCGCCGACCGGTTCGCTGCCCGTGCGCGGCTCGAGCAATACAAAAGAGGGCAGCGCGATCCCGGCCGCAACGAGCATCGCACTCAGTAGGGGCAACACCCGCAGATGGAGCAACAATTTTGCCGTCACACCGGGGGGTCTCGATTTCTTGTGCCCTGGCAGATAGCGCCAGCCCTGCGAGACCAGGGCAGAAACCACCGTATACGCGACTGCAAAAAACGAAAGGCAAACCAGCCAACCGCGCAGCGCAAACATCTACGGCCGCTCCTTGGCGCGCAACTCGCGGCGCTTCTTTTCTACCAGGTGTTGCAATTGGTCGAGAAGCTCACGGTCGTGGTCGCTGACCGCCTCAACCAGGTAAGAGAGAGGCAATGCCGTTGCCGAACTGGAGCTCAGGAGTTGACGGATGGCGTCTTCTGCCGCGGCGCGCTGTAACTCTTCGCGTGAAACTCTCGGAGCATAACGAAATGCCCGGCCCTCCGCCGCGCGAACCAGCACCTGCTTCTTGTAAAGACGGTCCAGGGTCGTCATCACCGTCGTGTATGCGATACCAAACTGGCCGCAGTCGATCAGCTCGCGCACGGTCGCGCTGCCGCGCTCCCACACTTCCTGCAGCAGTCGCTGTTCCAGCGGCCCGAGTTGTGCCAGCGAAGGGTTGGACGAGCGAAAAAAGTGGTTCACAGCGTCCTCAGCAAAATTGAAATTCTAGCCGAAAATAGGGCCGAACCCTCGCGCTTTTTGCCCGCACCTTTCGGGGCCAAGTGGGTTTGCGAATAGGTGTCCCGACTGGGAGCCCAGTTCCGGCGGGCCTTCGCACGGACTTCCAGGAACGCCGCGAATCTAGCAGACCCCCTGGTCTACTACCACCGCCGTTTAAGGCGCGGCAGGGGACATACGAAAAACCCTGCATATCGGAACGTCCTGCTTGGGTGGTTGCATTCTCCGCTCCCCACCGGCGACAATCGCATGCATGGAGAACCCGTCTCCTTCACGCGCAAGCGGCAGCCCCTTCCGACCCGGCACCATGGTGGTTGCCACCCTGGCCAATCCCCGCGAAAAATTCTGGGGAGCGATTCTTGCTCTCAGCGCCGAAGGCCTCAGCTTGCGTGGAATTGAACTGGCTTCTTTCGAGGACCTCGTCGCGCTCGTCAAAGACGGCGAACCGTTCTCTCTCGGTGTGGTCTTCTTTCCCATGCATCGGGTTGAGCGCATGGAACTCGACCTCGCGGACGGAAACATCCCTTCGCTATCGCAGCGCTTCACGGCCAAGACCGGCCTGGACCCGGCAACCCTCCTGCGCGCCGACTCGTCCGAACTCCGCGCCGCTTCGGAGCGCCGATGAAGCTGCGTCAGCTTCTGACTGCTCCGAACCAGCTCACGCTGCTGCGCATGCTCTTTCTGCCTTTCATCGTGATCAGCCTGGTCGATGGACATTACCTCACGGCTCTCACGCTGTTCGTGCTCGCCGGCATCAGCGACGGCCTCGATGGGTTGCTCGCCCGCCGTCTTCATCAGCAAACCTTGCTCGGCCAGTATCTCGACCCCATCGCCGACAAGCTGCTGATGAGCACCCTTTTCATGGTGCTTTCCATCCTGCACAGGATTCCCTGGAAGTACACCGTGATGGTTTTCGGGCGTGACATCGCGATTCTGATCACCAGCGCCGTGCTTTATACGATCGCCGGTCTGCGCAACTTCAGTCCGAGCATCTTTGGTAAAGCCAACACCTGCGCCCAGATCGCCGCGCTCTTCTTCGTGATGCTGTTCGAGGTCGAGCCCGCGCGCGTGGTATGGATCGCACGCACCGTTCTGCTGTGGGCCACCTTCGCCTTCACTGCGATCTCCTGGGTGCACTACGCCTTCCTGGTGCAAACCCGCCTGCGCACCGTTCATCCGCACGACGCCAGAAGTGGGCCGGGCAAACAGGTAGCGTAGCTGCGTGGGGCGGACACTCTTGTCCGCGCGGCCTCGATCACCCCTCGATCACCTTATGATGTGCTCTCCCGTTGTCATCCTGAGGGCAGTGAGGCGAAGCCGAACGAAGTCGAAGAACCCCATACCCACCGACAGTTCCGGCTGCTTCGAAGGCAATTCTCAAGCGGAGATCCTTGCAATTGCCAGAATGCTCCGGCGCAAGGGTTAGGGGTGCCGCATACTCTTTCCGATTGTCATTCCGACGCGTGAGCTGGGCGAGGCCGGAGGAACCTGTTTTTCCGCGCAGTCAGGGTTCCATCACGCGAAAAAATAGGAATTCTTTGTAAATTCCTCGTTAACCCTCTTGCATAAATTTCAAAGTCATGGCATCTTAGTGCATCTTTTCAAGAAAGGATGCCCATTGCTGCGAACCACAAAACATTTCGCACTTAGGCAATGCCGGCCGCTAGACGGCTTGGGTTGCATGTGGGCGTCGTTTCGTAACGTAAGTTACTAACTTCTCTCGCAAGCAATCCAAGGAATTCCAAAACTGCTGGGTGGCGCAGGCCGCGGTCTTTTCGACCATATCTCGATCCACCGCCGCCGTTCATTCCCCCCAGCCCTAACTTCACAGGGCCAGTGGTGATTGGCCGCGGATGTGCGTGCGGTTGAGGTAAGTCCTTCACTGTGCATGCGCTGCCGTGGTCGCCTGTTCCCTGGCCATAGAAACAGATGTCGGGCAGACACCATTTCCCTGTCTGCCCTAGAGATAAACATACGGTAGCGGAGAAATCTCTCGCGCCGAGGACGCGGAAGTGTGCCTGATGGCAAGAGTCGCGTCCACTGAATCCGGAGGAACTCCGGTTAGAACGAAGAAGCATGTTCGACTTACTCAAAAGAATCCTGACCGGACAGAACCACTTCTCTTCGGGCGGACTGATGATGATGATCATTGGCGGCATCAGTGTCTAAGCCCTCGACCCGGCTCTGTTGCGTCCGGGATGCATCGACTTCCGGCTGCATCTGGGCAAGGCAACCAAGGACCAGAAAGTCGAGCTGTCCGTAGGTTTTTCCCGCATGCATCGCGGGTTGAGGCGCAGCGATTCGTCGAAGACAACATGCAAGCCGAGACCATGGCCGAGTTCCAGGGGTTGCTACTAGGGCGGGAAAGCAGGATCAACAACTCCGGCCAGAGCTCACTCGAGCTTGAGGCCGATGTCTGTGAGGTCTTGCTGTCCTAGCGCGCTGCTCTTGAAGAAGAGGTCGGCGCGACTCAAATTTGAAAGGAGGTCGACATGCCGGCTCTGTTCCTGGTCTTGATCGTGCGACTGATCGCCGCGATCACAAGTGCAGTGCGTGCACAAAAGGCAAACCAGCCGCGGCCGCTGTGCACCGACTGCGCTCACGCGCACGTGCAGTATGCCACGAACGGGCGGCGTGCGATCGCCTGCACGTTTGCCGGCGCGGTTCGTCCCGTTCAGATCGATGTCATGTACTGCACCGACTATCGCGACCGTAACGCTACTCCGCGGTTCGTCCAGATCGGGTTTCGGCGCCCGATCGTGGCGCTTGAACCGGCCGCGGAAGTTGCACGTGCCGATCACTGAAACCCAGCCAGTTTCGGAAGGGCCTGTTCGCACGCCGCGGCTGCTCTCTGGCGTGTGGTCCTTCCGAGCGCGGCCGGTCCATTCGATTGGGAGGGGCCGGCGAGGCTGGTGGCGCAAGGCGAATGAAGCTGGCCTCGGCTGGCAGCAAGGAGCGAACCATGACGCAACGCAACTTGAATCATCCCACTCGTGAAGCGTGCAGGCACGCCAGCGCGCTGATTAGCCGCGTCTCGTCCGAGCTGGAACTGCGCTGCCTGGTGCTGGACTGCCGGGACTGGCAGATCCGGCTTTACGAGGACGGTGCCGAGCTTGCGGGCCGCATCGCGGAATTGGTTCCGACGGTCGACGCGGAGCGGGTGGCTGCGCTCGCTGTCGAGGCGCGGGAGCAGATGAAGCTGCGGGATGTGGCGCTGCTTCTGGTCCGTGAGATGGCGCGGCACAAGACGCATCGCCGGCTGGTGGCCAAGACGTTGGGGCAGGTCATTCACAGTGCCGACGACCTCGGTGAGTTCCTTGCGATCTACTGGAAGGACGGACGGGTGCCGCTCTCAGCCCAGGTGAAGAAGGGATTGGCGGCTGCGTTTCCGAAGTTCGACGAGCACCAGCTTGCGCAGTGCGACCGCGGCGGAGCGATCCAGCTTCGCGACGTCCTGTTCCTCTGCCACGCGAAGCCGCTTGACGATGCGCAAGCCGGGGTTTGGAGGAAGCTGATCTGGGGACGATTGACTCGCGGCTCGCTCGAGAGCCGAGATTCCAAGGCCCGGCCCGAAGCTCTGAAGGAACCGAAAAACGTGGGTGCCCCATCCTAGCGCGTCCTTTGCGCTAGGGTGGATTCCACGAATGCTTTGATCTTGCTATTCCGACGTAGGAGAGTACACAGGAACGCCTAGCGCAGTGCAGGCGGGAATCTGGCTGTTGGATTGTTTCGCATCAAGGACACAGGCAACCCAAATCATGAATCCAAGCGAACATATACCGCTCTATCGCGATGGCCGTCACTACGACGCGCTGAACAGCTTTTTGGTCGCCGACATTCCTTTTTATGTGGACGAGGCGCGGAGGGTCGGAGGTCCGGTGCTCGAACTGGCTTGCGGGACCGGCAGGCTGACGAATCCGATCGCGCAAGCCGGGGTGGAGATTGTCGGGCTCGACATCTCCCCGTCGATGCTGTCCCATGCGCGCGCGAAGGCGAGAGCGGCGGGCGTCAAAATCGAATTTGTCGAGGGCGATTGCCGTTCGTTTGAGCTAGGTCGGAAGTTTGCGCTCATCTTCATGGCGTTCAACTCCATGCAGCACATGCACGACCACGCGTCCCTGGCGGCGCTGTTCGCGAGCGTGCGCAAGCATCTGGGCGAAGGTGGACGCTTCATCGTCGACGTGTTCAATCCGCGGATGGGATTTCTGGCGCGCATGCCGGAGGAGCGTTGGCCTGAGCGCGAGTACGAGGACCCCGATGGCAACGGGACCATCGTGCTCGAACACTCCATGCGCTACGACGACGCGGTCCAGGTGAGCCACATTACGTGGTACTTCAGCCGACGTACTGCCAATGGCTTCGAGCCGGATTTCCGCGAGGAGAAGTTGGACCTGCGCTGCTTCTTCCCGCAGGAATTGGACCTGCTGGTTCGTTCGCAAGGCTTCGAGATCGTGGAGAAGCTTGGCGGCTTCGATCGGAAGCCCTTCGAGAGCGGAAAGCCGAAGCAGGTGATGATATGCCGGCAAAAACAGATTCTTCGCTACGCTCGGAATGACAAGGGGGAAGAGCACGTGAGAGCTACGCGAGAAGAGAAGGATTATGACTGACCACACTTACAGCATAATTAAGCCCGACAGGGGCGTACCGATCAAAGCCTGGACCAAGGGTGTCCCTTTGGAGGACGCCGCGCGCCAGCAGTTGCTGAACGTGGCGCAGTTGCCGTTCATCTACAAGTGGGTGGCGGCCATGCCCGACGTGCACTGGGGGATTGGCGCAACCGTGGGTAGCGTGATTCCTACTCGGGGAGCGATCATCCCGGCAGCGGTCGGTGTCGATATCGGCTGCGGCATGATGGCCGTGCAGACGTCGCTGAACGCCCGCAATCTGCCTGACAACCTGCACGGCATTCGCGAAGCCATTGAGGGGACGGTGCCGGTCGGCCGTACCGACAACGGCGGCAAGAACGATCGCGGAGCGTGGAAGGATGTGCCCGCGCATCACCTTGACGTGTGGGAGAAGCTGAACGCTACCTACGACAAGATCGTTGCGAAGTATCCGAAGCTGGCGCATCCGCAGAAGGTGAATCATCTCGGAACGCTCGGAACGGGCAATCACTTCATTGAAGTGTGCCTGGACGAGAGCGAGACGGTATGGTTCCTGCTGCACTCGGGTTCGCGCGGTGTGGGAAATCGGTTCGGCACATTTTTCATCGACCTGGCCAAGAACGATATGCGCCAGTGGATGATCAACCTGCCGGATCAGGATCTCGCGTACCTGCCACAGGGCACCGAGCACTTCGATGACTACGTGCGCGCTGTGCACTGGGCGCAAGACTATGCGCTTGCGAACCGTGAACTCATGATGCGCAACATGATTGCGGCTGTGCGCGCGTCGGGGCTGCTGCCGGAGTTTCTGGCTGGGATGGACGTCGCTGACGCGACGTCTGGTCGACAAGAGTGTCCGCCCCACACAGTTGTGAGTTGTCACCACAACTACGTGACCTGGGAACATCACTATGGCGAGAACGTGCTGGTGACCCGTAAGGGGGCAGTGCGGGCCCGCGCGGGTGACATGGGAATCATCCCGGGCAGCATGGGAGCACGGTCGTACATCGTGCGTGGCAAGGGGAATCCGGAAAGCTTCATGAGCTGCAGTCATGGAGCCGGACGGGCCATGTCGCGTACCGAGGCCAAGCGCCGCTTCACGATCGACGATCACATGAAAGCCACGGCCGGCGTCGAGTGCCGCAAGGATGCCGATGTGATCGACGAGACGCCCATGGCGTACAAGTCGATCGACGCGGTCATGGAAGCGCAGAAGGACCTGGTAGATGTGGTCCACACGCTGCGCCAGGTGGTCTGCGTGAAGGGGTAGCCGTAACATGGTGCCGGAGCTTGCGCTCCGGCACTTTCTTGTCATGCCGCCTGCGGGGCTTAGCCGACAAGAGTGTCCCGTCAGTGCTTCCCGTCCTCGGCCTATAAACGCCAAAGACAATTCCCTCCCCAATCGGTAAGCTGGCCAATCACCTGGAGGCAACCATTCGCGTCTTAGGCATCGACGTCGGCTACCGGCGGTAGCAGAGCTCTGGTTCTCGATCACGAGGGGCGCCCGCTGGCATCCGCAACCGAAGAACACCAGCCGTTTGCCTCTCCACACCTTGGCTGTGCAGAACAGCATCCCGAGGACTGGTGGCGAGCCGCGACTCTCGCAGTGCGAAAAGCTCTGGCGTCAGCGGCCCTTCGCGGCCTCTATCTCATGGGAGAACGCACTCCCCATCTCGATGCGAACCCCCACTGATCTCGATACCATCGCAGCGATAGCCCCGCGGCCTGCGTGACGCCCATGACATGCCAGCGCCCCGGAATCGCATGACAAAACGTGTGCAGCCGGCCTGCAGGATCGAGCGCCGGTTGATCAGTCGAACACAACACCCGAAGTAATCCGCGCCATCATAGAAGGAGTTGCTTTCAGCCTGCGCGACACGCTCACGATCTTCGATGAAATCCACGTGCCGGTTGATGGCAGCCCGGCTGGGTGGCGGCGGGGCGAGGTCCGCGTTGTGGCGTGAGATTCAGGCGATGGTTTACGGACGGTCGGCGGAAATTGTACAGGCGGAACGGGGCGCGGCCCTGGGAGCCGCGATTCTGGCAGGAGTCGGCGGGGGTGTGTGGCCCACAGTCGACACCGCCTGCGGAGACGTGGTGCGCATTGCACAGCAAGTGACGCCGAAACCGGAAGACGTCAGCGCGATGAACGACCGCTACGGCGTATACACGCGCGTGTATCCCGCCCTCAAGACGATTTTCGATTCTTAGACACCAAATGAAAACAGGGGCCGTGGTTGCGGCCCCTCCTTTCACGTGTACGTTGCGCGAAAACTTACTTCACGTGGATGGTTTTGCCGTCCGGATCGAGCGTACCCTTGATGCGGACTTGCTTGCCTTCGTATTTCTTCAGCTCTTCCTGGCGGTCGACGTCATAGGTCTTACCGCTGGCGTCCTGCAGAACGTACTTGTCGCCTGATTTTGCGACCGTGCCGCTGAAAGTCTGGCTGCTGTCGCTCGAGGAGGCCTGGTCCGAACCAGACTGGCCGGCGGGCGGCTGACCGGGTTGACTCTGTCCGGGCTGAGCCTGGCCGGGCTGGGCTTGGCTCGCAGACTGTTGGGATTGCGAAGGCGAGTGGGGATCTTGGTCCTGTGCGAAGAGCGGGACGGCACTCAGCGCAAACGCGAGCGCGCCCAGCGTCAACAAATATCGGGTCGGTTTGTTCATAACACATCCTCCAGGAATTTGGTGAGGCACCTCCTGGCTCTAGCACGCGCGAGGCCATCGCGACTCGACCACAGTCTTCAGCGTGCCACGTGAAACGAGGTAGCACTTGTGGGTTTGTGCTGAGCGCGTTACGACGAGTAGCCTTTCTTTATGTCTGAAGGCGGAGGACAGGTCTCAGGGCAAACGGCGTCGATCCTACGGTTCCCGCTGTAGAAGGGCGGCGTGTGGATGCTGACTGAGGTTGAGAAATATTTGCACGCTAACGGGCTCGGAGCCGTCAGTTCGGATTCGTCAGGAAAGCCTGTGGCGCGAGGCGCATTCCCCAGGCCAGCAGCGGAGTAATCTGCCCCGTGCTCAAGTCGACGACTAGGCTGGAAGTCATGCAACTCCAAGAGAGGAAACATATGCGGGCAAAGCAATGGATGTCAGTACTGCTGCTGTCGGCCATTGCGTTGACGGGCGTAGCGCGCGCTGACGGACAGGGTCGCGGCCACGGGCACGGCCGTGATGATGACGACGATCAGGGTCGCCACCACTACTACAGCGGTCACGATCGCGACTCCATGCATGACTGGTATCGCGACCACGATCGGGACGATCGTCTGCCTCCCGGGCTGGAGAAGCGGGACCAACTTCCGCCGGGATTGGAAAGGCTGTTGCGCGTGCGCGGACTCTGCTGCCCGGGCTGAGGAAGAAGATGCGGCCGTGCCCGGAGGAGATCGAGCACCGTTTGCCGCCTCCGCCGCGCGGATGCGAGCAAGTGGTGATTGGCGGACACGTAGTGCTGATGAATCGCAGCACGTACATGGTGATGGACATCATTCACTTCGAGATGTGAGCCTCGCCGGTGCCTCGGACGAGGGCAAGACGCCCCGGCGACAAGCTCAGGACAAGCTCTCGCGATAGCTGGCCCTTCGGCTTCGCTCAGGGCGGGCGGCCGGCGCTACCTTCTTACCTCGCGATGCGTCCCCGGAGTACGGTCACGGACGCGGCCGGCAGCTCGTAGAGCGTATCTTTCGCTCCTGACAATTTGGAAGAAACGGGCGGCCCGTCGGGATCGGCGTGGCCGTCTTTTTCTGTCTGAACCGACGAGTCGTAGTTGCGTTCGGCGTGGGCAAAGAAGACGGTCACCGCGGGATGCCAGACATATTGCGCGCGGCCAAAGGTCATCGCGCGCACCTCGCCATCGAAGTAGGATTCCGCCTTCGCCGCGTCATCGCGGAAGCGAATGCGCACCTTGTGGGCGACGTTCTGGTCGCGATTGACCACGAGCAGGGAGGTTTCTCCGTCGGGACGCTTGAGCGCATACGCGGTGACGAGCGCATGGCCCGCGCCGTCGTCGAGGTCGGCCTTCGCGGCGAAGACCTGGTGTGCCGAGTTCCCGGGCTGTACCCACTCGGTATTGATCATTTGTGCGACGAAGAATTGCGCCAGCGGTTGCTGCAGTTGGTAGTTGTTGTCGACGCTGAACATCCCGAAATTTCCAGGTGACTCGTTGCAGCCGTGCTCCATGGGGATCGGCAGGTAGTGGAAGAAGTAGAGCCCCTTTCCTCCCGCCGCGAGAAACGATCCGACGTAATCAGCCAGCCAGAGGCCCGAGAAGATGTCCATATAAGTTTCGCTCGAGCCGGAGGAGACGTTGCCCTCGGTGATGAGCAGCGGGGTCGCGCTTCCAACGCCGTCCTGGTGCCAGTTCCGCATGATGCCGGAGAGCAGTTCGGGCTCGTCGTAGAGACTGGCCCAGGTGAGCTTGCAGGGCTCCAGCGGATAGTGCTCGAAGGAAAAGAAAGCGAGGTCGGAGAGGTGGTGGTGCGCATCGAGATAACCCAGGAAGCGCCGCACCCAAGAACTTTGGCCGCTGGCGTCGGGCCAGACCTCGATGTCCTTGTTCACACCCTGGAATGAAGGGCCCCCTAGTTTCAGTGCCGGATCAAACCGATGGAGCGCATCGGCGAACTGCACGTAAAGAGCGGCGTAATCTTCCGGAAGCATGTACTGGCCGTCGGCTTCTTCCCCCATCTCGATGAACGAGATGGGGTAGTTGCGCTTCTTCAGGTAGGAGATTTCCGCGACCGCTTCTTCGGGTGTGCCGTAGATGAGAGCGATCGGTACCATGGCGGGAAGTCCACGAGTAATGCCACTGCTGTAGAAGAGGTCAAATCCGAGCTGCGCTTGCCGGGTCGTGAGCAGATCGGCAGGAGTGTGCCAGGGATCGACGGAGGAGCAGTAGGTCGTGGTCTGTTCCTGATCGGCTACGTGCCGGATGAGATCGTGCAGAAAACCGTCGGCCGTGGTGGTGCCGAGGTAAAGTTCGCGGATCGCGTAGCCGACGCAATCTCTCGGGTCGGAACTGTGGGTGCTCGAGTCGCAGGTGTTTGAGGATTCCGTCATCCAAATGCGGAGGTATCGGACGGGCATCGGCTCAGGAGACAGGCGGACGGTTTCGACTCCTCCCTTGCCCGCGGAGACTTCGCCCTGCGGAAACGCCTGCCAGACGCCCTTGGTGGCAGACTTGATGGGGTCGTCGCCAGTCCAGTATTGAATGACGTATCGCGTCGCGAACGGCGCAGCCCATGAGATGCGGATGGTATCGAGTTTCTGCGGCGTGGATAAATCGAGGATGACCCATTGCGGATGGGCCGAGTCCGGCTCACCGGTGAAATGTTGGGAGAGATAAGGATTGCTTTTCCAGAAGGAATGCTCGTCACCGTCGGTCAGTCGGGAGTAACCTGCGTTTCCCGTGCCGTCGTTGCGGGTGAATCCACGGCGGGGGAGGGAGTATCCATAGGAGTAGTGAATCGGCTTGGCGAGGGTGGTTGACCCGGTGAAGTACCCCTGGTTCTTGGGATCGCTCCAGGTGCCCTCGGGATTCCAGTGCCAGGCCTCGACCAGCAGCTCCGTGTTCTGGCGGTAGCTGACCGTCTGCCATCCGGTGGAAAGCGTTTTGCCCAGGGCCGGTTGCGTGAGCTGAGGATCGATCGCCTTGGTTGCGATGCGGTCAATGCCGGCGCCCAGGGTTTCAGTCGGGACGAACTGATTCACGGCATGACCGGGGGCGAGGTCGACGTCGATCGTCTGCGCGACGCCGGGTAGAGTGAGGGCGACAAGCACTGCGGCTAACCAAGGTCGAGACAAAGGGGTTTGCTCCGTTTCTTTCCTTGTAGTTACCGGATGTCCGAGGTGAAGCGGGAAGGCGGATTATAGCTGGAGGTGTTGTTTCCGGGTGCAAATCGCGCGAAACTTTTATGGGGAGAGGGACTCCAATCCAAAGGGCGTAGTGGTCCGTTCCATGGAGGGATGAGATGCCGAAATCATTGATGCGTTATGGGTTTCTACTGGCGTTGTTCGCGCTGGTGGTAAAGCTCGGGTTGTTTCCCCCGTCGGCCAAGGCGACCAGCATTCCCGCTCCAATCGTCGATGCCAGCCTGGCTCAGAAGCCGGGCGAGGAAACGGTCGTGTTTTCAGGCGGCTGCTTCTGGGGCGTGCAGGCGGTCTTTCAGCATGTGAAGGGTGTGATCAGCGCGACCTCGGGATATTCCGGCGGAGAAGCGAAGACGGCAGAGTATGAAGTCGTCAGCACTGGGCGCACCGGGCATGCCGAATCGGTGAAGGTTGTGTTTGACCCTTCGCAGATCACGTACGGGCAACTGCTGCACGTGTTTTTCTCCGTGGCGCACGATCCGACGCAGCTGAACCGTCAAGGACCGGATGAGGGCACGCAGTATCGCTCGGTGGTGTTCTTCTCGACAGCCGAGCAGGAGCGCATCACGCAGGCGTATGTCGAGCAGCTCGAGAAAGCGCACCTGTTCAAACATGCCATCGTGACGCAGGTGCTCCCGTTGAAGGCGTTCTATCCCGCCGAGGCATACCACCAGAACTACGCGACGATTCATCCCGACAGCATGTATATCCGGTTCAACGATGCGCCGAAAGTGGAGAACTTGAAGAAGCAGTTCTCGCAGATTTACCGGGAATCGCCGCAGCTGGTGGCGGTGAAGTGAAGACAGTCGTCAGCGGACGACGCCTTGCTGGAGACTGGCGACTGGAGACTGCCGACGGTTCTTATGGAGCAAGCCATGTTTGAGTCCGATTTGGATCACAAAGCCCGCACGATGCAACGCCGCACGTTTCTTGCTTTGTTAGGTGGCGGAATCGCCGGTTCGTTCTTGTTGTCAACGCTCAGGCAACATGTGTTTGCCGCGACGCCGGGCGAAACCCCACGGGGCACGCCCGGCGAGGTGGCCATTGTCGAATTTTCGGACGACGGCAAACGCGGGAAGAAAGTCAAAGTGGCCAAAATCGTGAAAACCGAGGCGGAGTGGAAGCAGCAGCTTTCTCCGAACGCGTTTGACATTGCGCGTCACGCCGACACCGAGATGGCCTTCACGGGCAAATATTGGAACCTGCACGACAAGGGCCTGTACCGGTGCATCTGCTGCGACAATGCCCTGTTCAGCTCAGATACGAAGTTTGAATCAGGCACCGGCTGGCCGAGTTTCTGGGCTCCGATTGCCGAGGAGAACGTGTATACCCGACGGGACGTGAGCCTTGGCATGGTCCGCGAAGAAGTCAACTGCACGCTCTGCGATGCCCACCTCGGGCATGTGTTTGACGACGGCCCGCAGCCGACTGGCTTGCGCTACTGCATGAATTCGGCTTCGTTAAAATTTGTGAAGAAGGCGTAAGCCGGACCGTATTGAAAGCCTGCCCACCCGGGCAGGCTTTTTTTCAGCGGCACAGGCAACTCGCAACCTGGAGCATAGAATCGGAAACACGCAGGGGGTACCGTATGCGGGCGCTCATACGTTGCGCGGTGCCTCTACTTGTCGCCACGGCAATCGGCATTTTGCAGGCTCAGTCAAGCGATGCGAAGCCGCCGTCGCCGGGATTTTCGCAGGCGCAGGATTCGGCGGCACCATCGGCCGCTCCGATTGACAAGTCCAAGCCATCCTCTGAGGCACAATCCGGGAAATCCCAGCAGGACAGTTCCAACAAGCGCAAGTGGCGTCTACGTCTCGGCGGAGTGGCGGTCGGTGCGGGCTACACCCACGACTCGGCACCGATCTATCCGTACTGGTATCCCTTTCCTTACTATGCGCCCTATGGTTTCTATCCCGGCGATTGGGTCACGGCACCGCTGTGGTACCCGTTGTGGAGCCCCTCCCCGTTCTATGGCCCGCGTTCCTTCGCCTATAACAACCGCCGCGGAGAAGTTCGGCTGTCCGCCGATCCGAAAGACCCCGGGTGTACATCGATGGCGAATATGCCGGTGCCGCCGAGAAGTTAAAGACCCTGTGGCTCGATCCTGGGGCATACGACCTGGCAGTTTCTGCGCCGGGGCGGGAGGATTTGCACGAGCGACTGTATGTCCTGAGCGGGAAGTCGCTGAAGATTACTGCAAAGCTGCATACCGCGGTCGTAAAGGAGAAGCCATGAAGCGCAGCCTAGGGGGCATCGCCGCAGTTTTCGGATTGGTCTCTCTGATCGTCTTTGCCGCTCCCAGGGGCACGGTTCCGCGCGCTTCGTTTGACCGCTATGCGCTGCATGCTGCGCAGGATGGCGTCGGGATCGGTGTCGTACTGCTCGCGCCCGAGCAGGCCCGGAAGCAGTTCGTGTCGGACGTGAACCGCTGCTGCGTGGTGGTGGAAGTGGCTCTGTATCCGGACAAGGACAAGGCTCTGAACGTGTCGCTGAATGATTTCGCCCTCTCGGCGGGAGGATCGGAGACGGCTGCCAAGCCCGCAAGCGCGAAAGTGGTGGCAGCCACCCTGCAGAAAAAAGCTGCCGACACGCGCGACATCAGCGTGTATCCGTCGGTCGGCGTGGGTTATGGGAGTGGAGGCTACGATCCGGTGACCGGCACGCGCGCGCCGGGCGGCACCTACAAGCAGGTTGGGGTGGGTGTGGGCATTGGCGGAACTGGGCCGCAGTCGGGATCGACTGACAAAGACCGCGCAGCCATGGAAACGGAGCTGGCGGAAAAGGGCCTGCCTGAGGGTTCGGCATCGGCGCCCGTTGCCGGGTACGTGTATTTTCCCATCGCCCGCAAGAAAGGTACGCCCCTCCACCTCAGCTACACGGTGAACGGTCAGAAAGTCGAATTGAAGCTCCCCCAGTAGGTTTTTGCCCGAAAACTCAGCCTGTGTCGGTATCGCGCCAGACTGAAATCCCCGTGACATTCGTAACCTTCCCTTCGTGCTTTTGCGTGGAAGGCGCACCCGGCAGCTGTTATGTTTTCGGGCATCTGCGGGCCGGGGTGCCATGAGAACCACAATCTTCAAGAATGCGATCGTCTTCGCCCTGCTGTCCTCTCCGGTTTGGGCACAAAGCGGAAGCGCGGACAGTTCGGCGCAGGGAAATAAGCTCGTTGTGCTCGAGCGGCTTTGGAACGATGCGCAGGTGCATCGCGATTCGCGCGCTCTGGAAGAACTCGTCGCGGACCGCTTTGTGAACACGGAGTACGACGGAGAAGTCAGCGATCGCGAGAAGTTTCTGGCCGATATCAAAGATCCGGAATTCAAACCTAGCGCATTGAACATCCGCGACGTGAAGGTGAACTTGTACCGCGAGACCGCGGTCGTGACCGGGATCTACCAGGCCAAGGGTACCTACAGCGGCAAGGCCTACGAGCACATCGGGCGCTTCACCGATACCTGGATTTTTGAGAACGGCCGGTGGCTGTGCGTCGCCAGCCATACGAGTCTGTTAAAGAAGTAGTTCTCAGTTCCCGGCTCCCAGTTTCTCAGTTGGCTTGAGGATCTACCAACGGCTCCCGATATCAGCCTGCGCCACGCCCGGCCGTAGAGAGCCAAGGTCTCATCGCCACTTCTTGATTGTCGGCCAGAACTGCTCTATGCGCCCGAACTTGCTTCCACGGCAAATAGATACGGCCAGGTCTTTCTCTAACGCATAGGGATTGTCGGGTGTATTGCCGACGAACTCGACCTGCTGAAAAGCGCTCTCGAGTTTCGCACGCGAGCCGCCGAGCACGATCATGCAGTTGCCGGAGTAGCCACGCGGTCCCCAGAGAAACCAAGTCTGGTGCCCGCTAAGAGAAGGTGGCAAGCCGTAGGCAGGGCCGTACCAGTCGATGGCTCCCGCCTGGCCGTAGTCCTGGGCGAAGATGCCGCAGTCGGGACGCTCGTTGGGCGGGATCTCGTTCCAGGCGAGGGCCACCTCGCTGACGATCTCGTGCCAGCCAAACTGATCGGCGAAGTGCTGCGGGAGAGCGGCTCCCATGTGACTGTGCTCGCTGCGTGGGACTTTGAAAGGAAGCTTCTCCTGATAGGCGAGGTATTGCTCCACGGGAAGCACCGGCATGACCACAGGCGCCAGCCAAGCACCGCCGGCGAGAATCAGCAAAATCGAGACCGGTTTCAGCCAGCCCAGGCGAGGACGAGAGATCGCGCGCTCAAAGATGACGGCTCCCGCCGCCAGCAACATCGGATAGATCGGGGTTAGGTAGTAGTTCTTTCCGTGCAGCACGATAAACAACGTCAGGCTGACCAGATATGCCCACCCCAGAAAGCGGTAAGGGCGGAACGGCTTCCACAAAAGCAGGGCGAGTGCGCCCGCGATCCAGATCGGGGCGACGATGGGCTGAAGGATCAGGCACTGTTGCAGAAAATATTCCAGCGGGCTCAGCACCACATCGCGGCCCGCGGTCTTGATGTTGCGCAGCAGTTGGACGAACGGGAAATCGTAGTGAATGTTCCACAGCAGGTTCGGCAGGAAGATGAGAAAGGCGGCGACTCCCCCAAGCCAGATCCACTTGTTAAGCAGCACACGGCGCTGTTCGGTAAGTAGAAGACCGATGACGACCGCGAATCCAAACACGGCGATGGAATACTTCTCCTGCATGCCGATCCCCGCCACGACCCCAAACCAGAGCCAGTAGCGAGGCTCATCGTGCTTGGCGGCGAGAATTGCGAAGTAAGCACAACTGCTCCACAGCAGTGGTTCCAGGCAGTTGGTGGTGAGCAGGTAGCCGTCGTTGAGATAGATGGGGGCGGCGATGACGGTCGCCGCGGAGCAGATCAGAGCAAAGGCGCGGCCGCCAAACTCGCGGGCCATCTGCGCCGTCAGGGCCACAGTCAGTGACATCCAGAGCGCGGGTAGAAAACGAATCGCGCGCAGCGAATCGCCCAGCGTCATGAGCGAAAGGCGCGTCAGCCAAGGGATGAGAGGAGGCTGGTCAACGTATCCCCAGGCAAGATGCCGGGCACAGGCGAGGTAGTCGAATTCGTCGCGGAAAAAATCGTAGCGACTATTGAAGATGCAGTGCATGATGAGAAGCGCCGCGGATATTGCCAGCACAACGGCCATACCTTCGGAGAGGAAAGTACGCTTCTCGGGAGCAATGGGGGCTGTCATGCGGGCTGAGGAAGGATAACGGAAGGGGAGCCTTGGTGGCTAATGCCGGGGGGTTAAAGCAAACATCACGAGGCCCTTCTTCGCGTCCTTTGCAGCCTTCCTTTACGCCCTTTGCGGTTAAAGATTTTTCTGCGCTTCTCCGCGACCTTCTCCCAGCCCTACGCGGCTTAAGAACTCTCTGTCAACTGCGAGCTGAGCCCACCCGGCGGATCCTGTGACCTGTCACCTGCGACCTGTGACCCTGGTCCCTACTCCAGCACACTGTCGTCGAGCTTCTTCCGTCCCCAGTCAGCGGCGGCTTGCACGAAAGCGATCACGAGCGGATGGGGCTTCTTTGGTTTGGAACTGAGCTGCGGCTGGAACAGCGTCGCGATGAAGAAACGGTGCGTCGGCGACTCGATGGCGCGCGCTTCGCCTTGTGGACCACGGGCTGCGATGGGGAAGCCGGCTTCAATGGAGCACCACTCAAAGTCTGGATTCACTTCAAAATTGCAGAAGAACTCTTCTGAAATGACTTCCTGACTGTAGAACGTCTGCAGGTACGATCCCGGTCGGATGCGAATTTCCGGAACCACACCAGAGAGCTTGGGCGCGCCCGACTTACGGTCGGGTACGGCGCAGGCCACCGGGTAGATGATCACGTTCTTGGAGCCGGAATTGTTCTCAGCCGTATCGGCGTCTTTCATCCCGAGTACGTTGCGAGCGCATTCGATGACGGCGTACTGGAATCCGCCGCATGTGCCGAGAAATGGCCAGTCACGCGTGCGGGCGAACTCAATCCCTTTGAGCATCCCGTCCATGCTTTTGTATGGACTGCCGGGTGAGGCCCAGAGTCCGTCAAAGGACTCGAGCGTCTTCACTGCCCCGGGCTCGGCGAGCGACGGAGTCGGCAGCCATTGGGATTCGACTTTCAGGTTGAGCTTCGAGGCAGCGTGTTGGAGCGCGTCGTTAGTTGCGTGATGAGAGCGAAACTCCGGATTAAAGTCTC
>Ga0306920_100000440_pt1 | contig 48282 bp, 54 predicted proteins | sample flu12Cox44000170_FD_204666 | JGI IMG/M metagenome (GOLD analysis project Ga0306920, IMG submission 204666) | Lab enrichment of tropical soil microbial communities from Luquillo Experimental Forest, Puerto Rico - flux4day.12C.oxic.44.000.170 (v2)... | ecosystem: Environmental > Terrestrial >... | reverse complement strand
CATACGGCAGCAGGCTTCAGCGAATGGGGCCGGGAGCTGGACGAGTGGCGAGCGCAGGGAATCGAGCGGTGGGCAGCGATCGAGCGACCGGATGGTCGCGTGGTGGATTTTCTGCTCGACCATGGCGTCGTGGTCTATCCCGTGAATCCCAAGGCGCTGGACCGAGCCCGGGATCGATTTCGACTGAGTGGGGCGAAGAGTGACGCGTTTGACGCGCGGGTGCTGGCCGACTTCCTGCGCACGGATTACCTCCACCTCCAGGCCTTGCAGCCGAGCTCGGACGTGGCCCAGGAGCTCAAACTCCTCACCGAGGACTGCCAGCGGCACATCCGCCAGCAGACCCGCCTCGTCAACCAGCTGACGACCACGCTGAAGGCGTACTACCCGCGGGCGCTCGAGGTCGCGGAGTTGACGACGGCCCTGGCGCGGGAGTTCCTCCAAGCCTATCCGACACCGGACGCCTTGACCGCGCTGACCACACGCCAGTGGCAACGGTGGGCGCACGGCCGGCGGTTGAGCGAGGCCCGCATCGGTGCCCTCTGGGCTGTCCTCCAGCAGCCCCAGTTGCCCGTGCCCGCCCACGTGGTGCGAGCCAAGGCGCGGTTGATGCTGAGCCTGGTAGAGCAGGTGACTCCCGTCGTCGCTGCCGTCGCCCAATATCGGAAAGCGATCGACGATTTTTTCGCGAGCATGCCGGCGGCGCAGTGGGCGCGGACCCTCCCGATCGGTAAGCACGGGATCACCGCGCCGACCCTCTGGGCCCGTCTTGGAGACGCCCCCGGACGGTGGGAGTCGTTTCGACACCTGCAGGCGCAGGCCGGCACCGTGCCCGTGACGAAACGGAGCGGCAAGCAACGCAGCGTCCACTTCCGCTTCGCCTGCGACAAGTCGTTGCGGCACGTGGTCGACCAGGTGGCCTTCCTCTCGCTGCTCTCCAGCGCCTGGGCCCGCGCGTACTACGACCAGCAACGGGCGCGGGGCCACGCGCATCACCAGGCGCTCCGGGCGGTGGGGGCGAAATGGTTGAAGATCATCTTCGTCATGTGGCACCGCCAGGTCCCGTACGACGAGCCGTACCACTTGGCGACCATGGCGCGCCAGCAGCTGCGGCAGCGTCAGCAACAAATCGCTTGACATGCACCAGAGAAAGTCTCGGCGGCGAGCGCTGCGTAGAGGAGGCCGCCGGTCACGCCACCGAGGAATGCTCGCCGCTCCATCATTCGATCACCTCGCCCGCCCCAGCAACGACGGCGGACCGTCAGGCCGAGGGCCTGGCGGTCTTGAGGTTGATGACCAGCTCAAACTTGGTGGGTTGCTCTATCGGCATTTCGGCCGGGTCGGCGCCCTCCAGAATCCGGTCGACGAAACCAGGAGCGCGGCGCCAGAGATCCTCGTACATAGCAAATCCCATTTCCACCGGATCGACGCCGGAGGCGATCACGATCGGTGTAGTCTTGGTGGCATTCTTCGCCGCCTGGATGGCCGTCGTACCGGAGGTCACGATGACTTCGACCTTCAGCGCGAGCAGTTCCGCCACCACCCCGGGAAGCCGATCGGCGTGGCCATCCGCAGAGCGAAACTCGATCATGCTGTCTGTTTCGACGTAGCCACGCTCACGCAAGCCTTCACGAACGCGTCCAAGAATGCGCGGCTGGCGGCGGTCGCCCCCTCGTGGCCCCCGTCCCGATGACGTAATCTGGCAGACTCAGACGCTATCCGCCCCAGGAGCCCGGACGGTGTAGCGCATCCCCGGCATCGGTGCGGCGGCCTGACTACTGCACCGAGATGACCTTGGCGGTCGCCGTAGCGTCGAAGAGGAGGGTCGACGGCCACGTCGGCCAGAAGACACCCAAGGCTGCCGGCACATTCGGATCGCCGCGTTCCGCGAACGCGCCCAGGCTCTTCATCATCGCGTCGGACAGCTCCAGGCGGCCCGGCCGGTTGGCGGTGGAGTTTGCGATGTTCGAGAACAGTGACGGGCCGAAATTGCCGAAGATGAAGGGCAGGTCGAACGCGTGGGCGGCGCCGTAGATGTCGTTGAATGGCGCCGGCTCTTCATCCCAGTCGAACCGGTAGTACCAGACGTCCACCTGCTGCGCGCTCAGCGCATTCAGGACGTTGTCGCGGCTCGGGATGAAGAAGATGCTGTTCAGCAGGTCGGTGCGCGCGTTGAAGCCGGTGCCCGGGGTCGTCACCGGCAGGTAGAACGCCGGGATCCATTGCTCGATCGTGATCTGTGGTGCGGCGTCTGGATCGTAGTTGAACTGGATCGAGAAGAGCTGAGCGTCGCTCACGAGCCGGCCGCTCGGGCCGCCGAGCAGCGTGAGAAAGGTTGGGAACAGCTTGGCTTCGTCGCGTGCGTTCCCCGCAAGAACGGGCACCCGGAGGTAATTCCCCGCCTGGATGGCGGCAATGGGGTCCAGGGGCAACACCGTGCCTTCGGGAATCGGACCGGAGCCCGCAAGCCCCAGCGGCGCGAGCTTGGTCAACAGGGTGGAGAACAGTGTGGCCGGGCTCTTCGCGCGCAGGTACTCGGCAATCTGCGCGGGCGTCTGGCTCGCCACGTAGGCCTGGGCTGACGCTAGGTCGGTGGCCAGACCGTCGGCGATGACCAGGTTGAGGAGAAGCGCATTGCCCTGCGCGAGGTAGACCGTTGCCGGAAGGAGCGTCGGGATCCGCCCCGGTGGCAGGTTCGTGGACAACGATATCCCGCCGCTGAGGGGCACCGCACCGTGGACGAGCCGCGGACGGGCGTTGACCACCAGCGGCGAGGTCAGCAGCGCGTAGACGTTGATCGCTCCCGCCGACTGGCCCATCAAGGTCACCCGGGCTGGATTGCCGCCGAAGGAGACGATGTTGCGGTTGACGAATTGCAGCGCCTTGATGATGTCAAGCAGCGCGAAGTTGCCGGAGTCCTCGTCGGCGTCCATGCCCGTCTTCAGTTGCGGCAGGTTGAAGAAGCCGAAGATGCCGAGGCGGTAGTTCACCGTCACGACGACCGCGTTCGCCGCCTTCGCGAGCGCGGCGCCGTCGTAGACCGGATCGGCGGTGTAGCCGGAGACGTCGCTGCCCCCGTGAATGAAGACGATCACCGGCAGACCACCTTGGCGCGTCGCCGGGCGCCAAATGTTCAAGTACAGGCAATCCTCGCTGCCCACCGCCTGGTTCAACGTCGTGGCGATCGTCAGGTCGTAGCGGTTGTTGGCGCCGGGCCCGTAGATGCGCCCGTACTGCGCGCAGGCATTGCCGAACTGCTGGGTCGCTTTCGGCGACGCCCAGGCATCGGGATCCACGGGCGCTTTCCAGCGCAGCGCCCCGATCGGCGGCTTCGCGAACGGCACGCCCTTCCATGCGTAGGTGCCGGTAGCGGCCGAGTCGTCGATGCCGATCACGGTGCCGAACCGGATGCGCTGCTCGACGGGCGACGGACCGCCACCGGCCCAGACGGGGGTCTGTAAGGCGAACGCAATGCAAGCGGCTGCGAGCCACGGGGCGCGCGTCATCGTCTTGCCTCCTCTTCTCGTGCGAGGGCACGGTACGGCGGCTGCCGCGGGCTGCTCATCGGGGCCACGGAGCAACCGGGTCGCATCCATGTAGGACCCCTTCTTCCAGACTGGCGCGAGTCTAGCAGAGGCAGGGTAGCGCCACTTGCCCAATTGACCTCTTGGGGTGTCCTTGGCTACTGTCGCTCCGACTTCGAGAGACCCTACCTGACCGACTCGGAGGGCTGGTGCATGAGTCATGGGCGGGACAGTCTCTTCCGCCAGTTTGTCGGCCTGAATCTCGCCCTAGGTGTCCTTGTGGCGACCTCCCCCGCATGGGCTTGGGGCGATCTCGGCCACAAAATCATCTGCCAGATTGCCTTCCAGGAACTCAACGACACCGCCCGCAATGAGGTGAGCCGATTGATTGCCCTGGACGGGACGTTCGACTCCTTCACGGACGCGTGTACCTGGCCCGATCATCCCCGGAAGCGGGCCGAAGAACACTTCGTCAATGTGCCTAGATCGTTGCAGACGATCACCACGACCGGATGCCACGGCGTCCCGAAGTGTCTCTTCACCGCCATCCCGGCCGACCTGGAAGTCCTGCGGACGTCCAACGACGACGCGGCCAAGCTCGCATCGCTCAAGTTCCTCGGGCACTGGATCGGGGACATCCATCAGCCTCTTCACATCTCATTCGCGGACGATCGGGGCGGCAACTTCATTCGGGAGAGCGGCCCGTGCGTGAATAGCCTCCACACGGTCCGGGACACCTGCATCATCGAGAAGAAGCTCGGAACTGACCCGCAGACCATCGCGCGGGATCTACTGGACGGCCTACCCGATAGCGACCGGGCGGCCTGGGTCGCCGTCCCGATCGCGGGCTGGCGAACGAGTCCTTCCAGGTCACGCGGCGGAAGTCGGTGCAGTATTGCGTCCGGGTCGGGGCGAAATGCTTCTATCAGCAGGGGAACGAGATCTTCTCAGAAGGCGAGAACGAGAAGGTGGTCATCGTGGATGCCGCATATCTGGAACAGCACGTCCCATTCGTCCGGGATCGGCTGAAACGCGCGGGCATCCGGTTAGCGGACATGCTGAACAGAACGCTGGGACAGTAGGCGAGTCCGAGATGGGACACGGGATCATCCAATCTGCGGGTCTCAGCATCGAGATGAGGACGGAAGCGTGGCGAACTTATGGAGCCCGAGGAGGCGGCCTCTAGAGGGCGGCCCTTCCTCCTCGGGCAATCGCCGGGCGCGGCCGTGGCACCCGGTTGGCGTGAGTCTACATCTTGTGGTCAGCCTTGAGACACTCGCTCATGAACGCCTTCCGGTCGTCGCCCTTGAGAGACTTGGCGCTCGCGTTGGCGTTGCACTTCCACGAAGGGGAGGTTTCGCTCGCGCTTGCGGGAACCGGTTCGGGCTGGAGCCTTGGCGTCTCTGGTGCAAAATTCACGATTACAAGGAAGAAGAAGTAGGTCCCATAGGGCTGGACCTCATTCCGCACAGCTGCCGATGTCGAGCATGTACGCAGAGTGGCGAAGTGACGCATGCGAACGGTCAGGCCCCCTCCCTCTTTGACGGTGATGACAGTCTGGGAGACCTGCGACATCCGTCGCGGGAAACTTACGGAGGGCATCGTCGACGGCAGCTGGGTCGGCCGCAGTTTGGTTCTACAGAAAGCCGGTGACAAGTCCTGACGCCGGGCGTTCAATCGCGAGCGGCCCCGCGTATACTCGGGCCCGGAGGTGAGCGGCTGATCCTGGACGCCCAGCCCACGATGTCGACGGCGACCGGATGCTTCCGGCTTACCGCGCTGTCAATCGCGCTCATCGTATGCGCGTCAGGCTGTACGAACGACACGAACTCGCTCGCCCAAGGTCCGGCGCCGCAGTCCGCTACCGCGGGGCCGCGCTTCGCCCCGAGTGGTCCGGACGCCGACGAGTTCGGCGCCAGCCAGGGCTATCCCGTCGGTGATCGCAACACGTTTTTCAGCGTGCCATTCCTGGTGGGCTCGCAGAGCCACCAGGACGAGATCTTCCCGAGCCGATCGGTTCGTCGAGGCGCGACCGCGTCATCTCTGGCGCGGGCCGCCGAGCCGGCGCTGCGCTACGAGTACCAGGGGCGCACGCTCTCCGTCGACGACTACATGGCGCGTAACCCGGCGACCGGGCTCCTGATCGCGAGAGACGACACGATTTTCGTCGAGCGCTATCAGTACGGGCGCACCGATCACGATCGGTTCACCTCCTGGTCGATGGCCAAGACGGTCACCTCGATGCTGATCGGCATCGCGATCGGCGAGGGGCGCATCCGCTCGGTGGACGATCCCGCCGCGACCTACGTGCCGGCCATCGCCGGCACCGAATACGGCCGGACGTCGCTGCGGCATCTCCTGCAGATGTCCTCCGGCGTCCGCTTCGTCGAGGAATACACCGGGGTCGACGACGTCTCGACGCTCGTTGCCGACACGTTCCAGCAGGTTGGACCCGGAGGCGTCGCTGCGGTGACGCCGTACAACGAGCGCGCGGCTGCCGTCGGCACGAAGTTCTCGTACGCGTCGGTCGAGACGGAGGTGCTGGGGCTGGTGCTGGTCGCCGCGGTCGGCCGCCCGGTCGCCGAGTACCTGCAAGACAAGATCTGGCAGCCGATCGGCGCCGAGGCCGACGCCACCTGGATCATCGACCGCTCGGGGCAGGAGGTGACATACTGCTGCTTCAACGCGGTCCTGCGTGACTACGCGCGACTCGGCTTGTTGCTCGCCCACGACGGAAACTGGCGCGGGCGGCAGATCGTGCCGGCGGCGTGGGTGAAGGACGCGACCAGCGTCCGCGCCGACCAGCCGCACCTGCGGCCGCGTACTGCGACGCCGTTCTTCGGTTACGGCTACCAGACCTGGATCTTTCCGGAGGAGCGCCGGATGTTCGCGCTCCTCGGCGTGCGAGGCCAGGCGATCTACGTCGACCCGGGAAGCCGGCTCGTGCTGGTGACCACGGCCGTGCGCAAGCTGCCGCGGGACCCGGGCGGCGCCGAGACGGTGGCGCTCTGGCGCGGCGTCACGCGCGATCTCGGCCGCTGACGGAATGCCGTCCGCTTACCGCGCCGAGGTCATCGAAAGCTGCTGCGCCCCGCCTACCTGAGGCATACACTCGCACGTGACGGGCGCGATCCGCGACGTCGAGCTCAAGCGCGCCGAGGACCGCGCCGTCGACGACGCCGTGCGCCTGCAGACGCGCGGGGGAGCCTCGGTGGTCACCGATGGCGAGATGCGGCGCTACGCGTATTTGGGCCGGTTCATCGACTCGATCAACGGCTTCGACAAGTTCGGCGGCTGGGCGATTCCGGTTCGCGACGATCAGGGCAACGAGGTCCTCTTCCAACGCGCCGCCCTGGTCTCGCGGCTCAAGCGGCGCCGCTGTGGCAGCGGCTCCTGAGGCGGCCGGTGTCCGAGTCTGGCAGATTACGAAGCGGTCATCGACGGTCCACCCCTTGGCCTTCGCATAGGCCTTCGCGCTGTCAATCTGCCGCTGGGTGGACCGCGCCTCCGTGTTCCGAGCGCTGTCATCGGTGCTCTTGCGCGCGTACAGGGCGGCGATCATGGTTCGGTCTCTGACCGAAACGAATACCCACGTCGTTGAATATAGCTCCCGACGATCATCATTAGGCCGTTGTTGACACGATCGATGATGTCTCCAAGCTCCATCTTCAACTCCTCACTCTGCTCGTAACCTACAAGAGAGTGTAGATATCCCTCGGCGGCCGCATCAGCGAAATAGAAGCGCGTCGATCTCATGCTGTCCCCGCGGGACAGATAGGCGCGATTGTCTCGCTTCGCCGTGACGAGGAAATGCTGAATGTACCCCTGAGAGAGTGCCTTCGGGTCGTAATGAAAAAGGACCTTGTTCCGGAGAAGCAATAGTCGCTTGCCGAGCCGATTCTTCGGTGTGGCCTCAAGGGCTACATCCACCAGTGCCCGCCATGCCTCACGGCTCCGAGGATGCAGTTGCTTCAAGACCGCCAGAAAGAAACTGTGGTCTAGAAGTTTTCGATTGGTTTGGATGAGGCTAAACAACTCGTGCAGAAGAGCAGCTACGGCTCGAAATGCGTGGAGTTGGACGCCCCCAAGGGCGCCCCACAGCCGGTTCCTGATCGAGGGGCCAGCCGGCTTCAATCCAGCCATCGAAACGTGCACGTAGACCGCGTCCTTGAGGTCGTTGTAGATCAGCGCGATCGCCACTATGAAGTTGCAAAGCTCTTGTGGGACTTCGTCATTGCCTCGAAACGCCTCGGGGTCGAAGGTCTCTAGTGGAGCGAGCATCGCGCACTCTTCGCGAAACCCTGGCATTTGAGGCGCTTCGGCTACGCGCGTCCGCCTAGGCGGCTTGGGGCATCGTCGAAGGCGACCCCTTACCGCTCGATCCCGATCGATGGGCAGAGGAACGTCAATACCTACGCCACGATACCGGGCTGGCGCTCGCGGCCTTCCGCCGCCGCCGTGAAGAGGCCCTTGCTCTCCTTGAACGGTTGACGCCCAAGCAGTGGCACCGTGGGAGCATTCACGTCACCTTGGGACGCATGACGTTCGCGGACTGGGTGGCGCTGATCGCTGCGCACGACGACAAGCATCTTAGCCAGCTGCGCCGCGCGCTCGAAGGACGTTCTTGAAAATCACCGGGAGGCGGATGGCTTCGATGGTGCGGAGCGCTCCGCTGATGACTGGCCTCCGACGAACTTCACCGGCTCCTGACCCTTGAGGGCGCTGGGCGTGATCGCCCAGGTGCCGGCGCAGCCCGCCGTGGCGACCCGGCCCGCTGTCTCCGCCCCCGCGAAGGGGAAGGTGAAGCCGCTCGTGATGCCACCGAGGATGCAGAAGGTCGCCTTGAACGGCGCATAGACGGCGGTACCCAGCACGCTCCCCGCTCCGTATGCCACGTCCTGAGCCGCGCTATCTGCGGTCGCGGTTCCGTTGAGTCCGGCGACGGCGAGGCTGGCGGTGAGGGCGATGATGATCGAGCGTTTCATGGTTCGTCCCTCCTGCTAGCGCGTCTCCTACGACCAGTGGCTATGACTCGCGTGGGCCCGCAGTGGGCCGCCGAGAGCGGCCGCAGCGCGCGGCGTACCTGAGTGCGTACGGCGGGGGGCTGCGGCGGATCGAGAACGAACTACGGCGAAGTCCGGCGGGGCGCGGGTACTAGCCGGTGTAGCCCCGTCCGCGCATGCACGCCGCATAGGCCTCACGATAGCGCTCGTCGTGCTTCTTGTTCTCGTTCAGGCCGTAGAGCGTGCCGCCGCCCGCGCCAACGATGCCGCCGATGGCTGCACCCGTCCCGGCGCCCTTGCCACCCCCGGCGATGGCTCCGCTTGCCGCGCCGAGGACTGCGCCTGCCACTGCGCCGATCCCGGCGTCCTTGACCGTGTCAACAGTCTTGTCACGCTGTCCCGACTCTGTCGCGGCGTAATGATTGCAGGCCTCGATGGCGGCTTGCGTCGGCACGGCAGGCACCGTCGACTGGGCAGGGGCCGTCGATGCGGTCGGTGCCGTCGGGGCGACCGGTGCCCTCGACGTGACCGTCGTTGCTGGCGCGGTGGATGCCCTTGGCGCGGCTGGTGTCGCTGCCGAGTCAGTGGCGCGTGACGCGGTGCGGGCCGGGCTCGAGCTCACCTCGGCCGCCTTCTTGTCGGTGTCCTTTCCACTCCAGTTCGCCACGACGAGACCTGTCGCGAGCGCCGTCGCTCCGACCAGTGCCAGCGCAAGACTCGTCATCTTCCAGGGATTTTTCCAACTGTCGTTCAACATTTCGACAGCCCTCCTCTGATCAGATCGTTCGCCAGCCACACGATCACGCATCTTGACTGGTCGACGATAGAACTGGCCTTGTATTCAGAGCAGGAACTGTGCCGGTGCGCCCGAAACCCCATCTACGTAGATTTCGAGGTCCGAGCAGGGGTCGGAAACGGAGACGGAACGGTAAGTCTTACCTTGAGCGTGTAACTTTTTCTGCCTCGAGCACGAGGATCCGCTCGAAAGCGTGGATGCCAGCTAGGCCAGGTGCAGCGTGCCGCCGCTCATCACTACCTCGTCATCTCGGGTGACGTCGAAACGGAAGGTTCCATCGCCCGAAGGCGATGCGAGGTGGACGGCGAGGCAGGAAGGTAGGGCACCATGCCGGTGAAGCGCCCGCTGATCCGCCGGACCGCGCGCGGATCTACGCTCGCGTGCCGCAGGACGTACGAGACGGCGAGGGCGAGCGTCGCGGTGCCGTGAAGGATGATGCCGGGAAGGCCGGCGGGGCGAGCGACGGCGATGTCGGTATGGATCGACTGACCGCGATTTGATAGCGTGCATGTGTCCAACACCCGCATATCTACTGATCACGTTCCGGACTCGGCGATCACGGCATACCTGCGGGCCGCTTACATCGCGCCGAACGTCGACCAACCGATTGATCCCGAAGGTGAAATGCTAAGATAAGGACGGCCATGGCGGACAGCAACCAGCTGCGGCAGCTCGTCGCGTACAACCAGTGGGCGAACGACAAGATTCTGACGGCGATCGACGGGATGATGGCGGAGGAGCTCGCCAGGCCGGTCGACGCGTACTTCGGCACTATCGCCGGCAACTTGCACCACGTGCTCTGGGCGACGCGGATCTGGCTCGCCCGTTGGAAAGGCGAGACGCCGCCAGGACGCACCGATCCGATCAAGGGCTCTTGGCGCGAGGCCTACGCCGAGACCCACGCAGACTTCCGCGCGTTCGTCGAGCCGTTGACCGATGCGAGCGCCGATCGCGTAGTCGCCTACAAGGACACCAAGGGCAACCCGTACGAGATGGTGCTCGCGCAGCTCTCACGCACGTGGTCAACCACGGGACGCACCACCGCGCGGAGACGGGGATGCTGCTCGAGCGGATCGGCCGCTCGCCCGGCGACATGGACTACGTGTACTACTGTCTCGGGCGATAGCTCACCCGCGCCGCTTCTGCTGTGAGAAGCGGTTAAGGTGAATCGAGGCGCTGATGCATTCAGCTGGACGCTCTTCGCTTCTCCGCCGTCCGCTGATCACCGATCACGATTACTACTACTACATGAACATGTCGTCGGGTGACTGCTCAGTGAAAATGGGCCCGGCCGCGACGCGGCTGACCCGCGAAACACTTGGGCTGCTGCCCGAGCAGCGGGGCGGAGGTTTTACGGGGCGCTCGCCGCGGACGGGCCAGTCGGCCGTGCCGACCTGGAGGGCCCGTGAGGGCGGGAGGACCTCACGGCGCGGGATTGCACTACACCCCGCGCCGTCGCGGAGCGCGGCCGACCTCAAGGTCGGAGTTCGGGCTCCACGTCGACGGCCTGCCGGGGCTGCGTGCGCGTGAGGGTCGCCGTCGTCGCGGCATCATCCGCGTGAGCGTGACGACAATCGTGGGCTGACGCTCGGGCGCCTCGGGGGCGCGGCGGGCACTGGGCGTTTTGGCGCAGCGACGTTTTGGCGCAACGAATGGTAGCCTGAGGGTTGCCGTCCACTAGATCTTCGTGCCTACGTTTCGGTTGACAAGTACTTCCGAGATCGTCAACTCTAGGCGGCCGATTGTTTTAGAGAGGACAAGGCTTCAGCACGTTTGGAGCGTACTGATGTTGCCCTCTAGGTGGAACCGACGAGGGCACACATTTCGAGAGCGGAGCATTGAGAGTTGACGATCGTTGCCAGCGTGAAGGTCTACGATGGGGTGGTGCTCGGTGCCGACAGCGTAACCCAGATCAGCGCCCCGACCCCGCAGGGGATTCAGCTTGTAAAATCGTACAGGCACGCCAATAAGCTGTTCCATCTCGACGAGCTACCGATCGGCGCAATGACATACGGCGCGGGCAACATCGGGAGCCGGACCATCGAGAGCTATGTCGGGCAATTCTCAGCAATGGAACGGCAGGCCGCCTCAGCCGACAATAATGTTCAGGCAGTCGCCACTCGACTCCTAGCGTTCCTGAGAACAGCCTACGATGGGCAGTTTGGTGCAATACCAGAAGGGGAGAGGCCAGCACTCGGAATGTTCCTCGCCGGGTATTCGCCGGGGAACGCGCTCGCAGAAGAGTGGGAGTTCGTGCTCCCTAACGATGCAGTCCCTAGGGCTGCTCGGCCCATTACGCACTTTGGAGCCAGCTGGCGAGGGATCAGCATCCCGTTCATGCGACTCTATTTCGGCTTTGATCCACGAATCCAGGCTCGCCTCGTCGGCCTGGGCGTGCCGCAAGCGGTCATTGATCAAGTGAAGCAAGAAATGCCGAACCTTGCGATTAACTTCGACGGGATGCCGGTACAAGATGCGGTCAATTTCGTGCATTTCATCATCTCCACGACTGTCTACACGGCCGCGTTTGAGATCGGCGTGGCGTCCTGTGGGGGACCGATCGACATCGCCGTGATAAATCAACGGGGAGAGTTTAGTTGGATCGTCAGGAAAGAAATATCTGCTCCAAACCTAGGAGGCAGCTATGCGTACTAGTGGTGGTGAGATCCTCACGCAGGAAGAGCTGATGTATCAGGCTGCAGCAAACACGACATCGGTCCTGAAGATTTCGCCAGAAGTCCCTGCGTACATCCAGAGTCAAATACTGTCGATCCGGGCTTTTAACGACTCGATGGTGACAAGCAGTGATGAAGGCGCACCGGATACGAATGATGCGCTATTCGGGACTCACCTGCGCGAAGCGGCACGGGTGATTCGCGGCCTGTTGCACTGAGGCTTTGGGGCGCCCTTCCGCGTGAACGTAGCTACAACGAAATTGCTTTGCCAGATCGCCGTTACCGGTCTGGTGTTGCTATCTAGCCTGTTTGTCATTCTCTCCGGGTTCTACGACGAGGCGTATTCGAAGTGGGCCTTTGGCATGGTTGGCTTGGTGGTTGGGTATTGGCTTCGCTAGCCGCTTCAACGATCCAGACGTCGGAGGCTGAGGCCGCAGCCCACCGCTAAGTCAAACTCCGCCCGCGCCTGACGAGGAATTCAGAATCGCTCCTCTGGGGCGTGTCTGCCGTGGCTACTACCTACCGCGATGCTTCCGCCACTCGACCATGCCGGCCAATGCGACGAGACCAACGAAGATCTCCCAGGGTGTTGGCTTCACTGTTCCCGTGTCTGGCATCGTGCGTCTCCTCTCATTCCGAGAGCGCGATCGCTGCGTCGAGGTGGGCCTCGTACACGCGCCACCGGGCTTCCCACGAATCGGCACGCCGTTTGAGGTCGGGCGCTGGCGTCACGCCTCGGACCTCGACCACCTCGTAAAACTCCGCTTGCAATGCGCGCTGCTCGGCGCGGAGTGCGTCGCCCCGCGCTAACAGCGTGTAGCTCACGCCGAGGGCCAGGGCCTCCTCGTACGGGATGCCGTACTTGGCGCTGCACTCAGCCACGGAAGCTGCGAAGTCGGGGTCGAAGAACTCGGGGGTCGCGCATGTCGTCTCCTCCCTCAGCCATCGTGCTGTTCACGAAACAGATCGGCCTTCGTTTTCGCCGGCGGCGGCGTGATCCTGAGCCGACTCCGACCCGCCGGGGTCATCCCGATCTCGACGGCGAGGAGGCGAAGCGCACCGGCCGTTTCCATGGCGGCCTTGAACACTGGCGAGATGCCGGGGCCCGCCCGCCGCGTGATGGTGATGCCCTCGCGCTTGACGGCGCCGTCAAGCTCACGCCACAGCGACCAGGTCTCGACGTACATGACGAGCACCGCGCGGTCGAGCGGCGTCACGAGGCCTGCCTCCGCGAGCAACGGCCCGACCCGGTCCCATTCCGCGCGGGCCGCCTCGGTCAGATCGGGTGGAGGATCCGGCAATCCGGGCGCGATCGCCGGCTCCTGCCCGCGGAGCGGCCGCCGCGATGGATTGCCCGTGAGGACGCGAAGACTCGCGGGCATCGGTGCCGGTCCGCGGTGACTCATAGCCGATCCCCGCCGGTCGCCGTCGAGATCACGGCGAGAATGATCAAGAGCAGGACGCTTCCCCAGAAGAACGTCGTCATTCCGCTCCTCCTTCCGGCCCGGACCCGACTAGTCAGGTTCGGGCGCAAATGCCCGGGACATGCGCGTGAAGTAAATTCCCTCCCCTGCGGTCTACTGTCAAAAGCCCTAGAGATTCGGACCCCCTTCCCCCTCCCCCGCTGTGAGGCGAGGGCGGCCGGCCGGGGGGAGGCGCAGGATCTTGGTCATGTCCTTGGTCACCCCTACGGGGTGTGACCAGGGGTGACCAATGACCAATATGACCAAGGCGACGATGTTGGACAGTTTTGGTCATTGGGCGTGTGACCAAGATGCAAAGCCGCGCCATCATGAGTCGTTGACTCCGTAGAGCTTCGTCTTTCTGGTCACGGTCCCGATGACCAAGATCCTTTCGGCTTCAAGGAGGCGATCGAGCGCCCGTCGCACGGTCTTGTCCGCCTTCTTGAGCGCCTCGACGATGGCCTTGACGGTGACGCCGGGGTGGCCTTCGGTCGCCTCGGTGGGGGGCAAGGAGGCGACGGCTTGGAAAACACCGTCGTCGATCTCAGCCAGGGGGACGTCAACGTCCGCGACCAGGCGCGTACGCTCTGGCGCCCCGGCCGGGCCCTCGGTCTCGATGTGCAGGGTGAAGGCCGGCTGCGGGGGCGCGTCCTTCGACTGGATGTCGATCCGGACCGCGCCCTGCTTGCGGCCGATAGGCTCGAAGAAGACGCTCGACTCGCCCCAGGCCCCGAGTACGAAGCTCCCGCCGATCTCCTGACTGCCGCGGCCCACGCGGAAGCCTTGGGCCTTGCGGTAGTGATGGAGCACGCGGAAAAGCACGCCGTACCGCCGTCGCAGGTCGTCGAGGGTTCCGAGGAGCGCGCCCGCCTCGGCGGCCTTGTTGAGATCGCGGTTCGTAAGCTTGCGCAGGACATCCAGGTAACAGACGGCGGGGCGGAAGTCGGCGATCTCGGCGTCGAGGCGCTTCACCATGCTGTCGACGTCGAGGGAGAAGCCGCTCCAGACCGAGAGGCGGAACCACTGATCGAGGTCCTCGCGCACGTGGCGGTCGTCGGGGTCGAGGCCGTGACCGCGGAGGAGGGCCCGGAGCCGGAGCTGCGTGCGCCGCGGCCCGTCCTCTTCCTCGACGAAGAGCACGCGGCGCCGGGTAGGCACGGCAAAGCGTCCGGCGACCGGCAGGGCGAGCGCGAGGCAGAGTGCTTCGTCGAGCGCATAATACGTTTTCCCGAGCTTCTCCTCGCCCCCGATCCAGCCGCCGCCCTCCGAGGAGAGGAGATCCTCGACGTAGGCTTCGACGGGCGGAAACTCCAGTGCGAGGAAGTCGCCGAGCCCGCGGGCAAATGGCACCTCCGCCTCGGGATTGGGCTCCGCGCTGGCGGCCGCTGGCGTGGATGCCGGTGGAGGCATCGGCCGGGGCCGATCGGGCTGCTCGATCACGTGGGCCACGAGGTCGTCGAGTTCGGCCGCCCCGAGCGGCGGCACGCACCGCACGGCGTTCTCGGCCCGGAGGGCGGCGGCAATCCCGTCCGCGGAGACGCCGCGAGCTTTGAGCGACCGCCCCAGTCGATAGACGGTGTCATTGCGCGCGCCCGCGACGATCTGCGCCGGCACCTGAAACCGATGCCCGTTGGTGTCGGCGTTCTCCGCTGGCACAGCCGGCAGGTGGCGAAGGATCTCTCTCAGCGCGACGCGCCGGTCGGGATGGAACTGCGTGATGACGACCTCCCGCGGCGGGTCGTACTTGAAATTTTTCGTGCCGGGCACGCGCAGGACGCGGGCGGGTTCGGCGACCGTGCGGTCGGCATGCAGTGCCCGGGCGAGGCCCAGGAGTCCGCGCACGAGATCGGGATCGCCGACGGCAATCCGCTCGCGGAGCAGCCAGTAGAGATGGGCCCCACCGCCCGAGAGGAGCGCGATGCTGGGCGGGATCGCGAAGGCCATGGCCAGCTCGCGCGCCTCATCCTCCGGGACTGTTTTGAAATCGATGTCCACCCAGAGCGCGCCCACGGTCAGGCAATTCTCCAGCTTGCCGCTGGCGCCCTTGCGGTCGGCGACGCCGAAAAAGATGTTGGCGCTCGCATGCTGCGTGAGGAAGCCTTCGCGCCACGCCCCGTTGCCGACATCGGAAAAGGTTACTCCCACGACGCGACCGTCGGGCGCGAGAGCGCGCAGTTCGATCTTGCCCTTGGCGCCCTCGAACAGGGGCCGCAGGAAATCCTCACGCGACACCGCCAGCGGACTCACGCGGCACTCGTCAGGAGCTGCTCGGCGAGATCGGACAGGAGCGACGGGGGGTAGCTCGCCCAGCACGCGGGGCAGATCGCGTACACGATGGGCGCACCCCCGCTTGCCGGGATGAACGCACCGATCACGCCGATCTCATCCGCGTGGCAGAGGAGACAACCCCCCGCCGCGACCATCAGAACGGCACCTCGCCGTCTGCGGTCGCCCGAGGTTCCGGCGGCGCTGTGGCGAGGGTGACGCCCTTCGGGAGGAACACCTTGAAGTCGTGGTAGCTCGTACCCGTCGGGCCCCTGGCCCGCCCCTGGTACACAATTTTGATGCGGGTACCGGGCGCAAGCGGGCCACACCGGCGCTGCAGCACCGCAGGGAACGCCAGCTTCTTGGTCGCCCCGTCCTGCTCGAGCAACCCGGCCGGATACTTGCCGGCATTGTCGACACCCCGCCAGATACCGATTACTTCCTCGCCCACGGCGAGATCACCCCACTTGATGTCAATGCTGCCGCCGAGCTCGGGTCCCCACTCCTCGGTGGTCATGCCGCGCCCCCGTCGAAGGGTAGCGACTGCTGCCCCGTCGCCTCGGCCTCGCGGTAGTGCAGGCGCCAGACTCTGCGGCCGCCCGGTCGACGCGGCGCGGTCTGCCGACGCCTGCGCGGCGCGGCCCGTACGACTCCTTGCTTCTCTGTGATCATGTGCGATACGTTCATGGGTGATTCCTCCTATGCCCCGCTACGGCGTCCAAGGCCGGGCGGGGCAGCTCTTTCCCCGCCATAGGGGCGATGTGTGGTGAGGGGCGCACAGGGTCGACGGTTTCCTCGCTGACGGCGCCCATGCGCAGCGAGATCCAGCAGGGACAGTGCGCACCCGCATCGCCCGCGCAGGCGAGGCAGGCCGCACAGGTGGGACAGGCGGGCCGTGACGGGCGCGAGATCCCCGCGCACGCCGCAGAGGGTGCCCACAATCACGACGCGACCTCCTGTGCCTCGCCGGCCAGCGCCCGAGCGAGGAGCACGTCGGCCAGAGCCGACGCGACCGCCTCACGGTCCTCGTCGCGGAGCGCGAGCGCCGGGCGCCCCTCGATAACTGCCTCGTCGGCCGGCCGTCGGGCTCGGCGGGCGCGCGTCGAGCGTCTCGTACCAGTCTCGACGTCTGCCGTCACGGCGCTTCGTCTCCACCGCGGATCGGCCCGCGGCGGCCGCGAACGGGGCGAAGCGGGACGACGGCGGGAGACGGGAGTGTCACGCGACGGAGAATCACGGCCATGACCTCCCGAATGACGCGCGGATCGCTTGTCGCGAGGATCGGCGACGTTGGTCTGCCCTCGCGGCCTTCCGAAAGCGTCAGGAACAGTGCCATGGCCTCTCCGATCTCCGAGGGGATCTTGTGCCCCTCGTCGAATACGAGGCGAACGGCGTTTACAAATCGGCCCAGCGGCGGATTCGGGAGTGTCGGAAGACCGGGGGGTTACGCGCGTGTTTTTGCGGCCAAGTCGTTTACAGTTTCAGGCCCTTCTTCTTCAGCCGGTATATGAGCACACGAATCGTACTGGGATTCAGGTTGAGATGCGCGGCGGCCTGCGCGGTAGTCTTCCCAGCCCGGAGCAGGTCGTAGAGCCGGCGCTCTTGCTTCGAAGGCCGCCGTTTGCGGAGAGTGGCCGGTGGCGTCGGGCGGTACTCGGACATGGCTTCGACACGGTCGTGATCCTCCCCCAGCGCGGCGCGGTCATGCTGGGAAAGTCGGCGGCGCGGCCCCGACGTCCCATCGTCGCCGAGGATGGCCTGCTCGGTCAGTCGCCGGGCGCGTTGGACTAGCCAGCGGATCGCCTGGGGGAGATCCAAATCCAAAGGCACGACGTGTTCGGCGCGGCGGCCCCGAGAATCCTTCACCCACCGGCGACCGAGGCGGATACGTCCCGGCGTCTCGCGTTCCTTGGCGGCGTCAAGTAGGGCTGACGCAAACAACAGACGCACGTAGCGGTCTCGCTCCGAGAGCCCGCGGAGCGCCTCCCGAACGGCAGGCCGTTTGAAACGGATCGATGGCAGCGAGGCCGCGATACGTCGGGCTGCCGCGTGGCGCCGCTTGGATGTGGACCCCGGAGACAGCAGGATTACGTAGGGATTACGCGACTCCCGAAAGAACGCGCGCACCAACTCCCCGATCTCCGCCTGGAACCGCTGGGCGGCGCGCTTCGGTGCGTCGAGCTGCTCCTGGACCCGCTGGGACTCCGCGCGTACCTGATCGAGGAGCCTCTGGACCCGCTGGGACTCCGCGTGCACCTTATCGCGCAGCTCGTCGGCGGCCCGGCGCCAGGCCGTATCCTCCTTCGGCTGGTCCGGGAATCGGCTGAGTGCGCGGAGCACCGCCGTGCGGTCCAGCGGTTTGCGCGCGCTCGCCACTCGGCGCGTCTTCGGCTGACCGCGGCGTTTCGGCGGTATCGCCCCTCCTGTAGCGGCGCTCGAAGGAGATCGCGGGCCAGACCGTCGGGAACGGCTGTTCGGGCTGCAGACCCTAGGCCCGCAAGGTGATACTACGCGGCGAGCGCCTCCCCGACCAGGGTGAACTCGCCCAGGTCGGATAACTCCAACGAATGTGGTGGCCCCAACGGGATTCGAACCCGTGTTTCAGTCACAGCCGGCTTCTTGCTCATGACGTTCCCCACCTTCAGCCAAGCCTGATGTACTCCCTCAGGAACGCGTGTCGCGATGCGTAACCTTGATGGATTTGTCTGTATACGACTCGGTTCCCCGAGAGTTCCCCGAGACTTGACCTGAAATCCTACCGTCCACCCGACATACGAAACCCCCGAGACCTGAATGATCTCGGGGGTTTCGAGTGGTTGCGGGGGTCGGATTTGAACCGACGACCTTTGGGTTATGAGCCCAACGAGCTACCGGGCTGCTCCACCCCGCGGTGACGAATCACAATGTAACGGAGGGGCGACAGGCTGTCAACTGGATCGACGGTCGCGTGAAGGGTTAGTGACGCGGAACCCAAAGACCAAGGCCCCCGTCACCCTGCCCTCCCCCAAGAGGGGAGAGGGAGAAGCTAGAGCGGCTTGCAGCCGGGGCGGTCGTAGCGGTGGAATTCGCCGCGCGCGTTGATGGCCACGCGGATGCTTGGCTCCGTCCCGGTAGGCTCGAGGTGGTGCCAGCGGTTCTTGGGACCGAAGACGAAGTCACCCGCGCGAGCGCGGATGGGCTGGGGCTCGTCCTCGATGTACCAGGTGATCTCGCCCTGCAGCACCACCCACCATTCGTCGTGCAGATGGTAGTGCGTGTCGTTGGGCTGGCCCGGTAGATGGCAGATGATGAAGGCCTGGATGTCGTCCGTCAGTACTACCGCCTCTGACCAAGGTGGCGCGCCCTTCGTCGCCTTGAGCTCCCTCACGCGAGCGTGAAGCTTGCCGATCTCCAGCAGGGGCACGCGGTCGGCCATGCCGGGTCTCCTTGGACGGTCAGGCGCGGCGGGAGCGGGTCACGCGATCGGTCTTGCCGGGCTCGTAGCGCCCCGTCCACAGCAAGCTCAGGAGCACGCGCCAGGCGCCGCGCGTGGCCAGGAGCCAGTAGGTCTGACAGCGGAAGGTGCCGAAGAACTTCTCGCGCAAGCTCTTCCGGCGCAGATCGACGGGACGCGGCAGATAGGGCCGCAGCTCTTCGACCAGGCTCTGAGTGGCGATGCCGCCCACCCACACAGTGAGGATGAGGGAAAGGGTGGGGGCGCCGATGGCCACGTAGAAGAGCCATGGATGACGATCGCGGTAGGTATAGGCGAGCCACCATCCGATATAACCCATGGCGGGATAGACGAGGGCGGCCACGGGCCACTCCACCACCTTGTTGCCCACGTGGCGCAGGAGCTGGGCGAGATTGAAGGCGGTACGACGCTGGGCGAAGATCTGCCGCAGGAAGGGAATGTCGTCCAGCACGCCCAAGTACCAGCGCGCGTTCTGCCGCACCATTTTCTCTGGCGTCTCGGGCAGATCGGTCAGCTCCACCATAGGTAAGGCACGGATCAAGATGCCGCGCGCGCCCAGCGTGTAGCCGAGGGTGGAGTCCTCGGTCGCCCCCGAAGTCGGAAAGCCGCCCACCTCCTGCATCACGTCGAGGCGTACGAACTGGTTGTGGCCGAGGCAGATCTGCGAGCGCCGGAAGCAGAGCTCGAAGGCCGGGCGGAGGGCGCGCCCCAGCCGCGGGAAGCGCGCGGCGAAGGTGCCGAAGAGCTGCACGCGCTTCACCTCGTTGATGAGGCGGGCCATCGATACGCGGATGAAGATCGACGACTGCTGGATCGCGCAGATCTTGCCGCGGATGTCGAGCCGGTCGTAGTTGCCCAGCGACAGCGTAATGCCCTGGTATGCGCGGCTGGCGTCGCCCGCCAGCTCGCGCTCGGCGATCCAGCGGTAGGTGTCGGGATCGGGGATGGAGTCCGCGTCGCTCACCCCCACGAACACGCGCGTGGGATCGTAGTCGTCGCCCAGCACCTCGCGGAGCGCCTCCGGGCGCAGTGCCCAGTTGAGTTGCTGCGCCTTGCGCCCCTGCCCCGGCATGAGGAAGTGAGTGAGCCGCTTCTGCTGATAGGGTGGCAGTGTCTCCTGCAGCCGGCGCACGAGCTCTCCCGTGCTGACGCCCATCTCGGGATGCGGGTGGCGCTCCTCCTCCTCCTTGGTCACCACCACCACGTGAAGCCCCGGGTGCGGATAGCGCGAGGCGCACAACGCGCGCACCGTGCCGGCGACGTCGGGTTCCTGAAAGGCCGGGACCACGTGGAGGAACACGGGCGCCTGCGCCTCGCGCTCGATGGTCTCCTCGGTGGGCAGGGTGGCCCGACGCGCATAGGCCTGGCGCACGAAGCGCACGGTGGTGAGCATGCCGCGCCAGTCGAGGCCCAGCTTGAACGAAGCGCGGATGTTCAAGAAGAGCGCCATCACGAACAAGACGGGCAGGATCGTCTCGAGCGTCGGCACTAGCGGCTCCCCGAGGCGGGCGGCAGCTTGTACACCCGCTCGCCGGGTTTCACCAGGCCGAGCTTCTCGCGGGCGATCTGTTCGATGTATTCAGGGTCGGTACGGAGGCGATCCACCTCTGCCGTGAGCCGCGCGGTGTCGGCGCGCAGCGCCCCCACCTCGCGCTCTAGGATCTCCACCTCTTTTTTGAGCGCCCACACGCGGGTGAGGCTCTGGCAGCCGTAGGCGGCCAGCGAGATGGCCAGCACGGCGAGGACGGCCGTGCGCAGGAGGCGCCGGGAGCGCAGGCTCAACGCTCGCGGCTCCCGAAGGCGGCGCGCCCCGGCCACACCGCGGAGGGTCCCAGCTCCTCCTCGATACGCAGGAGCTGATTGTACTTGGCCGTGCGCTCGCCGCGCGAAAGCGAGCCCGTCTTGATCTGGCCCGCATTCACCGCTACCGCGAGGTCGGCGATGAACGTGTCCTCCGTCTCGCCGGATCGGTGCGAGATGACGGTGCCCCAGCCCGCTCGCTTCGCCAGCTCCACCGCCTCCAGCGTCTCTGTGAGGGTGCCGATCTGGTTCACCTTCACGAGGACGGCGTTGGCCAGATCACGCCGGATGCCCTCCTGGAGGATGGCGGGATTGGTAACGAAGAGATCATCGCCCACGAGCTGCAGGCGGCCGCCCAGCTTGCGCGTCAGCGTGCGCCAGCCGTCATGATCGTCCTCACCCAGGCCGTCCTCGACGGAACAGATGGGATAGCGCCCGAGGAGCGACTCGTACCACGTGGCCATCTCCTCGCTGGTGCGAGTGACGCGGTCGGCCTTGAGCGTGTAGCGCCCGCGCTTGCCGAACTCGCTCGCCGCCGGGTCGAGGGCCAGGAACACCTCGTCACCCGCGCGATAGCCTGCACGCTCGATGGCCCGCATGATGAAGTCCAGGGCCGCCTCGTTGCCGGGCAGGACGGGCGCAAAACCGCCCTCGTCCCCCACGCCGGTGGAGAGGCCCTTGTCCTTGAGGAGCTTCTTGAGCATGTGAAAGATCTCGACGCCTGCGCGCAGCGCCTCGCCGAAGGAGCCCATGCCCGCGGGCATGATCATGAACTCCTGGATATCGAGGCCGTTGTCGGCGTGCGCGCCGCCGTTGAGCACGTTCATCATCGGCACGGGCATGATGCGGGCGCCCGGTCCGCCCAGGTACTGGTAGAGGGGTAGGCCGCACTCGTCGGCGCCCGAGCGCGCCACGGCCAGCGACACGCCCAGCAGCGCGTTGGCGCCGAGGCCGGACTTGTTGGGGGTGCCGTCCAGCTCGAGGAGGGCGCGGTCCACCGCGGCCTGCTCCGTCGCCTCGAGGCCTTCGATCTCGGGGGCAATGGTCTCCGTCACGTTGCGGACGGCCTGACGCACGCCCTTGCCGCCGTAGCGCGCGTCATCGTCGTCGCGGAGCTCCACCGCCTCGCGCGTGCCCGTAGAGGCGCCCGACGGCACCATGGCGCGCCCGAAGGCGCCGGAGTCGAGCCACACCTCCACCTCGACGGTGGGGTTGCCGCGGGAGTCGAGGATCTCGCGCGAGTTGACCGTACGGATCTCGGACACGTCAGGCCTTTCGCTCGATGATGAAAGTTCCCAGGGCGCGCAGGGGCAAGGCGCGCTCGCCGAAGGGCGCGAGGGCGGCGTGGGCGTCGGCGACGAGCGCCTGCGCGCGACGGCGCGAGGCTTCGATGCCGTGCACGGCGGGATAAGTCGCCTTCTGCTGCGCCTGGTCCTTGCCCGCCGTCTTGCCCAGCTCCTCCGACGTCGCCGTGATGTCGAGGATGTCATCCATGATCTGAAAGGCCAGCCCGAGGCTGTCGCCCACGACGCCGAGGGCCTTGAGCTCGGCGGCGCTGGCCCCGGCAAGGATGGCGCCCGAACGGATCGAGGCACGGATGAGGGCGGCCGTCTTGTGGGTATGGATGTAGTCCACGATGGCCGCCCCCGCCACCTTGCCCTCGCACTCGATGTCGGCGACCTGTCCGCCCACCATGCCCGCGCTGCCCGCGGCATCGGCCACCTCGATGAGCATGTCGCGCAGGCGCCCCGCCTCCCCGCCCGCCGGCGAGCTGTTGGCAAGGAGTCGGAAGGCTAGGGTGAGCAGCGCGTCGCCCGCGAGGATGGCGATGGCCTCGCCAAACACCTTGTGGCTGGTGGGCACGCCGCGACGAAAGTCGTCGTTGTCCATGGCGGGCAGGTCGTCGTGGATCAGCGAGTACGTGTGGATCATCTCCACCGCGCACGCCGCGGGCATCACCGCCTCCAGGGTGCCCCCCACTGCTTCGGCCCCCGCGGCCACGAGGACGGGGCGCAGGCGCTTGCCTCCCGCGAAGACGCTGTAGCGCATCGCCTTGTGGAGCGACGCGGGCGGTGCAGATTCGCGAGGCAGGAAGCGGTCGAGGGCCCGATCGACGGCCTGGGCGCGATCGGCCATGTAGGCGGTGAGGTCGAAGCTCACCCCTGTGCGTCCTTGTCCCACTCGAAGGGTTGAGTCTTGAGCAGCCCTCCTTCGTCCTTGGTAAGGAGCTCGATGCGCTTCTCCGCCTCTTCCAGATACTTCGCACAGCGCCGCGCGAGGGCCACACCTTCCTCGAAGACCTTCAGCGAGGTCTCCAGGGGAAGCTCGCCTGCCTCGAGCTGATCCACGATCTGCTCGAGCCGCCCGAGGGCATCCTCAAACTTGATGTCGCTCATCCCGTTCCCGGACCTCGGTGACGCGGGCGCCCAGGGCGCCCCGGTGAAGAAGAATCTCGAGAGGATCACCCACCATGACCTGGGTGGCGCTGCGCACCACCTCTCCCGAGGCGAGGCGCGTCAGCCCGTAGCCGCGCGAGAGCACGGCGAGCGGCGACAGGCTCTCTAGGCGGCCCACCGCTTCCGCGAAGCGCGCTCGCGAGGTCTTGGCCTGGTGGGCGGCCGACGAGGCGAGGCGGCCCCGGAGCTGGCTCAGCAAGGTATGTGCGCTCTCCACGGCAGCCCGCGGATCGCGGGAGCGGAGCGCGCTCATGGCCAGAGCGAGGCGATGGCTCGCGTGCCGCTGGTTGGCGCGCAGGCCCAGGCGAAGCCGGCCGCGCAGCTCCTCGAGGCGGCGATGGAGATCGCGCAGCGCGCGGGTCGGCTCGGTGAGCACGCGCCGGCGCAACAGCGAGCGCACGCGCTCGCCCTGGGTGCTCACGTGGGCGCCGATGGCCTGCTTCAGGCGTCCGTCCAGATCGTCCAGCCGCCGGTGCAGATCACGCAGGCCTCGCGAGGGATCGGTGAGCACGCGCCGACGCAGGAGATAATCCACGCGCTCGCGGCGAGCTTCGACCTCCGCGGCGATGGCTTGCTTGAGCCTCGCGTAGAGATCCACCAGCGTGGCGATCACGGCGAGCTTTTCCCGCACCACGAGCTCGGCGGCCCCGGAAGGGGTGGGGGCGCGCAAGTCCGCCACGAAGTCGGCGATGGTGAAGTCGGTCTCGTGTCCTACCGCGGAGATGACGGGGACGCGGCAAGCAACCAGCGCGCGAGCCACGCGCTCGTCGTTGAAGGCCCACAGGTCCTCGATGGAGCCGCCCCCCCGGCCCACGATGATTACGTCGAGCTCGACGATGGTCTGGAGATGCGCGAGGGCCTGCACGATCTCGCCGGGCGCCTCATCCCCCTGCACGCGCACGGGAGTGATGAGGATCTGCAGGTCGCCGAAGCGGCGGCCGATGATGTTGAGCATGTCGCGGATGGCCGCGCCGGTGGGCGAGGTGACAATGCCGATCACTCGCGGATAGGCGGGGAGCGGCCGCTTGCGCCCGTCGTCGAAGAGCCCTTCCGCCTCGAGCTTTCGCTTGAGCTGCTCGAAGGCGAGCTGGAGCGCGCCCAGGCCCTTCGGCTCCATCATCTCCACCACGAGCTGGTACTGCCCCCGCGCCGCGTAGAGGTCAAGGCCGCCGAAGGCCATCACCTGCATGCCGTCCTCGAGCTCGAAGCGCACGCGGCGGCCGCGGCCGCGGAAGAGCACGGCGGAGATCTGTGCGCCCTCGTCCTTCAGAGTGAAGTACGCGTGTCCCGATCCCGGCATGCGTAGGTTGGAGATCTCCCCCTCGACCCAGAACATGGGGAAGTGCTCCTCGAGGGCCGCCTTGATCGAGGCGGTCAGCTCGGAGACGGTATAGACCTTCCGCTCCACCTCACGCACCGAGCTGGCGGGCGGTGCCGCGCAGCGTGTTCTTCATGAGCATGGCGATGGTCATGGGGCCGACGCCGCCGGGCACAGGGGTGATGGCGCGGGCGCGCTTGGAGGCGGACTCGAAGTCCACGTCGCCCGCGAGCTTGCCCGTGTCGAGGCGGTTCACGCCCACGTCGATGACCACGGCGCCTTCCTTGATCATGCCGCCCGTGATGAAGCGCGGGCGGCCCGCGGCCACACAGAGAATGTCGGCGCGGCGGCAATGCGCTCCCAGGTCACGCGTGCGGGTGTGGCACATGGTCACGGTGGCGTTGCGCGCGAGGAGGAGCTGAGCGAGCGGCTTGCCCACGAGCCGCGACCGGCCCACCACCACCGCTTCCGTGCCCTCGATGGCGATGCCGTAGTAGTCCAGGATCTCGAGACAGCCGGCGGGCGTGCACGGCACCGCGGAAGGCTTGCCTCCGAGCAGATTGCCGAGGCTCATGGGATGCAGGCCGTCCGCGTCCTTCGCGGGCGCGATGGCCGCCACCGCCTGGTCCTCGTCCATGCCCTTGGGCAGCGGGAGCTGGAGGAGGATGCCGTGGATCGTCGGATCCGCGTTGATCCCACCGATCGTCTCCAGCAGCTCGGCCTGGGAGCAGCCGCCGGGGAAGAGGAAGTCGCGTGCCGCGATGCCTACCTCGTCGGCCGCGCGCTTCTTGTTGCGCACGTAGATCTGGGAGGCGGGATCGTCGCCGACCAGGATCACGGCGAGGGTCGGCTGGACCTTGGTTCTCTCGTGAAGGGCGGCCACACCGGCCTTGACCTCGGCCAGGACCTTCGCCGCGACTTCCTTCCCCGAGAGTATCTGCACCGTGCTCAGTCGGGGAGAGGGACGCGCAGACGCTCGATGGACAGCCCTCGCCCCGTGTCGGGGTCTATGCGGATCAGCGCGCCGTGGAGCGCGACCGGGCCCTTGGCGGGCTCGAAGCGATTCGGCATCTGGGAGATGAAGCGCTGGACGGCAGCGTCCTTGTCGACGCCGATGACGGAGTCGGTGGGACCCGTCATCCCGAGGTCGGTGATGTACGCCGTGCCCTGGGGCAGAACGCGCTCGTCCGCCGTCTGCACGTGGCGATGCGTCCCCACCACCGCGCTCACTCGGCCATCGAGATACCAGCCCAAGGCCTGCGATTCGCTGGTCGCCTCGCAGTGCATGTCCACCACCACGATGGGTGTCTCCGCCTTGAGGCGCGCGATCTCCTCGTCGGCCTTCTTGAACGGACAATCGAGCGAGGGCAGGAAGACGCGGCCCATGAGGTTGAGCACGCCCACCTTGTGCGGCCCCGCCTTGACCACGATGGAGCCGGCCCCGGGCGTGCCCTCGGGGTAGTTGGCAGGCCGCAGAAGGAGATTCTCCTTCACGATGTACTCGATGATCTCCTTCTTATCCCAGATGTGATTGCCCGAGGTCATGACATCCACGCCCTGCTCGAGGAAGGCCCGCGCGATGAGGGGCGTCACCCCGAAGCCCGCGGCGGAATTCTCCACGTTGACGATGGCGACGTCCACCTCGTACCGCTTGCGCAGCGGCGGCAGGAGCGCCTGCACCGCCTTGCGGCCCGGCTCGCCGAAGACGTCGCCCACGCAAATGACGGTCAGCGCTTTCGTCATCTGGACGGGCTCTGGGAGGGAGCGGCGCCGCTCCTCCCCCAGACCCCCCCGCCGCATTCGTCAAACAATGAGCCGGCCATCACTTGGCCACTTCCACCGCGCGCGTCTCGCGGATCACGATGACCTTGATGTGCCCGGGATACTGCATCTCGGCCTCGATGCGCTTGGAAATGTCCTTGGCGAGCTGGTGCGCGTCGAGGTCGGAGATCTGCTCCGCCTTGGTCATGATGCGGAGCTCGCGCCCGGCCTGAATCGCGTAGCACATCTCCACGCCCTTGTAGGACATGGCGATCTCCTCGAGTTTGGCCAGCCGCTTGATGTAGCTCTCCAGCACATCGCGCCGGGCGCCGGGCCGGGCCGCGGAGATGCCGTCGGCCGCCTCCGTGAGCACGGCCTCGATGGTCTCGGGCTCCACGTTCTCGTGGCCGCACAGGGCCGCATTGATCACCTGGGCCGACTCGCCCCACTTCGTCAGGACCTGGAGGGAGAGCTCGGGGTGGCTGCCTTCCTGCTCGTGGGTCAGGGCCTTGCCGATGTCGTGCAGCAACCCCATGCGCTTGGCCAGCTTCACGTCCGCCTTGATCTCCGCCGCCATCATGCCGGCGAGCCACGCCACTTCCTTGGAATGCTGCAGGCAGTTCTGTCCGTAGGACGTCCGGTACTTCATCCGTCCCACCAGCTTGACGAGCTCGGCATGCAGGCCGTGTACGCCCACCTCGAAGCAGGCCTTCTCGCCTTCCTCCTTGAGGTGCTCGTCCATGTCCTTCTTGACCTTCTCCACGACCTCCTCGATACGCGCGGGATGAATGCGTCCGTCCGCGATCAGCTTCTGCAGGGCAAGGCGCGCGATTTCCCGACGATAGGGATCGTAGGCGGAAATCAGCACCGCCTCCGGGGTGTCGTCCACGATCAGGTCCACGCCCGTGTGGAGCTCGAGGGCGCGGATGTTGCGTCCTTCGCGGCCGATGATCCGCCCCTTCATGTCGTCCGAAGGCAGGTCCACGATAGAGACGGCCGTCTCCACGGTGTAGTCGGGGGCGAGGCGCTGGATGGTGGAGGCGAGGACCTCTCGCGCCTTCACTTGCGCCGTCTCCTTCGCCTCCTCCTCGAGCCGCATGCCGAGGAGCTGGGCCTCGCGACGGCTCTCCACCTCGACCTGGGCCATGAGCTGGCGCTTGGCTTCCTCCGCGGTGAGGCCAGCGATGCCCTCGAGCTTCCGGCGCTGCTCGTCCAGGGCGGAATTGAGCCGGGCCTCCGCGGCGATCATGGTCTTTTCCCGCTCCGTGAGGGAGCGGTCGCGCCCCTGTAGCTCCTGCTCGCGCCGGTCGAGCTGGTCGAGCCGGCGGGCGAGTTGCTCCTCCTGCTGGAGGACTCGACGCTCTACCCCCTGTATCTCTTTTTGCCGGGCGCGCGTCTCCTGCTCGAGGTCGCTGCGCATCTTGAGCGCCACCTCCTTGGCCTCGAGCTCGGCGTTGCGGAAGCGGGTCTCACCCTCGCGCAGCTTGGCCTCGGCGTCGGTGCGTGCCTGGTCCACGGCGCGCCGGCCCTCGTCGAGGATGCTCTTGGCGCGCGTTTCGGCGTCGCCGAGCGTGCGGGCGATGGTGAGCTTGTGCGCCAGGTAACCGATGAAGAGGGCGAGGAGAGCGACGACTGTTAAAAGTGCCAGGACGATCTTCACGTCCATCGCTATCTCCAAACCGGGGCGTGACCCCGGACCGATCGGAACTTTCAGGTGCTGCGAACGGGCGAAAACCGCTGAAAGTATAGGCTCTTCGAGGCAACAAAGTCAACGAGGAGGGGACCCCGCCTCTGCCGTGTGCCGACGGTGTTTCGAACCTGGCAAGCCAGGTGGGCGCCAAAATGGAGGGCTTCAGGCTTCCCCTCTGCTGAGGGGCTTGCGCACCACCCTCTTGAGCGGCGTCCTCTTGTGTATCGAGGTTGAAACTTTCCCCCGACATCACAGACAGCGCAGGGTGGTCTCTGTGTACTCCCGGCCCCCGGGGCCCGTCAAGGACAAAGTCCCAAGGGCCCGGGCCCGTCCGCAAGCTCCGCCGATGAACATCGCGGTATGCTGGCGCGTCACCGACCCAAGCCAGGAAGGGAGCCCATGCCGGCATCGCGACTTGTTTTCGCTGTCACCCTGTTCCTCGGCTGTCTCGGCGTCCTTCCCGCGGGCCACGCGCAACAGCCGGCCCAAGTATTCCGCATCGGGTTTCTCGGTTCCGGCAGCCCGGCGGACACGGACCCACGCCTCGATGCCTTTCGGCAAGGATTGCGTGACCGCGGTTACACGGAGGGACGAACCATCGCGATCGAGTATCGGTGGGCGCAGGGCAAGATGCAGCGCCTTCCCGCGCTCGCCGCCGAGCTCGTGGCCCTCAAGGTGGACGTGATCGTGGCGTCGGCTACCCCGGCCGCCCTCGCGGCCAAGAACGCCACCACGACCATTCCCATCGTGTTCGCCACGGGCGGCGATCCCGTGGGCCTCTGGTCGCCAGCATCGCCCGCCCCGGCGGAAACGTCACCGGCCTCTCGCTCGTCGGACTATCAACTAGGCGCTTCTGGGAGTTCCAATTCGCGGCACTTGGGCGTCCGCTTCGAGCGCGGGCTTTGCCCGCGCCATCCTTCCTGTGAGGAAGGTTCGGAAGGGGCGAAGCCCCCCTCTGAGTCTACTCAGCGTCTGGGAGCGATGGCGTCGAGGAGATCGACCATGGCCCCGATGCGCTTCGGCAGGTCACCCTCGAACTTCGACAGCTCTTCGCGCGCGCGGAAGAGCTCATCGGTGATGTAGAGGGAGGCGAGGGCGAGGGCCTTCACGGGATCTGGGCCGCGCAGCTGGCCCTCCACGCTCTTCGCCCGCTTCTCCACGTAGGCGGCGATGTCGCGGACGTGCTGGGGATCGGCCTCGCTCCGGATCGTGTACTTTTGGCCGAGGATCTCCACTTCGACGCGCTGGGGCTCGCTCATAGGTCGAGCTTCTCCATCTCTTTGAGCATGGCGTTGATCTGGCCCAGCATCTCCTTGCGCTCGTGCCGCAGCCGCTGGAGCTCGGCGCGATCCGCCTCTCCGGCCGCCAGCTTCGCCTGGAGGGACTCGCGCTCCTTGCGGAGCATGACGATGACTTCCGCCGCCCGCCTCACCGCCTTTTCCAGGTCCTCGAGTCGCTCTCCGACCGGCTCGGTCATGACACCCCTCTCACCTCGGCCGCGAAGCGGCGGCTGATTTCGGACACGATCCTGGCATGGAGCTCGTTCACTTCCCGGTCGGTCAGGGTGCGATCCGGCGCCTGGAAGATGAGACTCCAGGCGAGGCTTCGCTTGCCCGCCCCCACCTGCCCGCCCTCGTAGACGTCGAAGAGGATGAGGCGCGAGAGCAGGGGTAGCTCGAGCGAGCGGATGGCCGCCTCGATCTGTCCCGCCGTCACCTCGTCGGGCACCACCACGGCGAGATCGCGCTGAACGGCGGGGAAGCGCGGCAGCGGCTGGTAGCGGATCTCCGGCCACGGGAGAGCCAGGAGCGTGGTGAGCGAGAGCTCGGCAAGGAAGACGGGCGCGGAGAGATCGAAGGCCTCGCGCACGCCGAGCGCCACCTCGCCGAACCAGCCGACGACCCGGCTGCCCACCGCGAGGGCGGCGCCGCGCCCCTGCTCCAGATAGCGCGGGCCGTCGCCGGGCGCATAGAGGGTCGTCTCGACCTCGCGGAAGCCCGCCGCGTGCAGGGCGAGCTCCGCCGCGCCCTTGACGTCGTGCACGTCGACGCGCTCGCGCGTGGCGTGCCAGGCCCGCGGCGCGCGCTGCCCCGTCATGGCCACGGCAAGCCAGAGCTCTTCGTGGGCGGGGTGATCACCGTCCCCCTCCCGGTGGGGAGCAAAGGTATGGCCGATCTCGAAGGCGCGCACATCGGGAATTTGGTGCGTCCCGTTGAGGGCTACGATCTCGAGCAGCCCGGGCGCGAGCGAGGGCTGGAGCACGGACCGCTCGGAGGAGATGGGGTTCTGGAGCGCGATGAACTTCTCCGGCGTGTCCCATCCCATGGCCTTGAGCCGCGCCGGATCGACGAGGGCGTATGTGATGGCCTGGGACACTCCCGCCGAGGTGAGGGCGCGCGTGATCGCGCGAGTGAGGGACAGCGCGGGGGGCTGCGACACGGGCTCCCGCACCCCACCGCCGGCCAGGGCGGAGGGAACCTTGTCGTAGCCCCAGACGCGGACGATCTCCTCGACCAGATCGTCCTCCTGGGTGATGTCGCGGCGGAAGCTCGGGACCACAATCTGCAGCGCGAGCCCGGAGTCGTCCACCGCAAAGCCCAGGGCCTGAAGGATGCGTACCATCTCCTCGTGCGGCGGACACACGCCGATGACCCGCTCCACGCGCGCGCGTCGCAGCGCGAGGCGGGGGCGCGGCTTCGGCCCTGGATACACATCGACCACGCCCTTGGCCACGGTGCCCCCGCCCAGGTCCGCCATGAGCTGCGTGGCGCGATCCAAGGCCTCGCGCAACCCTTCGATGTCGGCGCCGCGCTCGAAACGATAGGCGGCGTCCGTGTGGAGCCCGAGCGTGCGGGACGTAGCGCGGACGGAGCCGGGATTGAAGTACGCGCTCTCCAGCAGCACGTTGGTGGTGCGGACCGTCACCTCCGTACTCGCTCCGCCCATCACCCCGCCTACCGCGATGGGACCGTCCGGGTCGCAGATCAGGAGCATGTCGGGAGCGAGGGTACGGTCCTGCCCGTCGAGGGTGACGATGTGCTCGCCGGGCTGCGCTCGTCGCACGATGATCCGGTGGCGGACGATGGAATCGTAGTCGAAGGCGTGGAGAGGGTGACCCATCTCCCATAGGACGTAGTTGGTCACGTCGACCAGGTTGTTGATGGGACGCAGGCCCACCGCGCGGAGGCGCTGGGCCAGCCACGGAGGCGACGGCTTCACGGTGAGCCCGGTGATCACGCGGGCGGCGTAGCGCGGGCACAGGTCGGGATCGAGAATCTCCACGCTGGCCATGCCGGCCGCATCGCTCTCCCCTTCCGTCACCGCGATCTGGGGGAAGCGGAACGGCGCGCCCGTGATGGCGGCAACCTCGCGGGCCACGCCCACCACGGAGAGTGCGTCGGGGCGGTTGGGCGTGATCTCGATATCGAAGATCGTGTCCTCGAGACCCAGGTACCGATCGAGCGGAGCGCCGAGCGGCGCATCGGCAGGCAGCTCGAGGATGCCACTGCCGTCCATGCCGATGCCGAGCTCCTCCTCGGAGCAGAGCATGCCCTCGGAGAGCGTACCGCGGATCTTGGTCGCCTTGATCGTGCGCCCACCGGGCAAGGTCGCTCCCGGCGGCGCGAAGGCCGAGCGCAGGCCGGGGGCGGCGTTGGGAGCGCCGCAGACCACGGAGAAGCGCTTGTCGGGCAGGGCGACTCGGCAGAGGCGGTTGTGATGTCCGGCGGGCGTCACGCCGAGATCCTGCTCGATGGCCTCGATCTCGCCGATGACCACGCCGGACAGACCCTCCACGAGCGGCTGGAGGGCCGCCACCTCGATGCCCGCGTTGACGAGACGGTCCGCCACCACGGCGGGCGGCAGATCCGTCTCGACGAACTCCCGAAGCCAGCGATACGAGACCTTCAGGGCTGTCCCCTCACCTCGACCCGATGGCGAACTGAGAGAGGAAGCGCATGTCGTTCTCGAAGAACAGACGGATGTCGTCGATCTCGTACTTGAGAATGGCCACCCGCTCCACGCCCATGCCGAAGGCCCAGCCCGTGACCTCCTCGGGATCGTAGCCCACGTTGCGCAGGACGTTGGGGTGCACCATGCCGGAGCCCAAAATCTCGATCCAGCCTCCATGCTTGCAGAACCGGCAGCCCGTGCCGCCGCACTTGAAGCAGAGCACGTCCACCTCCGCGGAAGGTTCCGTGAAGGGGAAGAACGAGGGACGGAAGCGTACGCGAGAGCCCGGCCCGAACATCTCGCGGGCGAAGTAATCCAGGGTCCCCTTGAGATCGGCCATGGTGACGTGGCGATCCACGGCGAGGCCTTCGATCTGGTGGAACATGGGCGAGTGGGTGGCGTCGGTGAGGTCGTGCCGGAAGACTTTGCCGGGGCAGATGATGCGCACGGGCGGCCGTTGCGCCTTCATGGCGCGGATCTGCACGGGCGAGGTGTGGGTGCGCAGCACGACATCGGGGGCCACATGGAAGGTGTCCTGCATGTCGCGCGCGGGATGGTCGTCGGGAAAGTTGAGCGCGCTGAAGTTGTAGTAGTCCGTCTCCACCTCGGGCCCCTCCGCCACGGAGAACCCGAGCCCCTCGAAGATAGTGATGATCTCTTCCTGCACGCGGATGATCGGATGCACGGCGCCCGGCGCGGTGAGCCGGCCGGGCAGGGTGAGGTCGACGTGGCGCGAGGCGAGGGTCTGGCGATGCTCCTCCGTCTTGAGGCTCTCGTGCCGCGCGGAGAGCGCCTCCTCTACCTGCTCCTTGGCGAGATTCGCCTCTTGGCCGACGCGGGGCCGATCGGCGGCGGGCACCTTGCCGAGGCCGCGCAGCAGCGCCGTCAGCTCGCCCGAGCGTCCGAGCACGCGCACCCGCACCTGCTCGAGGGCAGACGTGGATCGGGCCCCGGCGATGTCCGCCAGGGCCCGGTCGAGGATGTCCTGGACCCGCGGGTCCGCCGCCATCGGCTAGCCCTGCTGGGCGGTCGCCACCGAGGCGAGCTTGGCGAAGGCGGGCGGATCCGACACGGCCAGCTCGGCGAGGATCTTCCGATCGAGGTTGATCCCAGCCTTCTTGAGCCCGGCCATGAAGACGGAGTAGGACAGCCCGAGCTCGCGGCACGCGGCGTTGACACGCACGATCCAGAGAGATCGCGCCCGGCGCTTCTTCTGCTTCCGGCCCTTGTAGGCGAAAGCACCCGCGCGGAGCACCGTTTCCGCCGCGGTACGGTACAGCTTGCGGCGCCCGCCAAAGTACCCCTTCGCCTGCTTGAGGATCTTCTTCCTGCGCTGGCGGGTCTTGGACCCGCCCTTGGCCCGTGGCATTCTCCGTTCTCCTTTACGTTACAGGTACGGGACGAGCCGCTTGAGCGTCGGCTGGTCCGCTTCCGAGATCAACGCCGCCTTGCGGAGCTGGCGCCGCCGCTTGGGACTCTTGCCCTCGAGCTTGTGGCGCTTCCATCCGCTCCGGCGCTTGAGCCCGCCGCTCGCCGTAGCCTTCACGCGCTTGGCGGCCGCCCGCTTCGTCTTCATCTTCGGCATGTTGGTAATCCCTTCCTTCTCATCTCCCTCTCCCTACGGGAGAGGGCCGGGGTGAGGGTCCCTTACTGTCTCTCCGAACCGCTCCGCCACCTCACCCTAACCCTCTCCCCCTTCGGGGGCGAGGGAAGCTAGTGCGGCTTGGGCGACAGGATCATGGAGAGCATCCGCCCTTCCATCCGCGGATGGTTCTCGATCACCGCCACGTCGGACATGATCTCCGTCATCTTCGTGAGCATCTTCCAGCCGAGCTCGGTGTGGGCCATCTCGCGCCCCTTGAAGCGCACGGTCACCTTGGCCTTGTTGCCTTCCTCGAGGAAGCGCCGCACGTGCTTCGCCTTGAAGTCGAAGTCGTGGGTGTCCGTCTTGGGGCCGAGCTTGACCTCCTTCACCTGGATCGTCGTCTGTTTCTTGCGCGCGTCCTTCTGGCGCCGCGCCTGCATGTATTTGTACTTCCCAAAGTCCATGATCCGACACACCGGGGGCACCGCTTCCGCGGCTACCTCGACGAGATCCATGTCACCCTGCCGCGCCAGCTCCAGCGCTTGCGCGATGGGCAGGATCCCCAGCTGCTCGCCGTCCGCGCTCACCACGCGGACTTCCCGCACGCGAATCCCCTCGTTGATCCGGATCTCCTTGGACTGTATGGGCGTCTCCCTTAGCTGCGGGTCTCGCTCAGCCCGAGCGGCCCACGGTGAGAGTGGCGGAGCGGGCGCCGACCTCGCTCACGAGGTCGTGCACGATCTGGTCGACGGGAAGCACGACCGATTGATCGCTTCCCCGCTGGCGGAGGCTCGCCGTTCCCTGCTGCGCCTCGCGCTCGCCGACCACGAGCATGTACGGCACCTTGTGCACCTGCGCCTCGCGGATCCGATAGCCGAGCTTCTCGTTGCGGTCGTCGAGGTAGACGCGAATCCCCGCCGCCCGCAGCCGCGCGTGCACGCTTTTCGCGTACTCGCTGTGCTTCTCGCTGATGGGCAGCACGCGCGCCTGCACGGGGGCAAGCCACGTGGGGAACGCCCCCGCGAAGTGCTCGGTGATGATGGCCACGAAGCGCTCGTAGGACCCGAAGATGGCGCGGTGGATCACCACCGGGCGCTTGGGCTGACCGTCGGAGTCGACGTATTCGCAGTCGAACCGGTTGGGCAGGTTCAGGTCGACCTGGATCGTGGCGAGCTGCCAGGGACGTCCCAGGGAATCGTGCACGTCGATATCGATCTTGGGTCCGTAGAAGGCGCCGTCGCCCGGGTTGAGGGCATAGGCGAGTCCGTTGGCCTTCAAGGCCTCGTGGAGCGCCTGCTCCATCTGGTCCCACTGCTCGTCGGTGCCCAGCCGCTGGGGCGGGCGCGTGGAGAGCTTGTACGACGCGTGCAGCGTGAACGTCTTGTACCACTCGCCCACCAGTTGCAGGAGCGCGGTGATCTCGTCCTGGAGCTGATCGGGCCGGCAGTAGAGATGCGCGTCGTCCTGGGTGAACTGGCGCACGCGCACGAGGCCGGAGAGCACCCCCGACCGCTCGTTGCGATGGCAGCGCCCCATCTCCGAGTAGCGCAGGGGCAGGTCGCGGTACGACCGCAGCGCCCGCCGGTATACGTAGGAGGACTCGGGGCAGTTCATGGGCTTGAGGCTGAACGTCTCCTCCTCGATCTCCAGCCTGAACATGTTCTCGCTGTAGTGCTCCCAGTGCCCCGACTGCTCCCACAGCTTCTTGTTCACGAGCATGGGCGTGGAGATCTCCTGGTAGCCCCGCGCGTCGAGGTGCTCGCGGGCGAACTTCTCGAGCTCCCGGATGAGCACCATCCCTCCGGGGAGCCAGAAGGCCGCACCCGGCGCCACCTCGTGGAACTCGAAGAGGTCGAGCTCGCGGCCGAGCTTGCGATGATCGCGCTTCTTCGCCTCCTCGATGCGCCAAAGGTACTGCGTGAGCTCGTCCTTGCTGAGCCAGGCCGTCCCGTAGATGCGCTGGAGCATCGGGTTCTTCTCGTTGCCGCGCCAGTAGGCAGCGGACGACGAGAGGAGCTTGAAGTGCTTGATCTGACCCGTGGAGGCGACGTGCGGCCCGCGGCAGAGGTCGATGAAGTCGCCCTGCTTGTACAGGGAGACGGCGGGCGCGTCGATGCCGCGAATGATCTCCACCTTGAACGGCTCGCCCTTGTCCTCGAAGAAGCGGATGGCCTCCTCGCGGGACAGCTCCGAGCGCTCGAAGGGCGCGTTGGCCTTGGCCAGCTCGTGCATCCGCGTCTCGATCCGCTCGAGGTCCTCCGGCGTGAAAGGTTCGGGCTTGGCGAAGTCGTAATAGAAACCGTCTTCGATGGCCGGCCCGATGGTGACCTTGACCTCGGGGAAAAGCTGCTTCACCGCTTGCGCCATCAGGTGCGCCGTGGAGTGACGCAGCGTGGGTAGCGGCTCCGGCGCGCAGTCCGTGTCACCCGCGAGACTGAGATGTCTGTCTTCTTCGTTGATCATGTCCGTGTCCGACATTCCGTGCCTAGAGACAAAAAAGCATCACGGGGATTGCGCCCGGTGATGCTTCGCACTCCCTCAACCACTGACGTGCTGCCCGTTCCCGGCGATGGCCTCTCCTCAGCGACTGGTGAAGGAATGGTAGGCTCGGGCGGTGTCGAACCGCCGACCTCTACCGTGTCAAGGTAGCGCTCTCCCGCTGAGCTACGAGCCTACACCCAAAAAAGTACAAACGAGACTACAGGATAGGCGACACGGCTGTCAAGGGGACGCCCCTCTTTCGAGGGCCTCGACCACGATTCCGATGAGCTCAGGACCATCCTCGCTCGACACCAAGCCGGGCGCCTCGCTCAGGACCACGTAGCCGTCCCCTCCCCGAGCCAGAAAGTCCGCCACGGCGACTCGATAGCGGCGGACCGGCTTGCCGCCCACCGAGGCCGCGCGCATGGGGCTCCTCGCCGTCCGGGTGACATCGACGGAGTAGTCGAGGCCCGCCGTCCGGCGGAACCTCTCCGCCCCACCGCGGCAGCGCCTCGACCGAGTGCTCGAGGATCACGCGTAGGGCGCCGTCCACCTCGGGGCGCGAGAGGGAGGAGGGCCGGGCGAAGGCCTAACGAGGAGGGATCAGCGAAGATACTGGTTGATCATCCCGGAACCGAGGAGCTGATAGCGGAAGATCCCGTGAATGGGCAGCCCACCCTTCGAGATGGCGTCGGGCACCGGAGGGAACGGCGAGGCGAGCTGCACCGCGCGCATCGCGTAGTCATCGAGCATCTCCACGCCCGAGGAGCGCCGCCGCTCGATGAACTGCAGCTCCCCACTCTTGGCGATGCCAAACTCGATGGACAGCTCCCCTCCAATGCCGCGACTCGACGCCTCATACGGGTAAATCCACTTGCTCTTGATGCGTTCGCGGATCTGGTTGAAGTAGTCCTGGTAGCGCGGATCGGGCGTGTCGAGGGGAATCGCCTCGCCTTCGATGCCCCCCCGCCCGCCCTTGAGCCCGCCTCCGCCGCCGCGGCGGAACATGCCGGCGGTCGGCGACTGGTCGGACGGCGCAGAGGCGACGCGGGGCGGGCTGGGCGCTCCTAGGAGCGGCGTGGGCGCGCCGGGCTGGGGCGTCGGCTTCGCCGTCTGCGACGGATCGGGAGCGGGCGGCGCCGGCGGCGGCGTCTTGGAGGCGGGGCCCGGCTCCTCAGACTTTGGCGTAGCGGGCGGTGCCTTCGCCACCTCCTTCGGCGCATCCGGAGTCTTCGGTGCGGCGCGCGGGGCGGGAGCCGGAGCGGGTGGCGCCGCCGCGGCGCGCGGCGCGGGCGGCATGGGTGGCGCAGGAGGCGTGGGCGCGGAGGCGCGCGCGGGCGGCGCGGGCGCATCCGGCCCGACAGGACGCGAAGGATTCCCGAGGGGCGCGCTCTCATTCGGCCGGCTCGGCGCGATGTCCACGAGGAGCGGCTCGCCGCGCTTGCTGATGATGCGCTGCTGCGCGGCGCCATGCAGGATCAGCCCGAGACCGACCCCGATGTGGAGGAGCACGGATATGGCCACCGTGACGACGAGATACCGGTTGGTCCGGTCCTCGGGCAGGTAGCGGAGACACCACGTCCACACCCCTTGCATGCGCGATCGATTATAGGCTACTTCGCAACCAAGCCCCTCAGAGGCTGCGCCCCACCGCCTCCGCCACGGGCTTGAGCTCGCGCATGAGCTGCGTGAACTTCGACGGCTTGAGCGACTGTGGGCCGTCCGAGAGCGCCTCCTCGGGCTTCGGATGCACCTCGATGATGAGTCCATCCGCTCCGCACGCCACCGCGCCCTTGGCCATGGGCGCCACGAGATCCCAGTGCCCCGTGCCGTGCGAAGGATCTACCACCACGGGCAGGTGCGAGAGCTTCTTCAGCACGGGCACCGCGTTCAGATCGAGGGTGAAGCGCGTGCTTGTCTCGAAGGTGCGAATACCCCGCTCGCACAGGATCACGTCGGGCGTGCCCGCGGACAGGATGTACTCGGCCGAGAGGAGGAACTCCTGGATGCTCGTGGCCATGCCGCGCTTGAGGAGGACGGGCTTGCCCATCTCCCCTACCCGGCGAAGGAGGGTGAAATTCTGGATGTTCCGTGCGCCGATCTGGAGGATGTCGCTGTACTGGGCGACCAGCTCCACGCTCTCCGTTTCGAGCACCTCCGTCACCACGGGGAGGCCCGTGCGCTTGCGCGCTTCTGCGAGGTACTTGAGCCCCTGCTCCTTGAGCCCCTGGAAAGCATAGGGCGAGGTGCGCGGCTTGAAAGCGCCACCGCGGAGGATCTTGGCTCCCGCCGACTTGACGGCGTCGGCCACTTCCTGAACCTGCGCTTCCGACTCCACCGAGCAGGGGCCTGCCATGACTACGATGGGGTTGGCCCCGATGGCGACGCCGTTCACCCGCACTTCGGAGGGCTCGGGGCGCACCTCGCGGCTCGCCAGCTTGAACGGCTGCTGAACGGGCATGACCGACTCGACCGTCTCCACCGCCTCGAGGAGGCGGAGATCCGGACGGCCACGCTCCTCGCCCACCGCGGCCACGATGGTCTTGAACTCACCCCTGATGATGTGCGGCGCGTAGCCCATCTCCGTCACGCGACGGCATACATCCTCGATAGCGTCGTCCCCGATTCCCGACTTGAGCACGATGATCATGTCGTCTCCCCCCGTGAGAAATGAAAAACGCCGCGGGTCCGTGCCCCGCGGCGCTCGATGTCTCTCCTGGCCACGGGCCGGCGGATCGTCCGCCCCGTGGCTCCTCGGTTCAGCTCATGGGAGCCAGCGGGCAAACGTGGGGAAAGTAAAAATACCGCTGCCAGACCTGCGCGGCGTGCGTTCCCCGATGTCTCACCGGCTCACGACCCCCCATGAAGAAAGTGACGCAGACTCTACGCGGTCGACCCTGCTCTGTCAAGCTCTGTCGTGCCCGCCCGACGGCCCCTTCTCCTCTTCCGCAGTCGCCGGCTTGGCCTGGCTCCGCCCCTCGAACCGTCCCACGATGCGGTGGCGGTAGTAGTAGAGCGGGATCGCGATGGCCGCCACGACCACGGTGAGCACGATCACCTCGGTGTAGTGACCGGTCGCCGTCTTGGCGCCCTGGGCGGACAGGACCCAAGTGCCGGGAATTCGCCCTAGGGTGGAGACGACCGCGAAGACCCAAAAGGGCATGGGGCTCAGGCCGAAGAGATAGCAGATGATGTCCTTGGGCAGCCCGGGTATCAGATAGATGATGAAGCAGAGAATCGTGCCCTCCGCCTCCACGATGAAGCCGAGCTTGTTCCACGTCTCCTCGCTCACGAGGTTCCGCACGTAAGAATCGCCGAGCCAGCGCCCGAGTCCGAACGCGAGGAGCGAGCCGACGGTGAGGCCGATAGTGGAGTAGATGAGGCCGAGCCACTGTCCGAACACGAACCCGCCGAGGATGCCCGTGACCTCGCCGGGGATGGGCGCCACCACCACCTGCAGGGCCTGGATAAAGATGAAGATGATGGGCGCGGCCGCCCCCCATTCCACGAGCTTGTCCCTCATGAACTGGCTGTCGTGGAAGAGGCGGTGGAGGAAGCGGTAGACGGGCGCGTCCGTCCACACCAGCCAGACACAGTACGCGCACACGGCCACCGTGACGACGACGCCCAGCGCCCACCGGGCGCGGGTGGTCAGAGTCGATCCTCCATCGCGCCCGGCGATCTCACGCGAGGACCGCGGGATCCGGATCGAAGCGGCCGAACCAGCCGTAGCGTGGCCACCAGCGAGGCAGGACGGGGCGGCGTCCCGCCAGCCCCGTCAGCGCCACGAACCAAGCGGTAGGCGTGCGCTCGCAGACCCACTGCGCCACGCGCAGGATGCGGTAGGCGTGGCGATACCGCTCTACGAGGACCCGGTAGCGTTCGAGGCCCTCGGCGATACCGAGCCGCCCCTCGAAGATCTGCCCGATGATGCGTCCGCATTCCACGCCGAAGTAGAGCGCGGGACGGATGCCCTCGGCGGTGAGGGGCAGGCACTGTCCCGCCGCGTCGCCTACCGCGAAGAGGCGCCCCACGGTGGGACGGAAGAGGCGATTCGGGAAGTAGGTGCCGTGGTACGTCGTGCCGACCGCGCCGCGGTCGCGCAGGAAGCGCTCGAGGGCGGGCTTGAGCTTGGAGAGTCCCACGTAGGAACCGAGGCCGATCAGGCTGCCCTTGCCCACGGGAAATACCCAGCCGAGCCCGCGCGGGATCAGCCGGCCGTCGAGCCAAAAGGAAAGCCCGTCGTCGGAGAGATCCGTCTTCGTCTCGAGGCCGAAGGAAAAGTGTCCTTGCCCGGGCGAGGCGGGCGCGCCATCGTTGACGAGGGCCCCGCGCCATCCCGAGCAGTCCACGATGATGGGCGCGGTGAACCGCCCGTCGCTCGTGCGCACCGCGCCATCCTCCAGCCCCGTCACGGAGGCGCGGAGAAAGCGCGCCCGCGTCTGCTCGAGCAGCCCCTCGCAGAATCGCCGGTAGTCGAAAGTGCAGAAAGGTACGGCGGACAGATCGTAGGTGACGCTGCGCGTGGGGGCGCGTACGGTGAGCTTGTCGTGGACCTGCAGCACGCTATTGGCCACGCCGAGCGCCTGAGGAACCCAGAGGGGCGTGCCGCAGGCCGAAGTTTGCACGGCGCCGACTTCATGCCGGTCGAGGAGGAGGACTCGACCCGGGAGACGGCGAGCCACGGCGAGGCCGGCGAAGCTGGCGCCCACGATGATGGCGTCGTAGTCCCGGCCGGACATGTGGGAGGGATAGTCCACTAGACTCCAGGAGAAGTCAAATCCGGTCGCTCTCGAGCCAATGCGCGCCGCCACCTCCGACCTCCATCTTGCCGCGCACTCCGGGCGCGAGCATAGTGAAAACATGGTCGTCGGCGTGCCGAAGGAGATCAAGGTCGGCGAGCAGCGGATCGCCCTCACCCCCGCGGGGGCCCGGGCCTTCTCCGACGCGGGCCATCGCATCCTCGTGGAGGCGGGAGCCGGCGCGGGAAGCGGCTTCCGGGACGAAGAGTTTGCCGCGGCGGGCGCCGAGCTCGCCGGCGTCGCAGAGCTGTGGCGTCAGGCCGAACTCGTTCTCAAGGTGAAGGAGCCGCTGGCCGAGGAGGTGCCGCGCATTCGCGACGGCCAGACGCTCTTCACCTATCTGCATCTGGCCGCCGTGCCCGACCTCGTCCGGGGACTCATCGCTCGAAACGCCATCGCCATCGCCTACGAGACGGTGGAGCGAGCCGACGGCAGCCTTCCTCTTCTGACGCCAATGAGCGAGGTCGCCGGCCGACTCGCCGTCCAGGAGGGCGCGCATTATCTCGGGCGCGCGTACGGCGGTCGCGGGATCCTCCTCTCCGGAGTGCCCGGCGTGCCCCACGGCAACGTGGCCATCCTGGGCTCGGGCACCGTCGGGCTGAACGCGGCCAAGAGCGCTCTCGGCCTGGGGGCGGACGTCTCGCTGCTCGACATCAATCTCGATCGGCTGCGTCACGCCGACGACGTCTTCGGCGGCCGCGTCATCACGCTGGCCTCCAACGCCTTCAACATCGAGCAGGTCATCGCGCGGGCCGATCTCCTCGTGGGCGCCGTGCTGGTGGCGGGCGCGCGCGCGCCGCGCCTCGTCACGGAAGTCCTCGTCCGCCGCATGAAGCCAGGTGCCGTCATCGTGGACGTGGCGGTGGACCAGGGCGGCTGCATCGAAACGGTCCGACCCACCACCCTCCTCGAGCCCGTGTATACCCTTCACGGCGTGCTCCACTACGGCGTGACGAACATGCCCGCCCTCGTGCCGCGCACCTCGACCTTCGCCCTGACCAACGCCACGCTTCCCTATGTTCTCGCCCTCGCGCGCAAGGGACCACTCCAGGCCGTGCGAGACGATCCCGAACTGGCGGGCGGCGTCAACATCTGGCGCGGCCGCGTCGTGCATCCGGCGGTGGCGGCCACCGTCGGGGAGAAGCCGCTCGCCCTCGCCGAGCTTCGCTAGGCGCGCGGAGTCACGTCGCTGGGCACGGGCTCCGCCTCGAGAGTGAGGGTGAGCGTGTTGTGGCAGGCGGGGCAGTCGAGCCTCCAGCTCGGGGTGAGGCGATTCCCCGCGGTGAAGTCCTGCTCGCGCCCGCAGCGGGGGCAGGTCCCATGCACGCCCGACACCACCTCGGTGCCTCTGAGCTGTCGCAGACCGGCGACCGCACCCAAGATCAGGAAGGTCGGCACGAGCACGAAGTGCAGCCCGGGGACGAACACGAAGCCCACGGCAAAGGCCCAAAGAACGCCAGCCGATCGGCCGGCACGGACGAAGCGCTGGCCGGGAGAGGCCGTGGTCACGGTGACGACGGCCGGAGAGGGTGAGGCGCCGAAGATGGTCAACGAAGCTGGACGTTCTGGCACGGTTTAGCCCGCCTTTCGCCGTCGCGCTCGTCCCGACGTTGCCGGCTTCTCGAGGCCGGCGGTGAGGAGACGCTTGGCTGCGAAGTATTTCTTGGGACGTCGCTTGATGTCGCGGTTGCGCTGCCGGTAACGCTCGAGTTGGCGCTCGAGAGAGGCAAAGGCGCCGTCGAAGGCGAGCCGGCGCGTGAGGGCCACGTGGTCCACGCGGATGAGCGGGCGATACGGGACGCGTACGCTGATGGCACAGCGCATGCCGAGCCCGCCCCGCGGGCCGTTGTCGTCGAAGAAGGTCACGCGCGCCGAGATGGGCGCCACATGCAGCGAGGCCAGCGCGCCCTCGAGCCGCTCGGCCGCGCGGCCAGTGAGCTGCGAATCCTGCCGGATGCCCCGGATCGCAATGATCATGACCCACCTCCTCCACACAGGGCCGGGCACGCTACAATCGGCCCCGTGGTGGCTGACTCCATCTCACATTATCCCACCGAGCTCGAACGCACGGTGCGGCTCCGCGATGGGAGCGAATTGCGCCTTCGGCCCATCCGACCAGACGACGCCCCTCGCCTCGTCGAGCTCTACGATCGGCTGAGCCAGCACACCGCCTATCAGCGCTTCTTCACCATCATGCGGCGATTGCCCCCCAACTGGGCGCGCATGCTCTCCCGCGTGGACTATCACCGCCGCCTGGCCCTCGTGGTCGAGCAGGGCCGCGAGCTCATCGCGGTGGCCCGCTACGAGCCTGCCGACGAGCCCGACACCGTCGAGGTCGCCTTCGTGGTGCAGGACGGATACCAGGGCAAGGGCATCGGGGCGATCCTCCTCCACGCCCTGCTCGAGGCGGCCCAGGCGCGCGGCCTCCATCGCTTTCGCGCCTACGTGCTCGCGGAGAACGCTCGCATGCTCGACCTCCTCGCGCGCTCCACCCACGTTCGCGAGCGGCGCTTTGAGAGCGGCGTGATCAACATCCTCTTCGAACCTGCCCCGAGCCCGACGCCGAGGTCATGACTCCGCTCGCGCGGCGCTACATCAAGACCAGCTTCGTCTTCCTCATGGCCGGGTTGCTCCTCGGCGGCTGGATTGTCGTGGCCGAGTTCGTTCTCGGGCGCTATCCGCCGAGGCTCTTCATCACCGCCCACGCCCATCTCCTGCTCGTCGGCTTCATGCTCATGATCGTGATGGGCGTGGCGACCTGGATGTTTCCCCGTCCGGCCCGGGACGATGCGAGCTATCGACCAGCGCTCGCCGAGGCGGTGTACTGAGTAATGGCCACCGCCACCGCGCTCCGCGCCGCGGCCGAGCTCTGGGCGGGTCTTTCACCCGCCCCCATCCTCCGGTTCCTCATCGCGGCAGGCGGGCTGGGCCAGCTCGCGGGAGCGGGCCTGTTCGTGCTGAACATGTGGCGCCGCGTCCGCATGCCGCCGGCCGCCGTGGCACTTCGCTCGCCCGACTGACTAGAGCCCAGCCCAGTGCTGCGAGAGCTCCGCGGCGACCTCCGCGGGACGCTCCAGCTGCCACCAGTGCGAGCAGTCTCGAAAGGAGACGAATCCGGCCTGCGTCCTCTGGGCAAGCCGCCTCCCGAACCCAACCGCGGCGAACGGATCCTTCTCGCCCCACAGGACCAGTCCCGCCGCCGAGACGCGGCGCAGGTCGTCCTCCCACTCCACGCCCACGTGTACCGCGGAGCGGTAGAGGGCGAGGATGCATCGCTTCATCGTGGGGTCCACCCGGGCCGCCGTCTTCGCCGCGTCCGCGGGCGGGACCCCGGCCGAGACGAGGTTGGCGGTCATCGTCTCCGGTGTCAGGGCGGTCATGATCTGCTCGCCCTTTCCGGGTGTCTGCCACGCCTGCGCCACCTGATGCCACACGTACTCGCGATCAAGCGGCGCCCCGCCCGCGGCCCAGCTGCGAACCAGAGTGGGTCTGAGCGACATCACTCGCACGGTGAGGAGCGCGCCCCAGTCGTGTCCCACGATGTCGATGGGACTCGGCAGCGCAGTGAGTTGGCCGATCAGCCAGTCGACATAGGCTTCCTTGGTCGCACTGAAACCAGCAGGCGCTGGGGAGCCGAATCCGGGCAGCGAGACCCGCACGACGTCGCGGCGATCGAGACGCGAGACGACGGCGTCCCACACGTGCTGCGTATCCGGGACGCCGTGCACGAAGACTACAGTCATGTCGTAATGGCGAGACGACCGCGCGGTGTCACGGCACCGTCGGACGCCATTTCCCCGGGACCACGATGGCCTCACCGTCTCCGGGCCACGGCGGCATGGTTACCCCGACGACGGCCAGCGCCTCGGTGCCCGTGGATCGAAACTGGAAGTGCGTGCCAAGTGGAATGGTCAAGCAGACGCCCGGCTCCATCTCCACCACGCTCTCCCTATCCGCGTGCCGCCGCCACATCTCGCCGCGACCGGATAGGACGTACCAGATTTCCTCCACGGTGCGATGGGTCACCGCCGTCGAGGTGTGGCCGGAAGCGAGGACGAAGTGCGCCATGCCGCCACTCGCGAGGGCAAGCAGCACCCGCACGTCCGAGCCGTCCGGTGCAACCACGTCACGGCCGGCGGGCAACTGCTTCGTCTCGAAATGTGCCATGGCTGCGCTCCCCCTCGGTGTGCCAGCTTCAATGTGGCCACACCCACCCGACGCTCGGATACCGACCGAGACTCGAGGCACCTCGAACGGCCCGGCGAGGACGAGGTAAACTCAGCTCATCGGCCTATCATCAGACGAACGGCGCCCGGGTTTTGCCGGTCCCGGACCTCCGCGACGCGCTCCGGCCAATCCGTCGCATAGACCTCGTCACCTCTCGTTCGAGAGCACGAGGGTCCCCGCCGCCGAAAGCATGCCGCCCATGCCGTTGACCAGCGACACGTTGCACTTCGGCACTTGGCGGGCGCCGCAGTCGCCACGAAGCTGGCGCGTTGCCTCGATGATGGGGAAGATCCCGTACATCCCGGAGTGCGTGTAGGACAGCCCGCCGCCGTTGGTATTGATGGGGAGCGAGCCACCCGGCGTGGACCTGCCCTGCTCGAAGAAGGTCACGCCCTCTCCCGATTTGCAGAAGCCCAGCGACTCCAGCATGATCGGCGGCCCCGAGGTGAAGGCGTCGTACAGCATGATGTGGTTGAAGTCCTTGTGGCCAACACCGGCCATGGCGAAGGCCTTGGCCCCCGACTTCTTGGTCGCCTCGCTGAAGGTGAGGTTCTTCATCTGGGTGAGGCTGACGTGTTCCGTCGCCTCCCCCGCTCCCCGCACGTAGACCGGCTTCTTGGCGCAGTCCTTGGCGCGGTCGGCCCGCGTCAGCACCACCGCGCCGCCCGCGTCGGTGACGAGGCAGATGTTGAGCAGATTGAACGGGTAGCAGACGGGGCGCGAGTTGAGCACGTCGGCGATGGTGATGGGCTCGCGTTTCTTGGCCTTGGGATTGAGGGCCGCCCATTGCCGTGTGGACACGGCGACCTGCGCCCACTGCTCGAGCGTCGTCCCGTGCTCGTGCATGTGCCGCGTGGTGATCATGCCGAACATGGTCGAGGCGCCACCGAAGCCGAAGGGTGCCTCGTACTGCCCGGGGATGGCGGTGTCGCGTCGCGGGGTGACGCCCACCTGCGAGCGGCCCGACTCGCCGTGACAGACCACGGCCACGTCGCAGAGGCCGTGATGGAGGGCGACAAGGGCGTGGCCGACCATGATGATAAAGGAGCAGCCCCCGACGGTGGTGCCGTCCACGTAGCGGGGCACGATGCCCAGCGCCTCGCCGATGGTGGCGGGTGAGTGTTGCCCCGCCGTGAAAATCCCATCCACGTCGCTGATCTTCAGGCCAGCATCCCGCACGGCATTCCGCACCGCCTCCACGTGCAGGGTGAGCTGGCTTTTGTGGGGCAGCGTACCGAGTTCATCGCTCTCCTCCGCGCCCACGATGCAGACCGAGTTGCGGAGCTCTTTCATCGCGCACCGCCCGCGGGGCGGAAGAGCGGCAAGGTTATCTCGTCCGACTGCTTCTCGAAGACCACCTCGACGGGCATGTCGCAACGGATCTTCTTCGGATCGGGCTCGATGCCGATGAGGTTCGACATCATGCGGGGGCCTTCCTCCAGCTCGATCATGGCGAGCACGAAGGGCGGCTTCACCTTGAAGGCCTTGTTGAAGGTCTGGTAGCCGATCTCGAAGGAGAAAAGCTTGCCCCGCCCGCTCGCCTGGAACCACTCGATGTCGGAGGCGTGGCAGTGCGGACAGACCACCCGCGGGTAGAAGAAGGCGCGGCGGCACGCGCGGCAGCGCGGCAGCATGAGCTTCTGCTCGCGCAGGCCGTCCCAGTACGGCTTGGCTTCCGGCGTGATGGGCTGAGGCAGGGGACGCTCGAGTTCCATGGCTCTCCATTCCGTGGCGAGAATTGGGATCGAACTCTTGGGAGAGTAGACAGAGCCGACGGCCAGGTCAAGCGCTGCGTCCTTCGTGCGCGCAGTTTCGTCAGCGTGACGGCAACGCTCATCCCGCTTCGAGCGCGGGCTTCGCCCGCGCAACCTGGGGGAGGTTCGGAAGGGGGGCGAAAGCCCCCCTCCGAGTCAGTATGGCCTGCTCTCCCGTCCCATCAGCTCGCGCGCCACGATGGTCTTCATCACTTCGGCGGTGCCGTCGCCGATCTCGAGGCCGATCACGTCGCGCATGCGCTGCTCGAAGGGCAACTCGTCGGTGTAGCCGTAGTGGCCGTGGAAGAGCAGGCACTGGTGGATCGTCTCCACGGCGAGCTTCGGTCCCCACCACTTGGTCATGGCCGATTCCTTGCTGTACGGCCGGCCCTGGTCGGCGAGCCACAGCGCGCGATGACACAGGCCGCGGCAGGCGTCGATCTGCGTGGCCAGCTCCGCAATGCGGAAGGAGATGCCCTCGAAGGTGGCCAGCGGCTTGCCGAAGGCGCGGCGCTCCTTCACGTAGGTCATCGTCTCTTCCAGCGAAACCTGAGCGACTCCCAAGGAGGCGAGCGCGATGCCAACCCGGTTGTAGTCGAAACCGTGCATCACCTGGTAGAAGCCCTGTCCCTCGTCGCCCAGGCGGTGGGAGAGGGGCACGCGCACATGGTCGAAGGAGAGCACCGCCCGTCCCACGCAGTGGGAGCCCATGTCGCGCAGCCGGCTGCGCGACACGCCCGTCAGGTCGAGCGGCACGAGGAAAGCGGTGACGCCGCGGGCCCCGCTCGTCGAGCCCGTGCGCGCGAAGAGCACCGCCGACTGCGCGGCCATGGCGAGGCTGATCCCCGACTTCTCGCCGGTGATCACGTAGCTGTCGCCGTCGCGCTCGGCGCGGCAGGCCAGATGCGCGGCGTCGGAGCCCGCGCCCGGCTCGGTGAGGGCGAGGGCGATAATCTCCTCGCCGCGTGCGGTGGGCGGCAGCCAGCGCCGCTTCACCTCCTCGGTGCCGTTCGTTCCCACGATTTCCCCGGCCAGCCCAGCAAGCTGAATGCCGTAGGTGCAGCTGAAGTCCCCCCGCGCCACTTCTTCCATGGCGAGGCCGAAGGTCATGAGGTCCGCGTCCTGTCCACCGTAGGCCGTGGGAATGCGCAGCCCGAGGAGTCCGAGCTCGCCCATCTGCTTCCAAGCCGGCCACGGAAAATCGCCCGTCCGGTCCCATTCTCGCGATCGCGAGGCCAACTCCTTGCGCGCGAATACACGGAGCGTCTTGACCAGCTCCT